>ERZ842401.421-NODE-421-length-61037-cov-9.233921_pt1 | contig 61037 bp, 60 predicted proteins | sample MGYA00521270_ERZ842401 | MGnify/ENA primary metagenome ERZ842401 (study PRJEB31892, sample SAMEA3878208) | bioreactor metagenome | biome: Moose rumen | place: Sweden | collected 2011-10 | study: EMG produced TPA metagenomics assembly of the PRJEB12797 data set...
GTTTACGTCGTGTGACAGCCCCTTTGTTCGTGCTTAAGGGACTGGGTATCAACGATGACCTGAATGGTGTGGAGCGTGCCGTAACCTTCCCTATCAAGGACTTAGGGGATGCCCGTGCGGAGGTGGTTCACTCCCTGGCGAAATGGAAGCGTCTCTCCCTCGCTGAGTATCGGATAGAGCCAGGCTATGGCATCTATACGGATATGAATGCTATCCGTGCAGATGAGGAACTGGATAACCTCCATTCCCTGTATGTCGACCAGTGGGACTGGGAGGCAGTCATCACGAAGGAGCAGCGTACTGTCGCCTATCTGAAGAATGTAGTGGAGCGAATCTATGCCGCTATCCGTCGCACGGAGTACCTGACCTGTGAGACTTATCCGCAGATCAAGCCCTTCCTGCCTGAGAAAATCACCTTCATTCATGCGGAGGAACTGCTGAAGATGTATCCCGACAAGACACCTAAGGAGCGCGAGGATGCTATCTGTGAGGCTTACGGTGCCGTGTTTATCATCGGTATTGGTGGAAAACTGTCTAACGGGGAGAAGCATGACGGTCGTGCTCCAGACTATGACGACTGGTCGACAATCGGTGAGAATGGCTTGGCAGGACTCAATGGTGATATCCTTATCTGGTATCCCGTCCTAGGACGTTCCTTCGAACTGTCGTCGATGGGTGTTCGTGTCGACAAGGACTCTTTGCTCCGTCAGTTGAAATTGGAGGGCAAGGAGGAGCGTGAGGGCTTGTATTTCCATCAGAAACTGCTCCACGACGAGTTGCCATTGAGTATTGGTGGTGGTATCGGACAGAGTCGCTTGTGCATGGTACTCCTGCATAAAGGACATATTGGAGAGATACAGGCTTCTATCTGGCCTGATGACATGCGACAGGCATGTAAGAAGTTAGGAATGACGTTGATATGATAATTGATCGTTACGCCAATTCTAAGTCAAGGAGATCCCGTAGTTTTGCGACTGCGGGATATTTTTTCTCCATCATCTCAAATTGTTCGGAGCGAGTAAGGATACGTATTTTCCCTTGGTGCTCCGCAATCTTCACGTCGAGGGTGATGGCATTGTTGTGCAGGTAGATTCTCAGGGTACTGACGATGCTGCCTCTGATCTCCATCATCTGGTCGTAGGCGAGTTGGTTGTCGACTATCACCTCCACACGAGGCATCTCGGCGATAACGGGGTTCATGTTCTTCATACGGGTAGCGATGCCGCTCAGATGCTGGGGCATGCGGTTGCACATCATCATCCATTGTAACTCAAGGTCCTGCTGTGAGAACACTTCCTGCTCGTCTCTCGTACGGGCGTTAGGGTCGTTGGCATTCAGCGTGCCAGGGATGATCTGCATCTTGCCCTTGGGTTTCGCTTTCTCTCGCAGGTTGTTCCATGAGAAGCCCACCGCTTTCTTCAACTGTGGACGGGAAGAGGGGGAATAGGGGGTCGTTGGGGTAATCGGAGTGCTCGGAGTACTCTGAGTACTCTGAGAACTCTGAGAACTTTGTGATGGTTCACGATGTTCAGCCGCAACTACCTGTGGGGTTGCTTTCTTGGGCTGAGGCTGTGCCATCAAATGCTTAAACAGGGATTTCAATCTTTTGGGCTTACGCCCACTGCCAACCCCCTCGTCGGGTTGCGTGATCTGGGCAATCTCGATGAGGGTCAGTTCCACCAGCAGACGCTTGTTAGACGACTGCCGGTAGTTGATGTCGCACTGGTTCATCAGTCGCAGAGCCTCGTAGAGCATACGTGTCTCACACTTCCTCGCTTGCTCCTGATAACGCTCCCGCTGTTGGTCGCTGACCTCCAGCAAGGGAAGTGTCTGTGGGTCTTTCGCCATCAGCACGTTACGCACATGCTTGGCAAGACCGCCTATCAGTAGTCCTCCGTCAAAGCCTTTGTTGATGATCTGGTTGAGCAGTACCATGATATCGCTCACCTTATTATTAATAGCGAGGTCGATGATCTGGAAGTAGTATTCCGCATCCAGCACGTTCAAGTCCTCGATGACTTTCTGATAGGTGATGTTCCCCTGACAGAAAGAGGCTGCCTGGTCGAAGATGCTCAGAGCGTCGCGCATACCGCCATCAGCCTTCTCCGCAATGACGGCAAGAGCCTGCTCCTCATATTGGATGCCCTCTTTCTCAGCGACGGACTTCAGATGGTCGATGGTGTTACGTACCGTCATCCGCTCGAAGTCATAGATCTGACAACGGCTCAGGATGGTGGGCAGTATCTTATGCTTCTCTGTCGTAGCGAGAATGAAGATGACATGTGCAGGAGGCTCCTCCAATGTCTTCAGGAAAGCGTTGAAGGCGGCAGTGGAGAGCATGTGCACCTCGTCGATGATAAACACCTTGTATTTCCCGACCTGTGGCGGGATGCGTGTCTGTTCCATCAGGGTCTTGATGTGCTCTACGGAGTTGTTGGAGGCAGCGTCCAACTCGAAGATGTTAAACGAACGCTGCTCGTTGAACGCCTGACAACTCTCACAATGTCCGCAAGCCTCCCCTTCCTCGGTAGGTGTCAGGCAGTTGATAGCCTTGGCGAAGATACGGGCACAGGTGGTCTTGCCCACACCCCTGGGACCGCAGAAGAGATAGGCGTGGGCGAGTTTCCCGCTCTTCACCGCATTCTTCAGCGTGGTCGTCAGTGCCTGTTGCCCCACCACCGTGTCAAACGAGGTCGGTCTGTATTTTCGCGCCGATACAATATATTCTTCCATCATTCACATAAATTTCTTGCAAAAATACAAAAAAAATATGAACTTTGAACTTTGAACTATGAATTATTTTGTATCTTTGCAAAAATTATGAAACGACTGAAGCACATATTCGAGAAACTCTATCGTCTGCCATGGCTGAAATATGCGGTGGTGACGGTCATTGCCGTTATCCTGATCGGTTTTATGGATGAGAGCAGTGTATGGCATCATTTCAAGAATCAGGAGCGTATTGGCGAGTTGCAGGATGAGATCAAGCGCCAGACAGCGCGGTATAAGCACGACCAGCAGCAGATCAAGATGCTCAACAGCAATCCCAAGGCGATAGAGAAGATAGCCCGTGAGCGTTATTTCATGAAGGAGGACGACGAGGATATCTTTGTCTTCAGTGGTGATCAACCCCAGACATTACCTTCCGAGAATGAGACAGTTGAGTAAGGCAGAGACCCTCCTGATGCTCTTAGGGGGCTTGTTGATGGTGATAGGCTCGGGCGCCAGTCTTTTCGTCCAGTCGTGGGCTCCGTATGTTTTTGCCCCAGGTGCTTTGCTCTTTGCCGCTATGCAGATGCGTCAGACATATGAGGGGACAAACTTCACGATTCGCCGTCTTCGTCGTATCATGCTCATCAGCGATGTCCTTTTCCTGATAGCCGCCCTGATGATGTTCGCCAATCAGGCGAATTTCCTGGGTCTTGATTTCCTTGTATATATTAAATATGTGCACAACAACTGGATTGTCATCCTGTTGGTGGCAGCCATATTACAACTTTATACCAGTCACCGAATCGCAAATGAATTGGAAAAAGAGTCATAGTAGGCAAAAAAACGCTAATATTTGCGCAAATGTATTAAATTGCGCAAATATTTTTCTTCTTTTCAATCCATCGTTGTACATTTGCCGAGAAAATGAACAAAGAATATGAAGAAACTTCTATTTTTACCTGCCATTTTGGCGCTCTTAGCGTCGTGCGCCAGTTCATATAACGTGGAAGGCACTTCTACTGTCTCTGCGTTGGATGGCAGTAAACTATACCTGAAGGCTATCAAGAACAATGAATATAAGACGATAGACTCCTGTGACGTGGTGCATGGCGAGTTCCATTTCACGGGTCTTCTCGATACTGTCCGCATGGCAAGCCTGTACATGGACGATGAGAGCATTATGCCCGTAGTCCTGGAGAAAGGCGACATCACCATCCGTATTGACAATGTGCGCCAGTTGGTGGGTGGTACGCCCATGAACGACTCTTTGTATAAGTTCATTGATAAGCACAACCAGTTGACCAACCAGATGAACGAACTCTCCCACAAGCAGAGTCAGATGTTGCTGGAAGGTATGGAGGAGGACGACATCAATCGTCAACTTTCCGCAGAGGCAGCGGAGATAGCCAAGGAGGAGGACGACCTGGTGATGAGGTTCATCGAGTCGAATTTCGACAATGTGCTGGGTCCCGGTGTCTTTATGATGATCACCAGTCAGTATCGCTATCCCATCCTGACTCCCCAGATAGAGGATATCATGTCGAAGGCAACGGCGAAGTTCAAGAGCGATCCTTACGTGAAAGACTACTATCAGACCGCCCAGGAGAACGAGAACCGGATGAACGGACTGGGTGAGGAACCACAGAAATAGTCACTATATGAGAACAGTCATCGAAGGTGGAACGATTGTCAATGAAGGTCGTACCTTCGATGGTACGCTGATCCTCGAGGATGGTAATATCGCCGAGATATTACCGCTTACCGCAAACCGCTTACCGCAAACTGCTGACAGTGAGGTCATCGACGCCACGGGTTGTTACATCCTTCCGGGCATCATCGATGACCATGTCCATTTCCGTGAGCCGGGATTTACCGAGAAAGCCGATATCGATAGTGAGAGTCGTGCCGCAGCGGCAGGGGGTGTCACCTCTTTCTTCGACATGCCCAACACCAATCCCCAGACGACAACCTTGGAGGCGTTGGCGCAGAAGTTCGCTATCGCCCGGCAGAAGAGCCATGTCAACTACAGTTTCTTCTATGGTGCTACCAATGATAATGTCGATAGTTTCGCACAGTTGGATGTCCACCGCATACCAGGCATCAAACTCTTCATGGGTTCTTCCACAGGAAACATGTTGGTAGACAGGAGGGAGTCTTTGGAGCGTATCTTCAAGACCGCCAGACTGCCTCTGATGGCACATTGCGAGGACACAGCCATCATCAATCGTAACATGGCAGAGGCTAAGGCGAGATATGGGGATGACCCCAAGGTGACACATCATCCTGAGATACGTAGTGTGGAGGCTTGCTATGAGAGTACGAGACTCGCCGTAGAACTAGCCCGTAAGCACCATGCACGTCTGCATGTCGCCCATCTCACTACCGCCAAGGAACTGGAACTGCTGGAACATAATTCAACTAGTATTTCTAGTTTCCCTAGCGTCACCGCCGAAGCCACCGTGTCTCACCTCTACTTCTCCGACCGTGACTACCACTCCTTAGGGACACGCATCAAATGCAATCCTGCCGTGAAGACTGAGCGAGACAGAGAGGCATTGCAACAAGCGCTGAACGACGGTCGTATCACCGTCATTGGCACCGACCATGCTCCCCATCTCCTGTCTCAGAAAGAGGGAGGATGTGCCAAAGCGGCAAGTGGTATGCCCATGATACAGTTCTCCTTGGTGACGATGCTCGAACTCGTCGATGAGGGTGTCTTGAGCCTGGAGCGACTGGTGGAGTTGATGTGCCATAACCCAGCCCGTCTGTTTGACATACGCCAGCGTGGGTTTATTCGTCCAGGCTATCGTGCCGACTTGGTGTTGGTACGTCCAAACACGGGTTGGACAGTTACCCCTTCCTGCATTTTGAGTAAGTGCGGGTGGAGTCCGATGGAGGGACATACCTTCCTATGGAAAGTGGAACGCACCCTGTGCAACGGACATACCGTCTATGTCGATGGGAAAGTAGATACCGACTATATTGGAGAAGAGATCGCTTTCAGATGAGACGTACCTACGAGATACACGACCTGCAACCCTATATCAACTGGGCGTATTTCTACTATGCGTGGCAGTTGCGTACTCCCGACCAACAGCGACAGAGTAGGGCAGAGGCGGAGCAGATGCTCTCCCAACTCGACGGGAAATACCATACCTATGCCCTCTTCCAACTCTTCGAGGCATATAGCGAAGGGGATGACATCATCCTCTCGTCGCCTTCTATGCAGCAACCATGCCGCTGTCCTTTCCTCCGACAGCAAGAAGCAGGCAGTGAGCACCTCTGCCTCTCCGACTTCATCCATCCGCAACATGATCATATCGGAGTCTTTGCAACCTCAGTAGACCATGGCTTGGAGACAGATTTCGACCGTGATACCTATCAGAAGATGATGGTGCAACTGCTTGCTGACCGTCTTGCAGAGGCAGCAGCGGAGAGACTCCATGAGGAGGTGCGTAAAGAGATATGGGGCTATGCGCCTGACGAGCATCTGACGATGGAGGAACTGCATACCGAGAAGTTTCAGGGCATCCGTCCTGCCGTCGGCTATCCCTCGCTGCCAGACACTAGCCTGAACTTTGTCCTCGACAAACTCCTTGAGTTCCGACAGATTGGTATTCGACTTACGGAACATGGTGCCATGAAGCCCCATGCCAGTGTCAGTGGCTTGATGATAGCACTTCCTGCCGCGCATTACTTCTCTATCGGGAAGATTGGGGAAGACCAACTCCACGACTATGCTCAACGGCGAGGTCTTCCCGTCGAGGTGCTTCGTAAATACCTTCTCGCTAACCTCTAACCTCTAACCTCTAATCGCTAACCGCTATGATCGCTCGTTACGCCATCCCCTTTTTCCTGATAGTCACCTTCTTAGTGACCCCTCTGGTGCTGTATCTCCTCTGTCGTTATCTCTTACCCCGTCGTTGGGGGAAGAAGACGGGAATAGTTCTTGCGCTTCTCGTCATCCTGTTTGGCTTGTATGGACTGTTTGTGGGCTATCAGCAGTTGGAAGTCCGTCATATAGAATATGCCAGCAAGGATATCCCTGCCGCCTTCGACGGCTATCGCATCGTCCAGTTTTCCGATGCGCATATCGGTACTATGACAGGGAGCAGGAAATGGATGCTGGAAAGGGCGGTAGATAGTATGTTGGCGCAGCATCCGGATATGATTGTGTTTACAGGTGACCTGCAGAATGTCTATCCCGACGAACTCATCGAGCATCTTCCTCAACTCCGTCGTCTGAAAGCCCCTGACGGCATGTATTCCGTATTGGGGAACCACGACTATGCGGTCTATCAACCAGACGAGTCTCTGACCAAGGAGGCGAATTGCAAGAAGACGCAGGAGTTGGAGCGACAGGTCGGGTGGACACTTCTCATGAATGAGCATCGTGTCATCCATCGGGATAGTGACTCGATAGTCATTGCAGGGATGGAGAACTGGGGCACCGTCAAGCGAATGCCCCGTCGTGGTGATGTCCGTAAGACCCTTGCGGGATTACCTGATCACCCCTCCCTCGACAGGGAGGGGCAGGGGGTGGGTCTTCCTTTTGTCATCATGCTGCAGCATGATCCCACCGCATGGCGTGAGAAGATACTCCCTGAGTGTCAGGCACAACTGACGTTGAGTGGTCATACTCATGGAGGGCAGGTGAGGTTGTTGGGGTTCTCCCCTGTCTCGTTGAGTTATAAGGAGTATGGGGGGTGGGTTCATGAGGGGTCCCGTTCTATGTTTATCTCTACAGGGCTTGGAGCCCTCATACCCATCCGTCTTGCTCTTCCTGGTGAAATCGTTGTCATTACTTTAAAGAAAAATCATTTTTATTCGCATTCTCTTCGCTAAATCGAAATTTTGCACTATCTTTGCACCAAATAATGGTATTATGATTGAAAGTGACAGCATAGTTATTATACCAACTTACAACGAGAAGGAGAATATCGAGAAGATTATCCGTGCGATATTCGCCTTGGAGAAGTCATTCCACATCCTCGTCGTTGACGATGACTCTCCTGATGGGACCGCCACCATCGTCAAAGGACTCATGGCAACGGAGTTTGCCGACCGCCTGTTTATCCTTGAGAGGAGTGGAAAACAAGGACTAGGCACTGCCTATATCACTGGTTTCAGGTGGGCATTGGAGCGGACGTATGACTATATCTTCGAGATGGATGCCGACTTCAGTCACAACCCCAACGACCTCCCTCGTCTTTACGCTGCTTGTGCTGACGAGGGGTACGACCTCGCCATTGGCAGTCGTTATGTCAGTGGGGTGAATGTCGTCAACTGGCCCATGGGCAGAGTCCTGATGAGTTATTTCGCCTCGAAATACGTGCGCTTCATTACTGGTTTCCAGGTTCATGACACTACGGCTGGCTTCAAATGCTACCGCCGCAGGGTGCTCGAGACCATCGAACTCGATAAGATTCGTTTCAAGGGCTATGCCTTCCAGATTGAGATGAAGTTCACTGCCTATAAGATCGGTTTCAAGATCAAAGAGGTTCCTGTCGTCTTCGTCAACCGCAGGGAGGGCACTTCCAAGATGTCGAGTGGTATCTTCGGCGAGGCATTCTTTGGTGTCATGCGCTTACGCTGGGACGGTTGGATCCGGAAATATCCGAAGATTGTTTAGCGGTTAATGTTTAGCGTTTTATGGTTAAGTTGCTCTATCGGATATACCAGTTGTTCATCGCAATCCCTGTGACGATTCTGATGACGATATGGACGGCTATAGTCGTTGGTGTCGGTTGTACCTTGGGCGATGGTCATTACTGGGGCTATTACCCGGGACGTTGGTGGGCAAGGGTCATCACCCGTGCCTTCCTCCTACCTGTCAAGGTAGAGGGTAGGGAGCAGTTGTCAACCGACCAGTCGTATGTCTTTGTGGCAAACCATCAAGGGGCTTTTGATATCTTTCTGATTTACGGTTATCTGGGTAGGAACTTCAAATGGATGATGAAATACCAGTTGCGGAAGATTCCTTTTGTCGGTTATGCCTGTGCCAAGTCGCATCAGATCTTCGTAGACAAAAGGGGACCCAGTAAAGTGAAGGCGACCTACGAGAAGGCACGTCATACCTTAGAGACAGGTAATTGTAGTGTAGTAGTGTTCCCCGAGGGAGCCCGTAGTTTTACAGGTCATATGGGAGCCTTTAAGAAAGGGGCTTTTGCCTTGGCTGATGAGTTGCAGTTGTCGGTTGTCCCCATGACCATCAATGGCTCGTTTCATGTCATGCCCCGTATGCGTGACTGGCATTTCGTCAACTGGCACCCGTTGACACTGACCATCCATCCGCCTATTCCTCCTAAAGGACAGGGTGCGGAGAATGTTCACGCTACGATGCAAGAGGCATACGACAGTATCATGTCTTCCCTTGCCCCCGAATACCAGGGCTTTGTGGAGAATCCTGATCAGTAAAGACCCTTCCAACTCCCCCTAATGGGGGAGGACGATGATATATGACAATACAAGAGTTAGTGGAGTTATACGCGAAGACTCCAGAGATAGAAACTTTGAGAGAGACGATAGGAGAAAAGTCGGTGAAATCGATTTTCCTCGAGGGGCTTGTTGGCTCCTCCGCTTCCATGCTCTTCGCTTCGCTAACCGCTAACCGCTTATCGCTCACCATCTTCCTCCTCAATGACGAAGAGGAGGCTGGCTATTTCTATCACGATCTCAAACAACTACAGGGAGAGGAGCATGTCCTTTTCTTCCCCTCCTCCTTCCGTCGTGCCATTAAGTTCGCCCAGCGTGATTCCGCCAATGAGATCCTCCGTACCGAGGTTCTCACCCGTCTTGCAGTCCCTCCAGTCTCCCTCCCTCAGCAGGGAGGGTCGGGGTGGATCTCCATCGTTACCTATCCTTCCGCTATTGCCGAGCAAGTGATGTCCAAACAACAGTTGGAGCGTCATACACTGGTGTTACGTCAAGGACAGACCGTTGTGGTGGATGAGGTTGTCAAAACCCTCAGAGACTTGGATTTCCATGAGGTCGACTACGTCTACGAACCTGGGCAGTTTGCCTTGCGTGGCTCTATCCTCGATGTCTATAGTTTCAGCAGTGAGTATCCCTTCCGTATCGACTTCTTCGGCGACGATATCGACTCCATCCGTACCTTTGAGGTGGAAGACCAACTCTCACGGGATAAACGGGAACAGGTGACAGTAGTAGGAGACCCTCCTAAATCCTCCCTCCCTACACAGGGAGGGGCGGGGGGGGTCTCCTTCCTCTCTTTCCTCCCTCCCTCTTCGTACATCATCGCCAAAGACTTCCAATACGTCCATGACGCTATCGACCGCACTTGTCAGGAGGCAGATCCTGAGGAGGTACAGGTGATCAATGGAGCCCAGTGGATGAGTGAACTAAAGGACTTCCGTCAGATTGAGTTCGGACAGCGTCCTTCTGTGAAACCAGATGTCACCCTGTCGTTCCACACCTCTCCACAGCCTTTGTTCCATAAGAACTTCGACCTGCTCCGCCAGTCCTTTGCCGACTACCAGTCGAAGGGCTACCACCTCTATGTCCTTGCCGATAGTCAGAAACAGTTAGACCGTCTCCATGACATCTTGTCAACAGACAACGGTCAACCACCGCTCACCGCCAATTACGTTGACCATTCCCTTCATTCCGGCTTCATCGACCACGACAACCACTGCTGTGTCTTCACCGACCATGAGATCTTTGACCGCTTCCATAAATACTCGCTGCGCTCCGACAAGGCTCGTAGTGGTAAGGCAGCCCTCACCCTCAAGGAAATCCAGCAGTTTGAGGTGGGCGACTATATCGTCCATGTCGACCATGGTATCGGTAAGTTTGGCGGTTTAGTCAGAATGCCTATTCAGAGTACTCCGGGCACTCCGAGTTCTCCGAAATACCAGGAGATGATCAAAATCATCTACCAGGGCGGAGGCTCCATCTATGTGTCCATCCACTCCCTCTATAAGGTCAGCAAATACAAGGCGCAGGATAATGGGGAGCCGCCCCGTCTCTCCCAATTAGGCACTGGTCAGTGGGAGCGGATGAAGGAGCGTACCAAAAACAAACTGAAGGATATCGCCCGTGACCTCATCAAACTCTATGCGGCACGAAAGCGGGAGAAAGGCTTTGCCTTTAGTGCCGACAGTTTCATGCAACAGGAACTGGAGGCGTCATTCCTCTATGAGGACACTCCCGACCAGTTGAAGGCTACAAACGATGTGAAGGGCGATATGGAACAGTCCCGTCCTATGGATCGACTGGTATGTGGTGACGTAGGCTTTGGTAAGACAGAGGTAGCCGTCCGTGCTGCCTTTAAGGCGGCATGTGACTCTAAACAGGTCGCTGTGTTAGTGCCGACCACCGTTCTTGCCTATCAGCACTACCAGACGTTCAGCAGTCGTCTGAAAGACCTGCCAGTGCGTGTCGATTACCTCACCCGTGCCCGCTCAGCAAAACAGACCAAGGAACTCTTGAGCGACCTCGCTGAGGGGAAGATCGACATCCTGATCGGTACCCATAAACTGATTGGTAAGACGGTGAAGTTCAAGGACCTCGGACTCCTCATCATCGATGAGGAACAGAAATTCGGAGTATCCACGAAAGAGAAACTCCGACAGATGAGGACGAATGTCGACACACTGACCCTTACGGCGACACCGATTCCACGTACCCTCCAGTTCTCCCTCATGGGAGCCCGTGACCTGAGTATCATCCAGACCCCACCGCCCAACCGCTATCCCATCCATACCGAGATACACACCCTCAGTCCAGACATCATCGCTGAGGCAATCAATTTCGAGATGTCACGCAACGGACAGGTGTATTTCGTCAACCCTCGTATCAACGACTTGCAGCGCATCGCCGACATGATCCACCATTACGTGCCGGAGGCTCGTCTTGCCATCGGTCATGGACAGATGAAACCCGAGGACCTCGAACAGATTATCTTCGACTTCGTGAACTACGACTATGACGTACTGCTCTCCACCACGATCATCGAGAATGGCATCGACATCCCCAATGCCAATACCATCATCATCAATGGTGCCCATCATTTCGGACTCTCCGACCTGCACCAGATGAGAGGCAGGGTAGGACGAGGCAACCGTAAGGCTTACTGCTACCTGTTGGCTCCTCCCTTGGCTGACCTGCCACAGGAGAGTCGCCGACGACTGGAGGCGTTAGAGACGTTCAGTGAATTGGGCAGTGGTATCCAGATAGCCATGCAGGACCTCGACATACGAGGTGCCGGCAACCTCCTGGGTGCCGAACAGTCGGGCTTCATCGCTGATCTCGGCTATGAGACGTATCAGAAGATTCTCAACCAGGCAATGCAGGAGTTGAGGGAGGAAGAAAAAGACCCCTCTAAATCTCCCCTGCTTAGGGGAGACTTAAAGAGCACTCCCCTTGAGCAGGGGGAGGTGGAGGGGGTCTTTGACCTTCCCCTTTATTTCCCCGACCAGTATGTTCCGTCCAACAGTGAGCGGATGTTGCTCTACCGGGAACTCGACAACCTGCATACGGATGAGCAGTTGGCGGCGTATCGCTCCCGTCTCATCGACCGCTTTGGTCCTGTACCCCATGAGGGTGAGGAACTCATGAGAGTAGTGCCTTTACGTCGCATAGCGGGACAGTTGGGGTGTGAGAAATTAATGCTCAAACAGGGGCGGATGACGTTGTATTTCGTCTCGAATCCCAGTCATCCTTTCTATCAGAGTCCTGCCTTTGATGCCATCCTTCAGTTTGTTGCCACTAATCCCCGTCGCTGCCAGTTCCGTGACACGAATAATAAAAGGTCTTTGTTAATATCGGATGTTAAGACCGTTGAGAGTGCTCTTACTATTTTGAAAGGGATTTTATCCCTTTAACCCTAATATTCTTTTCCTCCCCATCGCCGACCAGCGTTTAGCGTAGGCGGCGTTAAAAGACATCGCGTCGTCCCGCGATACCAAAACATAGGAGAAATCGCGGTTTCTGCGATTTCGAGTTTTCCCCCGCCCCTGAGGGGAGGGGGAGACAGGGGGAGAGGTGGAGCCCCTCCTGGCAAGGAGGGGATGGGGGAGGTCGAAAAAAGAAAGAATGCTCAAATAGATAAAGAGGAAAGTTTAAGAAAATAAACTGATTTTTTCGTCCTTTTATATAAAAAAGGACAACAGAATACTTGGTATTCAAAAAAAATACACTAACTTTGCACCCGATAAAGACGATACCTCGAATGGAAAACAGTTGGCTCGTGATACGAACCTTCAATCGTAAGGAAATGGAAATAGGAGCATTTTTGAAGGAAAAAGGGCTCACATATTTCATTCCTATGACCTACAAGGAGAAAGTCGTGGGCAATGAACTGAAACCCCGTCGAGTCCTCGTCCCAGTGGTTCACAACTACGTGTTCCTGCAGAAGCCCGACGAGGGCAGTGACATGCGAAGTCTCCTGACAGAATGCCGTGTTCCCCTCCAACTGATGAAGAACAAGGGTGACGACAAGGTCAGTGAGATCTCCAACAAGGAGATGACCGATTTCCGTCTGCTCTGTGACCCCGACTACGTGAAGACCCCGTTGGAGTTCCTAGAGGCTGATGAGGCAGAGATACTGCCCGGAAGGGAAGTGGAGGTCGTCCACGGTCAGTTTGCGGGGATTCATGGTAAACTCCACAGGAGTGGTAAGAAATACTGGTTTATCAAGACGGTAGGTGGGGTCAGCGTCATGCTCCGCATCTCCCGTTGGTACTGCAAACCGGTGTAGGGTCGCTCACCGCTTAACGCTAAACGAATATTAAGTAAGATATGAAGAAAATTCTTTTTTCCGTGATGTTGTCGATGATGACCCTTGCCATGATGGCACAGGGCATGACCGATAGTCAGATTGCCCAGTTCATCCAGCGCGAGATGAGGGCTGGTACCAGTCAGGCTCAGATTGTGACGAAATTGGTTCAGCGTGGTGTCCAGATTGACCAAATCCGTCGTGTTCGTAACACGATGGATGAAAGTGTATCGGCAAGTGGTGTGTATAATAATGCTGCAGGACAAGGGAATGTTAGCGACAGGATGCGTCAGAATTCTGATGGTGTTACTTCGCAGGAACTGAACACGGCAAAGGTGGGAACGACTGGTGAGATTTATGCCAATGCTACAGAGGATGTTCAGGAAGTGGAGCATGATGTTCAGGCAACCAGTAATGTGACACAAGGTACAGGTAAGAAGATTTTCGGTCATGATATCTTCAATCGCAGAGCCTTAAGTTTCGAGCCGAACATGAATATCGCCACGCCTCAGAACTACGTCTTAGGTCCTGGCGATCAGGTAATTGTTGATATTTATGGTGCTTCTCAGAAGAGCCTGCAACTGACAATATCACCTGAAGGCGAGGTGACCGTTCCTGGTTATGGCCCTATTCAAGTCAGTGGACTTTCTGTGGCGAGTGCCAATGCGAAGATTCGTTCTACATTAGGCTCTCGTTATAGCAGTAGTAATATCAAACTGACAGTAGGTCGTACCCGTACCATCATGATCAATGTAATGGGTGAGGTTAAAACCCCGGGCACTTATCATCTGAGTGCTTTTGCCACCGTGTTCCATGCTCTCTATATGGCTGGTGGTATTAATGACAATGGTACGCTCCGTAATGTGAAAGTGTTCCGCAATGGTCATCTGGTGACCATGGTCGATATCTATGAGTATATCCTCAATGGTCGTTTAGCGGGTAATATTCTGTTAGAGGATGGTGATGTCATTCAGGTTGGAGTATACGACTGCTTGGTGGGAATCACGGGTAATGTGAAACGCCCTATGTTCTACGAGATGCGTAAGAACGAGAGTGTTGCCACCCTTGTGAAATATGCGGGAGGCTTTACGGGCGATGCCTATAAGAAGTCTGTCCGTCTGACCCGTCAGGTAGGTGAGCGTTACTCCGTCTATAATGTCGATGAGTTTGATATGAACTCCTTCCAGGTAGATGACGGTGATGCTATCGTAGTGGATGGCATGCTCAACCGTTACGAGAACATGGTAGAGGTCAAGGGAGCCGTCTTCCGTCCTGGACAGTATCAGTTGGGAGATAACGTTAACTCCGTACGCAGCCTGATCCAGTCTGCCGAGGGTATCACCGAGGATGCCTTCACCAATCGTGGTGTCCTGCATCGCCTGAAGGAAGACCGTACTTTGGAGGTTATCCCTGTGGATATCAAGGGTATCCTGGCAGGAACAACCCCCGATATCCCGTTGAGAAATGAGGATGTGCTCTTTATCCCCACCCAGACGGAGTTGAGATCAGAGCGCACGTTGACCATCCATGGTGAGGTGATGTCACCAGGTGTCTACCAGTATGCTGACAATACCACCATTGAGGACCTGATTTTGCAGGCAGGAGGACTGACTGATGCCGCCAGTACGGCGAAGGTCGATGTCTCTCGTCGTATCGTAGACCCGAAGTCGACCTCCAGTTCCAAGGTCATCGCAAAGACCTTCTCTTTCTCGTTGAAGGATAACTTTGTGGTTGACGGACAACCGGGATTCACCTTGGAGCCATACGATGAGGTGTATGTACGCCGCAGTCCTGGTTTCCTCACCCAACGTAACATCTCCGTGAGTGGTGAGGTTGTTTTCGAGGGTGCTCAGACCATGACCAATAAGAACCAGCGACTCACCGATGCGATCAAGGCTGCAGGTGGCGTGACCGATGAGGCTTATGTCAAGGGCGCTCGCATCGAGCGTCGGTTGAATGACGATGAGCGTGCCCGTCGTAGTTTCCTGTTGAAACAGTTGAACTCCCAAATGTCAGGAAACGATTCTGTTGCCATTAGTCAGTTGGATCTCGGTGATACCTATACGGTAGGTATCTACCTCGACAAGGCGTTGGCAAATCCTGGTGGTGAGTATGATATCGTCCTTCGTGAGGGCGACCGTATCATCATCCCAGAGTATAATGGAACAGTGAAGGTGTCTGGTAATGTGATGTATCCCAATACCGTGGTTTATTCTCCAGGCAAGAGTTATAAATACTATATCAATCAGTCTGGTGGCTTCGGCAACCGTGCGAAGAAGTCTAAGACATGGGTTATCTATCAGAATGGTACCATGGCGCAGGTGGGTCACGGTGTGAAGATTGAGCCTGGTTGTGAGATTGTCGTACCTTCCAAGCCGAAGAAGGATCCTGCTGAGGTACAGCAGTGGATATCTATTGGTCAGTCAGTATTCAGCATGGCTGCAATGGTTGCCATCTTGATTAAACAATACTAACGCTAATCGTTATGAATATGGAAGAACAGCAATATATCGAGCAGGAGGAGAAATCCATTGACTTCGGACAACTATTTACGGTGTTGCTTAAGCATAAGCGCTTGTATTATAAGGTGCTTGCCGCAGTCTTCGTCCTGGCGTGTGTCTATACGCTCAGTCTGCCCAGTTATTATAAGTGTGAGGTGAAACTGAGCCCGGAACTGAGCACTACCCGTCGTTCGAACAGTTCACTGAGTGCGCTCGCCAGCCAGTTTGGTATGAACATGAACAGTGCGGCAATGGGTAACGAGGCGTTGTTCCCGACACTCTATCCGGACTTGATGAACTCAGTCGACTTCAAGGCGAGCCTGTTTAATGTGCCTATCCATAAGAAGGACTCTACCCGTATGATGTCTTACTATGACTATCTGGCAAATGAACAGAAACGTCCTTGGTGGAGTGGGGTGATGTCTGCACCATTCAGACTGTTAGGTAGTCTGTTCAGTGGGGATAAGAAGGACACCATCGACCAGCACAAGGTTAATCCGTTTATGTTGACGAAGCAGCAGACTGCTATCGTCAAGACCATCGATAGGAAAGTGATCTGTGATGTCGATAAGAAGACCATGGTGATTACCATCAATGTCACCGACCAGGATCCGCTGATTGCCGCTACGATAGCAGACTCGGTGAAATACCGCCTTCAGGACTTTATCACCGACTATCGTACGAAAAAGGCGAAAGTTGACTTGGAGTATAGCCGAAAACTCTTCAAGGAGGCAAAGGCTCGTTATGACAAGGCGCGTCAACTGTATGCCAGTTTCAGTGATGCCAACCAGGATATTATCTTGGAGAGTGTCCGCACTAAGTTGACTGACCTGGAGAACGAGATGCAGTTGCAGTTCAATAACTACAACCGGGTGGCACAGCAGTTACAGATCGCAGAGGCGAAGGTACAGGAGGAGACACCTGCCTTCACTACCCTGCAGAGTGCGACAGTACCTGTCAAGAAGGCAGGACCGGCACGTACGAAGTTGGTCCTCATCTTCCTCTTCCTCGCTTTCCTCGCCACCACCGTCTATGTCTTACATAAGGAACATCAACTGAAACCTCTGTTAGGATTATAACATGAATATAGCCATCGTAGGAACCGGATATGTCGGTTTGGTGAGCGGCACCTGTTTTGCGGAAATGGGAGCCCATGTGACCTGTGTCGATGTCGACACACAGAAGATTCAGAAACTGAAGGACGGCATCATGCCGATTTATGAGCCAGGACTGGAGGAACTGGTTAAGCGGAACGTGGAGTTCGGTCGCTTGAACTTCACTACCGACCTCACAGAGGTCTTGGACGACGTGGAGGTGGTATTCTCCGCTGTAGGTACTCCTCCCGATGAGGATGGCTCTGCCGACTTGAAGTACGTCCTTGCTGTCGCCAAACAGTTTGGACAGCATATCAACAAATACACCATCCTCGTCACCAAGTCTACTGTCCCTGTGGGTACGGCAAAGAAGGTGAAGGCTACTATTCAGGCGGAACTTGACAAGCGTGGGGTGGATGTACCCTTCGATGTTGCCTCTAACCCGGAATTCCTGAAAGAGGGTGCTGCCATCAAGGATTTCATGAGTCCCGACCGTGTGGTGGTAGGTACGGAGTCAGAGAAGGCGAAGGAGGTGATGACTCGCCTGTACAAACCCTTCCTGATCAATAACTTCCGTGTCATTTTCATGGATATCCCTTCTGCCGAGATGACGAAATATGCCGCCAATGCCATGCTTGCCACCCGTATCTCGTTTATGAACGATATCGCCAATCTCTGTGAGCGGGTAGGGGCGAATGTTGACAGCGTCCGTAAGGGCATCGGTACCGACAGCCGTATTGGCACGAAGTTCCTTTATGCCGGTTGCGGCTATGGAGGCTCCTGCTTCCCCAAGGACGTGAAGGCATTGGTGCATACGGGCTTGGAGAACGACTACCACATGGAGGTCATCGAGGCGGTAGAGCGTGTCAACGAACGTCAGAAGAGCATCGTCTACAATAAAATCCTCCACGCGCTCAGTGGTTCAGCATGTGGCTGTGCCACAGCCACAAACCCCATAAAAGGCAAAACCATCGCCATCTTCGGTCTTGCCTTCAAACCTGAGACCGACGATATGCGTGAGGCTCCTGCCCTCGTCGTCATCGACAAACTGCTGAAGGACGGTGCCACTGTCCGTGTCTTTGACCCCATTGCCATGGAGGAGTGTAAGCGCAGAATAGGGGACTGTGTTACCTATTGTAAGAATATGTATGATTGTGCGGATGGTGCTGATGTCTTTGCTTTGATGACGGAATGGCGTCAGTTCCGTATGCCTTCCTGGAATGTCATCCAGAAAGTGATGAAAGGTAACATCGTTGTTGATGGTCGTAATATTTTTGATCGCCAGGAACTCGAATCCCTAGGTTTCGTCTATACTCGTATCGGAGAGAAGTAGATCATGTCATATTTTGATACTTTTTCAAAAAAGGGCAACAAAATGCTTTGCCATGTCAAAAATAAGTTGTATTTTTGCAAAGTTATAGTGCACTATACCTATTGAATCTACGGGACTACGTCCCTCGTGTAGAGGTGGTAACTGGTTGACCTATATCCTTTTAAGCAAGAAATCCTCGCCCTCACCGCCATGAAAAACGATGGCAGTCAGGGCAAGGGAAAGGTGTATATAAAGGGTATATTTCGATCATTTCCCCCTCTCATGATGTTCAATGCAATAACCGTCATACGATAACCAAAATAGAAATGAAAACAGCATTCATTACTGGTGTGACAGGGCAGGATGGTTCCTACCTGGCAGAGTTTTTGTTGGAGAAAGGTTACGACGTACATGGTATGATTCGTCGTTCTTCCACCGACTATCGTGAGCGTATCGCCCATTTGGAGGGCAAACCCCATTTCCATTTGCATTATGGACACATGGGTGACTCGATGTCATTGTTGCAGATTATTGGCAAGGTTCGCCCTGACGAGATCTATAACTTGGCGGCACAAAGTCATGTGCAGGTGTCTTTCGACTCCCCTGAGTTTACCGCAGATGTCGATGCCACGGGAGTATTGCGTATCTTAGAGGCGGTACGCCAATGTGGACTGGCAGATACCTGCCGTACCTATCAGGCTTCGACTTCCGAACTGTACGGCAAGGTCGAGGAGGTTCCCCAGAACGAGAACACACCCTTCCATCCCTATAGCCCTTATGCTGTGGCAAAGCAGTATGGCTTCTGGATTGTCAAGGAGTATCGTGAGGCATACAACATGTATTGTTGCTCGGGCATACTCTTCAATCATGAGAGTGAGCGTCGTGGTGAGACCTTCGTGACCCGCAAGATTACCCTTGCTGCGGCACGTATCGCTCAGGGAAAACAAGACAAACTCTATCTCGGTAATCTCAGCAGTCTGCGTGACTGGGGCTATGCCAAAGACTATGTGGAGTGTATGTGGCTTATCCTGCAGCAGGACAAACCTGAGGATTTTGTCATCGCCACTGGCGTACAGCACTCTGTTCGTGAGTTCTGCTACCACGCCTTCAAGCGTGTCGGTATCGAACTTGAATTCCAAGGTGAGGGCGAGAACGAGGTTGGAGTATGTGTTAAGGACGAACGTCCCTCGCTTACCGCTAACCGCTCACCGTTAACCTCTCTAGAAGGTAAAATCCTCGTTGCTGTATCTCAGGATTTCTACCGTCCTACGGACGTGGTTAACCTTTGGGGAGACCCGACGAAAGCAAAGGCGAAGTTGGGCTGGAATCCTAATACGACCAGTTTCGAGGAACTTGTCAATCTCATGGTCGACCACGACATGGCTAAAGTCGCCGCAGAGGATGCCGCCTATAAAGTCCGTACCAACCTCGCTGAGTATCTGGAGAAAGGAATTGTGAAGTAATGGAGAAGAACAGTAAGATTTACGTGGCTGGTCATCGTGGCATGGTGGGAAGTGCCATTGTGCGTGAACTCCAGCGTCAGGGCTACACCAATATCATCACGAGAACCCACAAGGAACTCGACCTCACTCGTCAGGAGGCGGTGGAGGCTTTCTTCGAGCAGGAGAAACCGGAATATGTGTTCCTTGCCGCCGCTAAGGTCGGTGGCATCGTCGCTAACCAGAGCGCTCTTGCCGATTTCATGTACGACAATATGATCTTGGAGATGAATGTCATCCATGCCGCCTGGAAGAACGGTTGTAAGAAACTGGAGTTCCTGGGCAGCAGTTGCATCTATCCCCGTATGGCCCCACAGCCCATGCCTGAGAGTTGCTTGCTCACCAGTGAACTGGAGAAGACCAACGAGGCTTATGCCCTGGCGAAGATCAGTGGACTGAAATACTGCGAGTTCCTGAACAGACAGTACGGCACCGACTATATCAGTGTGATGCCCACCAACCTCTATGGTCCCAACGACAACTATCACCCGGAGCACAGTCATGTGCTGCCCGCCCTGATCCGTCGTTTCCATGAGGCGAAGGAGCAAGGCTTGCAGGAAGTCACCTGTTGGGGTGATGGCACTCCACTGCGTGAGTTCCTCTATGTCGACGACCTCGCCAACCTCTGTGTGTTCCTGATGAACAACTACTCTGGTAACGAGACCGTGAATGCGGGAACGGGCAAGGAACTGACCATCAAGGCATTGACAGAGTTGGTGGCGAGGGTAGTAGGCTATACAGGCGCCATCAAGTGGGACACCACCTGTCCTAACGGTACTCCCCGCAAACTCCTCGATGTGAGCAAAGCCGCCAACCTCGGCTGGACTTACAAAACCGAACTCGAAGACGGCATCCGCCTCGCCTACCAGGACTTCCTCCACAACCCCATTCGTGCAGAACGATAGCGAACACTATTATGGGTGTATACGAAGAAAACATAATACCTATTAAGATTGCTCATCTGGCGGAGTATGTGTCGCGGAAGAAGAGAATCTCTTTGGACGAGGCTCTTACGTATATTTACTCCAATGATATGTACAAGGAACTCTATAACGAGGGAGCCAAGTGGTGGTATCTTAGTTCTGAGGCTTTGTATGAGGAGTTTGAGCATAAAAGGAAAGAACGCACTCATATTATATCGGAAGAGGTCTTCGAGTTTTTTGTATATACCCTCGAGAAATATGCTATCGGTAAAGGAATAAGTGGTATGCAGGCATTGGCTTTGTTTAAGGAGTACGGTGCCGATGAGTTCTTGCTCAAGCATTACGACCTGCTCCATACCCAAGGAACCGGATATGTGATTGACGAAGTTCAACGCTTTATTAGTAGGAGGAAGAAGAAATGATACTTACATTATACCACGGTTCCAATGTGGAGGTGCGCAAACCCAGTCTTCGTTATGGTCGGAACAATACAGACTTTGGCAGGGGATTCTATACCACCACTCAGAAAGAACAAGCTGAGCGTTGGGCAGAAATAAAGTTGGATAGGGCAAAGACGGGTAAAAGGATAGTGTCAGTCTATGAGATTGATGACATCTTACTTACAAATCCAGAGTTGAATATCAGGGAATTCCATGGAGTAGATGAGGAATGGTTAGAGTTTGTCGTTAATTCCAGGAAAGGCATAAGGCACGACTACGACTTGGTCTTCGGTCCTGTGGCTAATGACAAAGTATTCACTACTGTCAATCTGTATGAGAGTGGCGTGTTGGATGCCCCGACAGCCATTGCCCGTTTGAAAGCCTATAAAACTTACGACCAACTCTCCTTCCATACAGAACGCGTCATCAAGTCTCTGCGATTCATTGAGTCTTATGAACTTTAGGCGCAGATGGGTGCTATGCCGAAATAATTCAATCCGTAATAGTTAACGTTATCGTTAAGGTTGGAAAAGTTATAACAAAGGTTGATAAATAATGGTTCAAAGTACGATAAGTTCCCAAAACTTTTCGTAACTTTGCATCACAAATAGTATAATGATTATGATAGTAACCAATCATACACAAATTTCATCGCAGAAGACAAAAGCCACTTCTACCCGTAAAAAGGTAATGGCAAATACAATGTCTGTAGACGAATACTTTGATGAACTGATAGATCAGGTGCGTGAGGATTATGCAAATCTATGAGGTTCGAATCAGTCATGGGGCTCGCATAGACATGGCAGAATTGCGCAAGTTCCTTAAGGCAATGATGACAATGGAAGGTGCTATTCGCTATGCCAATAATATGCGTGAAGAGATAAAGATGCTGGCTGTTTATGCAGATCTTTATGGGAAATCCACTTCTTTGACCTTGCGTAAAATTCATCCAGAGGCACGTCGAATGGTATCACATAACCGTAAGTGGGTGTACGTCTATCATATTGAAGCATCTTTCGTTATAGTAGATCGCATCCTCCCTGCCAAGTTGAACAAAGGCTGAACCAAAGGTATTAACTTCTTCCATCATCCTTCGATTCACATCGTACATCTTCCATCAAACATCATATATAATGAGGAAGTTTCTTTCATCCACGGCGGGAGCGTCGTTCAACCAGGAGCTGGTCAACCAGACGATATGTGTCAGGAAGGACTGTGTGGAGCTGATCTACAAGGTGCAGCCCTCCGTGTATGTCATCGTGTCGATGCTGCATATCGATGATGGGGAGGCCATGCTCTTCGTAAACTGGGCGCGGTATTTCGACCGTCTGGCTAATCCGCAGGTGCAGATGCCGAAGATAGAGAAATGTTGTCCTACGCTCTATGCCGTGATGACGGGCGATGACCCTGACGGTGTGTATGAGTGTGAGTGCAAGCCTGACGGAATGATGTATCACGGTTTTGCACTGAAGGTGGAAGTGCCTAAAGGGATGGCCATTCTGGAGTGCATTACTCTGGAGGTATTCTCCAAGGGCCGTTTGCTGGCCAACAAATGCTTGAAGATGTACACCGAACTTCAGAAGAATCCTCCCTTCCCTGCGTGGAAGGACGGACTTGATGAGGTTTGGAATTGAGAATAAAACACTGACAACAATTATACCTTTGGTTATTGGTGGTTTGATAACCCACTTGATAAGGAAACTATATGATTTCATCTTTGAATTGTTCAATCGGAAATCAATTAAGACATTTATTGGAGTTTCGATAAAAGTAGATCATACTTTTCGGAGAATGACTGGCTATGGAGTTTGGCATATACAAAAACAGAGGTTCTTACATGAGTGAGATCAGGAACGAGTATAGGTGCTAACAATGCTGAGGCATGTAATGCGATAAGTCGTCAGGATTTCCGATCAAAAAGTTATATCGCTCTCAAGGAGGCTCGTGAAAGCCTCTATTGGATTGAGTTATTACATAGGAACAGTTACCTAAACGATGGGCAATTGTTTCTGTACCATCAAACATCGCTGAGGGTTCTGGACGCTTTTCAAACAAAGAAAAAATCCACTTTACAGAAATCGCCTATGGATCTTTAACCGAAACACTTTGCCAACTTGACATAGCCCATGACTTGGACTATATCAATGACAAAGAGTTTGAATATGAAAAAGAAAGAATTGATATAATAGGAAAGCAGTTATCAGGGCTTCGTGCTTCATTCCAGAAACAGTTAGACTCCGCTAACCGCTAACCACTCACCGCTAACCGAATAATATATGAACGTAATAAAAACAGCCATTGATGGTGTATTAATCATAGAACCCAAGGTATTTACTGATGCCCGTGGCTATTTCTTCGAGTCCTACTCCCAACGGGAGTTCGACGAGAAGGTAGCCCCCATTCTCGGACATACGGTAACCTTTGTCCAGGACAATGAGAGTAAATCATCCTACGGAGTGATGCGTGGTCTCCATTTCCAGCGTCCCCCCTATACTCAGGCAAAACTCGTTCGTTGTGTCAAAGGGGCTGTGTTGGATGTGGCAGTGGATATTCGGAAGGGTAGTCCTACCTACGGTCAATATGTTGCCAGCCTCCTCTGTGCCCATGACGAAGAAGGCACCCGTATCGCCGCAGAATTTGCGCTAACCGCTAACCACTCACCGCTGACCGTGGAAACTGCGCTAACCGCTAACCACTCACCGCTGACCGGAAAAATTGGTCTCCAATTTTTCATCCCCAAAGGCTTCGCCCACGGCTTTGCCGTACTAAGTGAGACCGCTGTGTTCCAGTACAAGTGTGACGAGTTCTACCACCCCGAGGCAGATGGTGGCATCAGCATCCTCGACACCTCCCTGGGTATCGACTGGCATATCCCTACCGACAAGGCGATCCTCTCCGAGAAGGATACCAAACATCCCCTCCTCAACGACTTCGTCACCCCCTTCACCCTATAACAGGAGTTCTCGCTACCGTATTTCGAGTTCGTGCTTCGTGGCATGCGGCCGGACCTGAGCACCACGGCAGCCATTCGCCAGTGGGTGCAGCAGCAGATAGACTTGCGTATTCAGCAGATGGAAAAAGAGCAGAGTGGGAATACGTCCCAAACGCAGAGACCCGTGCAGCCATTGAAGAATGTGAGAGTGGTAAAGAACTCGAAACACTTGACATAGCCAATTTCAAGCCAAGACGTCAATCAACGGTCACTAGTTCTGTAAGGAGGTAAAGTAAAATAGACAGTTTACGCTATGAAGCAGCATTTTTATAAATAATCGTTATGTAAGATTCTTTTATGAAATTAACGAATCAATTGAAACTGAAAGTATGGGAGAAAGCCCAGATTGTTGATGGCATTAATCCTGATATGTACCGCAAAGACCCATGTGGAGCATAGATAGTTTGGGAAAAATATGGCATCCAAGATAATATTTACGGTTGGGAAGTTGACCATATTTTTCCAAAGTCAAAACTTGAGGATATGGGATTTAGCGCCTCGTTGATAGATAATATACGTAATTTGAGACCAATGCAGCATAATAACAATGCAAGTAAGAGTTTGGACTATCCTTCCTATATGGCCGTTGTGACTTCTGATGGCAATAAGAATATTTTCAAAGATACATCATTGACGGTGAATGAGGCAACTCGTATCATTTTGGAGCAATTATACAAACGTTGATATTTTGAGACACTAGTGAACCGATAATTATGAATCTTGAATCCTGTAACCGACTTAGTCGCTTCGCTCGTCGAAGAATCTTGAAACCTGAATCGTATGTCATGAACAAAAATATGAAAAGCAGGGTAATCCCTCTAAGAATACTTCAAACAAAAGTACAAACTGAATCAGAAACTTTTTATAATACAAATTATAATTAGGTATGAGACATATTATAATAGACGAATTAGGACCACTCAAGCATGTGGACATTTTTCTTGAAAGGCTGAATGTAATAATTGGTCCTCAAAGTTCAGGAAAGAGTTGTGTATTAAAAATAGCCAGTTATTGTACTTGGGTAGAGAAACGCATACAAATATCTCAGAGTTCAGATAGTTTTACTTCAGGAAGAACATTCCTAGATGGACTTGTCAAGTATCACAAACTCCAGCAATATGTCAGAGAAACAACGAGGATTGAATATGAGTCAGATACGATGCACTTCTTTTATGATAACAAGGAAGTCAAATTTACGTTTCAGTGGAAAAGTAATCGTTGGGGATATCAGCGTTCCAAGGTAACATATGTGCCTGCCGAGCGTAACATGGTTGCGGTGATACCAAACTGGTTTGATGTAAAGCTTGGTCAGAATAATATTCGTGGATTTATGAGTGACTGGGTAGAATCACGTAATGCAACAACGGATAATGTTCAAGTGTTGAATTTGGATGCCAAGTACCGTTATGACTCATCATCTGGTAGAGATGTGGTAACTGTTGATGGCGGACTAGAACTCGATTTCATAAATACTAGTAGTGGCTTACAGTCACTTATCCCGTTGTACATCCATCTCAACTTCTTATCGAAACAAATGTATGACTTAGACTTATCAAGTATGCAGAATGATAGTGAAAATGATAATCTCTTGAATAAGATTTATGCAGAGTTTTTCGATAAGGCACCACAAAACGATAATTTCTTTATTGCGAAAATAGGGCGTACAATGAAGGCATTCGCCAAGAAAGAACATATAGAAAAATGTAGAGAAATATACTCACGTTATACCAAGGCTGACCATAATGATATATTCTTAGAGGAACCAGAACAGAATATCTTCCCACCCACACAGACAATTTTGACAGACTGGTTGGTAGATATGACCCAAGGTGAACATCCAAGCAATTTGTTCATCGCTACTCATAGTCCCTATATCTTGAATACATTGGTAGAATATCCCGATTTGGAGTTTAATCTTTTCGTCACACGTATGGAACAAGGCTATTCTGTTGTAAAGACTGCAACAGAAGAAGATATCCAATCTATTTTGGATTATGGTGTAGATGTATTCCTTAACACTCAAACGATGGGCTGATATGGCAAAGGTAAGACACGACGAAATTATTCCCGAATGCAATATTGACACAAACTTGATAGAAACACTGTTAACGGTGATAAATCTGGAAAGGAACAATTACGATGAATATATAGTACAGCATAGTCATGGAATAGGAGAAGTAACTCGGACGATGCAAACGGCAAAGAAATTAAAGGATGGTTTCGCACTCGGAGTAGTTGATGATGATTCCAAGATACCGAACTATAAAAAAGAGTTCCGGGAGTTGGCTCAAAGCCCACACGTAAAACTACTTAAGCATCCCGACAAAGAACATTATCTGCTGGTAGCGAATAAGGCGATGGAAACGTTGATAAAAGCCTCTGCCAGTGGTCAGAATATAAATCTGTTGGAATATGGATTTCCAGAGAGTACAAAAGACTATAAAAAGACTACCAAGGACGATTCATCCAGGACCAATTCGAACTATAAGAATTTATTCAAGAGATTAAGTACGAGTGGAGAAATTAATTTAGTGAAGAACCTTTTAGACAAGTTTGTTAACGAACGGGAAAACTTGACTGAAGATGATTTGAAACAAGTTTTCAAAGATGTAGGTTACTAATATAGAAAGTTTGAACAAGTATTAACATAAACGGACCTTTTAAGGAGATGTAGCGAAGATGCTTTCCGGCCTTTGCAACTCTCTAACCACTTATCACTCTCATCCAGATAAATCTGTCACCTGTCATCTGTCACTTGTCACCTGTCACCTGTCACCTGTCAACTTAAAAAAATCCGGGCTCCGGGCAGGTCTCTCTCGTAAGTTAGTTAAAGGTTATAATGACCTGTCCGCCCCGTTTTAATAGTCAGCATCTTTTCAACATCATTGACAAAGTCAAACAAACAGAGAATCCCAATCTATCATGACAATACTTGTTACTGGAGCAAACGGTCAATTGGGCAATGAAATGCGAATCGTGGCTAAAGACTCCAAAGACAAATATATTTTTACCGATGTAGTTGAAGTTGATGGTCAAGAGACAACTATTCTTGACATAACCAATCTTGATGCAATAAGATACATTGTGAAAGAGAATGATGTTAATGTGATTGTCAACTGTGCTGCATGGACGAATGTTGATGGGGCTGAAGATCCAGAGAGATATGACCTTGTAGAATTGCTCAATGCAAAAGCACCAGAGAATTTGGCTATAGCGATGAGAGAGGTTAATGGTCTGTTGATACATATCTCCACAGACTATGTCTTTGGTGGAGATCCTTATAACACACCTTGTAAGGAGGACCAGAAAGGTACACCTACAGGTGTTTATGGTCTGACGAAACTGCATGGCGAACAGGCTATCCAAAGTGTGGGTTGCAACCATGTCATTCTTCGCACAGCATGGCTTTATAGTGAGTTTGGAAAGAACTTTGTGAAGACGATGCTGAATTTGACTTCAACAAGACCACAATTAAAGGTGGTTTTTGATCAGGTCGGAACACCGACATACGCCTACGACCTTGCGCAAGCAATAATAGTGATACTCAAAGATTACAAGAATTCACTAACCGCAGAAACTGCGCTAACCGCTAACCTCTCAACGCTTAACTGCGAAGTCTTACCTTGCCACTCAGACGAGTTCCCAAGTCCAGTCAAGCGTCCAGCCTTTAGTGTGCTGGATAAAACTAAGGTAAAAGAAACCTTTGACATCACTATTCCTTACTGGACCGATTCTTTACGTAGGTGCATAGTTAATATTAAAGGTTAGCGATTAGAGATTAGTGTTTAGCGGATATGGATAAGTTTACGTTTTTTGATTTACGGGTATATCAAGAATCAAAACTACTTGTAAGGGAAGTGTATTCTCTTCTTGATAAATTTCCAAAAACTGAAACGTATGCTTTGAGCGATCAACTGCGTAGGGCCGTTGTTTCTGTACCATCAAACATCGCTGAGGGTTCTGGACGCTTTTCAAACAAAGAAAAAATCCACTTTACAGAAATCGCCTATGGATCTTTAACCGAAACACTTTGCCAACTTGACATAGCCCATGACTTGGACTATATCAATGACAAAGAGTTTGAATATGAAAAAGAAAGAATTGATATAATAGGAAAGCAGTTATCAGGGCTTCGTGCTTCATTCCAGAAACAGTTAGACTCCGCTAACCGCTAACCACTCACCGCTGACCGGAAAAATTGGTCTCCAATTTTTCATCCCCAAAGGCTTTGCCGTACTAAGTGAGACCGCTGTGTTCCAGTACAAGTGTGACGAGTTCTACCACCCCGAGGCAGATGGTGGCATCAGCATCATGGATGACACTTTGGGTATTGACTGGCACATAAAGGATAAAGTTATCCTAAGTGAAAAAGATACTAAACATCCACTTTTGAAGGATTTCGATAGTCCGTTTGTTTATTAAAAATTTTGTGAGGCATTATATAAAAACGTTATGAGGAGGTAGGGATTCCCGGTAGTTTCTCATTAGATTAAAAGGTTCAATTGCCAAAGGTCAGCCTCTTTTTTTGTTTGTAAAATTAAAATGTTATAATATGGAGAAAAAAGTTTATCTTGGCATGATTGGTGATATCATGCATCCTGGTTTGATTAACATTATCAATGAAGGTGCCAAATATGGCGAGGTTATGATTGGTCTATACACAGACAAGGCAATAGCTACGCATAAGCGCCTACCGTATTTAACCTACGATCAGCGGAAGCAGGTAATAGAGAGCATCAAGGGCGTATCTTCCATTGTTCCGCAGGATGATTGGAGTTATGTTCCAAATTTATTGAAGTATAAGCCTGACTATATCATCCATGGAGACGACTGGCTGTATGGTCCTGACAAATATATCCGTGATGAAGTCTTTAAGACCATGGAAAAGATTGGTGGGGAAGTGATAGAAATTCCTTATACAAAGGGTATTTCCGCCTCAGGCTTGAAAGAAGAGATAGATTCATTAGGTGTAACACCGCAACAGCGCTTGTCGTCTTTGAGAAGGCTTATTTCAGCCAAGCCTGTTGTTCGTATTCTGGAGTCTCATAATGGTTTGACGGGTTTGATAGCAGAGCATACGAGTGTGGAAGTGAACGGACTGCATCGTGAATTCGATGGTATGTGGGCCTCTTCATTGACAGACTCAACATCAAAAGGTAAACCTGATATTGAAGCAGTGGATTTGACAACTCGTTTACACGATTTAAATGATACGCTGGAAGTAACTACCAAGCCTGTTATCTATGATGGTGATACGGGAGGAAAACTGGAACATTTCGTTTTCACTGTTCGCACTTTGGAGCGTCTGGGTATTTCTGCAGTCATTATCGAAGATAAGGTTGGATTGAAACAAAATTCCCTCTTTGGTACAGATGCCATCCAGACACAAGATACCATCGAAGGGTTCTGCAACAAGATCAAGGCAGGTAAAGATGCACAGATTACGCGCGATTTTATGATTATTTCCCGTTGTGAGTCTCTGATTGCAGGTAAGCCTGTTGAGGATGCCTTGGAACGTTGCCATGCATACGTGGCAGCAGGAGCAGATGGCATTATGATCCATTCCAAGAACAAGAGTGGAGAGGACATCAAGGAGTTCTGCCAGCGTTTCCGTGAGAAGGATCCTCATACACCTATTGTGGCTGTTCCTACAACCTATAACCAGTTTACTGAGGAAGAACTGGCTGAGTGGGGAATCAATGTTGTCATTTATGCCAATCACATGCTCCGTGCCGCCTATCCTGCTATGGTGAAGTGTGCAGAGCGAATTCTTGAGATGTCACGTAGTTTGGAGGCGTCTGACGAGTATTGCATGCCGATTAAGCAGATCTTGAACCTGATACCCGGAACTAAAAAGAAGTAAACTATGATAAGACCAGAATTCTTTATAGAGAAACTAAGAGAGAACGGCATCGACTGTTTTGCAGGTGTGCCAGACTCTCTATTGAAGAATATTTGTGCTTATATCACAGACCATTGTGATCCAGAGCATAATATCATTGCTGCCAATGAAGGCGCTGCAATGGGTATTGCTGCCGGTCACTATCTGGCAACAGGTAAGCCTGCCTGTGTATATATGCAGAATAGTGGTGAGGGTAATATCATCAATCCCTTGGCATCACTCACAGATGAGGAAGTGTATAATATCCCTGTCCTACTACTGATTGGCTGGCGTGGTCGCCCTGGCGTTCACGATGAACCGCAACACGTAAAGCAAGGCAAGGTGACAACTGGTTTGCTGAATGTGATGGGTGTGAACTATGAGGTTCTTTCTAAGGAAGAAGACAAGGCAGAGAAGCAAATTGCCAAAGCGATGAAGGCACTCCAGAACAATGAAGTCTTTGCCTTGGTGATTGAGAAAGATACCTTCGAGGACTATAAACTGCAGAACGTGGAGGTGAATGACCTTACGATGAGTCGTGAAGAAGCCATTCAGATTGTTGCCGCAGCACTTGATGAGAAGGATTGTATAGTAAGTACAACAGGTATGATTAGCCGTGAGTTGTTTGAGTACCGTGCAGCGATGAACCAAGGTCACGAAAAAGATTTCCTGACCGTAGGCTCCATGGGACATGCCTCTCAGATTGCACTGGGTATTGCCATGGCAAAGTTAGATCGCAAGGTATGGTGCTTTGACGGTGATGGTGCTGCTATTATGCATATGGGCTCTATGGCTATTGTGGCTAACAAGGCTCCGAAGAACTATGTACATGTAGTGTTTAACAATGGTGCACACGATTCTGTAGGTGGTCAGCCTACCGTTGGATTGAAAATAGACCTCCCTGCGGTTGCTAAAGCAGTTGGATACAAGGCTGCTATTACTGTATGCGGTAAAGAAGAGTTAGAAAAGGAACTCTCAACTCTCAACTCTCAACTCTCAACTTTAGGAGGACCGATTTTGTTAGAGGTCCGAGTTCGGAAGGGGAATCGCAAGGACCTTGGTCGTCCAACTACCACTCCGATTCAAAATAAAGAAGCATTGATGAACTTCCTTCAGGAGTAAACTATGCGTTTAGTCCTGCTTTCAGATATACATGCCAACGTAACTGCCCTTCAGGCTGTCCTTAAGGATCTTGATGGGATAGGGGATTTTAATGCTTTTGCTTTGTTGGGTGACTTGGTAAATTATGGCCCTCGCCCTAATGAGATAATAGATATTGTTAAGGGACTGGATAAACCTCTATTGGTGAACTTATGGGGCAACCATGAATATTCTATATTTGGAGGAAGTCTTGAGCGGTTCGCTACAGACAGGGGCAGGGCTGTACTAAAATACACCAATACCATACTGACTGAGGGCTCACGTGAGTATCTTGATAAGTATATGAATCATCAAGGCATGGAGGGAAAAGAAATAGGTGATAAACGCATACTTTTCATGCATGGGAACCTTGATGATCCCTATTGGGGCAAGTTCGGAATTGATAAGATGAATGATGAACGCTTTGCTAAATATGACTATGTGATTAGCGGTCACTCGCACGTTCCTCATTATGTAGAGCATTTCTTCGCAAGTGATGATGTAAAATACCGTAATAAAAAGCGTACTGTTTTTATCAATCCTGGGTCAGTGGGGCAGCCTCGAAATCATAATCCTTATGCCCAATATGGAATCCTGGATATTGAGAGTGGTAATTATGAGCATCGTTGCGTATGGTATGATGTGAAAGAAGAGCAAAAACTGTTTAATGATAGTGTAGATAAGTTTTATAAAGATAGATTAATATTAGGAATATGAAAAGTTTATATGTCCTTAGTGGGGCAACCGGTATGACCGGTAGCGAACTTGTCCGCCAGATTTTGGAGGCAGAGAAAGAATGTCTGATTATTGGCTTTGACAATTTCTTTGCCAGTTCAATAGATACCGTGAAAGAGTATCTTGGCAACCCTGGTTTTGAATTTTATGAGTATGACATCAACAATGCTGCCCAGATGCAGAAGATTGAGGGTGAAGTGAAAAACAAGAAACCTTCTTTTGACAGGACTGTCTATATCAACTGTGCAGCAGTAGTACATACTGAACACTTCTATGAGGTAGACCATACCTGGGAGACTAATGTGATTTCAATGAAGTCTTTTCTGGAACAAGCTATTCGTGTCGCTGCTGACAGTTATATTAACTGCTCTACTTCAGAGGTATATTCAATGCAGTCCTGGAATGAGAATGGCGGTGTACGGGAAAGTGATTATCTACTGATGTCAACAGCGGAGCACAGCCAACGTACAAGTTATGCATGCGGTAAACTGATGACGGAATTCTTTATGAAAGATGCTGTGGATAAAGGTAAGATTAAGGGTTGCTCTATTCGGTTTGCAAATGTATACAGCAAACACGAGCGCTTTGCCAAACACATTATTCCACACATCATCAACGAACTGCTGGAAAAGGGTTCAGTGACTTTGCTCGAAAACTCCAAGAAGAATCGTCGTGCATTCCTGCATAACATTGATAGTTGTCGTTCGGTAATGGCTCTGATTAATTCCGAGCAGGCATTGGATGGTACGGTGTACAACGTGGCCACCGACGAGGAAATAACCATCATAGATTTGACTTATAAGATTGCGGAAAAGATGGGTAAGCCCAAGCCTGAGATCATTTTCAGTGGCTATCGTAGTTCTGACCCTGAACGGAGAATTCTGAACACGGAAAAAATTCGTACCCGTACAGACTGGACTCCTATCATCACGCTTGATAAGGGTTTGGAGATGTGTGTGGCATCAATTGAGAAATAATGAAGAGTCTTATAATTACAGTGGCTGGTATGTCCAGTCGTTTCAATCGCGATACAAAAGAGGATGTGTTGAAGTGTCTTTATTATGAAGACACTCCTGCAAACTCCCTGATTAGTCTTCAGGTGCATAAGGCTTTTGACTTGGTGGATGAGATTGTTGTGGTTGGCGGTTACAAGTATGAGGATTTGGAAAAGTTCATCCGCAATGAGATGAAGGATGTGAACCGAAAGATGAAGTTGGTTTATAACGACCACTATCACGATTATGGTTCAGGCTATAGTCTTCTGAAAGGTATTGAGGTCGTTTCTGAAAAGGCAGATGAGATTACGTTTATTGAGGGGGATCTGTTCTTTGATACGGAGAGTGTAGTGAAGATTATTACCTCAAAGAAAGATGTTATCTCGGTGAATAATGACCCAATCCTTTCTAGTAAGGCGGTAGCACTTTATTTTGATGCCAACAACTATCCACACTACATATACGATACCAGTCACTCTTGCTTGGAGATACATGAACCTTTCACGGCTATTTATAATTCAGGTCAGATGTGGAAGTTTATGAATCCTACAAGGGTAAGGGAGATATGTCAGTTCCTGACACCCAAACAGGAGCAGGGTACAAACCTCGAAATTATTCAGAAATATTTTGGAGTTTATAAGAATTCACAATTAGATTTAGTAAGAATTAACCTCTGGTATAACTGTAATACTGTCGCAGATTATCGTGAGGCGATTAAAGCATTAAGCAAATGAAGACATTAAATGAAAAATTAAACCTCCTAAAGAAAAAGATTGATGGAGGTGAGAAGATAACCATTGCCATCTTTGGTTTGGGTAGTGTAGGATGTTATCTGCTGGACTACTTGGTCTCGTTGGCAGATCCACAGTTGCGTCTGGTTGTTGTCGGACGTAATGCTGAAAAGATGCAGCAGGATGTGAATATCATACGAACCGCAGCAACTATCCGCAGACAGATGCGAAGTGAGATTATTGTTGAAGGTGGATGTGATTTCAAAGATGTATCATCAATCGAGACGGCATTGAGGAAGATTCAGCCAGATTTCATAGTGAACAGTAGTCGTCTGTATGCCGGATTGAAGTATGGAACTATTTCTTGGTCAAATCTTCGCGCTTACGGTATCTGGAGCCCAATGTCTGTTCTGTTGGGAAAAAATATTATGGAAGCGTACGGCAAGGCAGATAGCAATGCTATTAGTATCAATACGTCTTACTCAGATGCAGTAATCCCTTGGTTAAAGAGTGCAGGAATGCCTTACTTCGACTTTGGTAGTGGCAACCTGAACCATTTAATTCCCCGTATGAAATTCTATGTCGCTGAGAAGTTTGGTATTGATAATCTGAATGATATTGATATTACTCTTGTGGCAAGTCATTTTCATGATGTTGTTATTAGTAAGGAAGGTCATACCGAAGGTGTGAAACTACTTTTGAGCATCAAATATCAAGGGCAGGAATTGGATGTTAACCATGAGGATGTTTATAAAGCTTGTGGTATTCCGATGCCGACAGATCAGAAGAGGAATATGATGAATGCTTCTAGTAACTTCGATATCATCTATAGTATTCTGTGTGCTATTCGTGAGAAAAAGGCCATCAAGATTCATACACCAGGCGTAGATGGTAATATTGGTGGTTATCCATTTGTGATAGATGCAACTGAAGATGAAATCAAGGGTTACTTTACACCTCTGTATGATATGGAACAGATGCGTCAGGTAAATCGTAACTCTATCTATTGCGATGGTATTGAGAATGTTACAGATGGCTGTCTGGTTTATACGGATGAACTTATCAAGAAGGTTAAGGATCGTTTTAATGTTGTTATTCCAAAGAAAGTACATCTGTCGGAAGCAGCGATAGTCGCCAATTTGTTGATAGAAGGTATTATTAAACCTAATTTGGAAGCATAGGGTAGATAGTTGTTCTTTCATTGAGGATATTATTACTCATTTCTTAAATATTATTTTAGTAGAAAAATATTGATAGTTAATGAAGATTTAAGATGATAGATTCTAAAAAACAATTGGAATTGCGAAATTCTTATAATCCAGATGGATCACAATTACGTAATTTGCAATTACATTTGCTTGATATACTAAAAGTCGTTGATAGTATTTGTCGACGTAACAATATAACCTATTGGTTAGGTTCGGGAACGCTGCTTGGTGCTGTACGTCATGGTGGATTTATACCTTGGGACGATGATGTAGATATAGAAATTTATAGGAAAGACAGAAAACGTTTTATTTCTGCTTGCAAAAAGGAATTACCTGATTATCTCAAAATTCAATATCATAATACAGAACCAGATTATTATCTGAACATTCTAAAAGTGAGGGATAATGTTTCTGATATTGGAGAAAAGATTCATCTGGGAAGAAACGGAGAATACGATGTTAATTATGAATGTCGCGGATATTTTATTGATATTTTTTGTGTAGAATCCTGTATACCTGTTTTTTTAGATATTTCAAATAAACTGTTATACAGGATATTATGTAAAAGATATGCTCACAAAAAAAGTCGCTTTTATTGTCACATATTGTGGTTGTTAATGGAGTCATTGAATTCTGTTTTTAGGACTATTAGTGTCTTGTTTGCTAATAAAAATGTTCTTTATCCAGGGTATAGTAGTTGTTTTGGCTCTCTATATGGTTATAAGAGAGACTATATAAATCCTATTAAATATCTTCAATTTGAAAGTAGTGAATTTTGTATTCCTGCAGATTCTGATAGTTATCTACATGATATGTATGGAGACTATATGGAATTGCCTGAAGAAAGATTGCGAAATGGAAATCATTCTAGTATTGACAAATGAGAGGTTTTATACTTGATATAGTTATGTCTTTTTTTTATGTTAATTAGAAAGAAACAGAATGTTTCAAAGTCTTTGAATTTTTAGATACCATTAAAATGATATATACTCGAAAAAGAAATCTATTATTTAATATTTTACATAAGAGCATTGGTCGTTTTATTTATCCCATTAAGCTATATTTATATTGGTATAAATTACCTTCAAAAATAAAAAAAATAAGGGAGAAAAAAAATATTAAAGTTTTATTTATTGGCTCTTCTTTAGGAATGTGGAAAACCGAGATGCTATATTTGAGTATGTCTAGTAATCCGCGATTTAGTCCAATCATAGGAATATTGTCTAGTACAAAATATGAATATGCAAAAAAAGATTATTTACAATATCTACAAGAAAAGAAATATTCTTATGTGGATTTAGATCAAATCAATTATCAAATAGGTAAAATTAATCCAGATATCATATTTTATGACTCACCATATTTATCCGAATATCCTAGAAGTCTACAATTTATTAAGAACCTTAGTTATGTATTTTGTGGTGTAGATTATTGTTTAAATATAACTAAGCATAAGCAACATTTGTGTCATCCATGGTATGACTACTGTTGGCAGTTTTATGTTGAACATGATGATGTAAAAAGACGAAAAGTAGAGTTGTTGGGTTATAGAGCTAGAAATATAAAAGTTACAGGTGTTCCAATTCAAGATAGTTTAACCCAACCTAGAGGCGTTTTTGTTGATCCATGGAAAGATAAAACTGCGAAGAAACGTGTTATTTATGCCCCTCATCACTCTTTCAAAGGATCAAATGGTGAAGGAATTGAATTTGCGACATTTCTTGAAAATGGAGAGGCCATTCTTGCTTTGGCAGAAAAGTATAAAGATACTGTTACATTTGCATTTAAGCCACATCCATTTTTGTATATTAAATTGTTGAATGTTTGGGGTAAAGAGAAGACGGATAAATATTATGATACATGGAAATCTTTGCCAAATACTCAATTCGAAAATTGTGACTATTTGGGATTGTTCAAATATTCTGATGCTATTATTCATGATAGCGCTTCATTTATTATAGAATATATGTATATGGATAAGCAGGCGATGTTTCTTATGTCAGAATCGAATAAGCTTGATGAAATGTTTGGTTATGTTCGGGGGGCTTTAGATTGTCATGAGCATGGTTATAATATTAATGATGTTGAAACTTTTATCGTCAATGTTGTAAATAATAATGATTGTAAAAAAAATGTACGTTCAGAATATATAAAAGCCGAACTTTTGCCCCCAAACGGGAAAACTGCATGTGAGAATATAATTAATAGCATTCTTTTTGATGAGTGATATTATTAATAATAAACGAATTGCAAAGAATACATTCCTTTTGTATATAAGGACATTCTTTGTAATGATAATTGCAATATATTCCAGTCGTATTGTTCTCCAAGCATTAGGCATAAAGGATTTTGGTGTCTATAATGTTGTGGGGGGGATGGTTTCCATGCTTGGTATTGTTTCAAATGCCCTTGTAGCTGCTATTAGCCGTTTTATTACGTACGAAATTGGTCGTGGTAATAAAGAACGTCTTCAACAACTCTTTGCTACAAGTAAGATGGTTTTATATGTACTTGCAGGTATAGTATTTGTTATAGCTGAAATCTTGGGGATCTGGTTTCTTTATACCCAGTTGCAAATTCCCAATGGACGAATAACTGCGGCTATGTGGGTTCTTCAATGTTCTATCATTACTTTTGTAATTAATATGATAGCCATACCGTATAACGCATGTGTTATAGCTCATGAACATATGAATGTATATGCATACATTAGCATCTTTGATGCTCTGTCTCGGCTATGTATATGCTTTTTCCTATTAGTGATAATGCTAGATAAACTGATTACATATGCGGTTTTGATGATGCTCTTATCTTTAATAGTAAGAGGAATTTATGTTTTTTATTGTAATCATCATTTTGAAGAAAGTCTAACAAAGGCTCATTATAATAAATCCATATATAATGAATTATTTGGTTTTGCAGGATGGAGTTTCTTTACCAGTGCTAATGGCGTACTTAGCACACAAGGTGTTAATATACTTATTAATGTTTTTTTTGGCGTAGTATTTAATGCAGCTAGAGGAATTGCTAATCAAGTTCAGAATGCATTGTCTCAGTTTGTGTCTAGTTTTGTTTCAGCGATTAATCCACAAATTACTAAAAGTTATGCGGCTGGAGATATAGAGGCTATGCATTCTCTTGTATGTCGAGGCGCCCGTTTCTCCTATTATCTTACTCTAATGATGGTAATTCCCGTTTTTTTTGAAACAGAAACTATTTTAAACATATGGTTAACGGAGGTTCCTCCTAAAGCTGTTGTTTTTACTCAATTGTCATTAATAAATATTTTAATAGACGGCGCAGGTTATACTTCTTATACTGCAAATCTGGCAACTGGAAAAATAAAGAAATATTCGATAGTTTTATCGTCAATAACCTTTTTTATTTTCCCGCTATCCTGGTTGGCATATAGTTGGGGTGGTGCAGTCGAATTAAGTTATTTTATTGCTATTTTTGCTAATATTCTGTATCATTTAGCTCGTTTGTATTTGACACAAGAAAATGTCGGACTGAGGGCGGTCGTGTTCATTAAAGAGGTATATTATCCCGTTTTGAAAACAACTTTTTTCGCAGTTTTACCCTTGTATCTGATTAATGAAGCCATGCCACCAACTTATGGGAGATTCTTTATATCATTTTTTTGTGGAGTTGGAATGTCTATTTCTATGGCTTTTATATTTGGAATGAAAAGGGCTGAGAGACAGTTCCTGCTGTCTAAAATGAATAGTGTTATTACATTTGTAATTGGTAAATTTTTAAAATAATGAATATTCTATGGATATGTAATATACTATTCCCTGAAGCAGAGAGACTTCTTACTGGGAATGGTGATTTGAAAGCAAGTGGAGGCTGGATGTTGGGCTTGGCCGATTCGCTAATGGGGTGTGAGAATGTTAATTTGGCAGTAGCTTCATTATCACCTCTAGTGGACGAGATAAAATGTATTCATGGAGAAAAGATAACTTATTATGTATTACCTTATGGTAAGGGTAATATGAGATATAATAAAGAGTATGAGAAATATTGGATACAATTAAACAAAGCATATGAACCTGATGTTGTTCATATTCATGGCACTGAGTTTACACATGGATTGGCCTATGTAAAAGTCTGTGGCGGAAAGAATGTTGTTGTATCTATTCAGGGGCTTGTTTCTGTATATTCTAATTATTATAATTTTGGATTAAGTCCAGTAGATATTATTAAAAGTATCACACTGCGGGATTTGCTGAAGGGGACATTGTTTCATGATAAAAATGATTTTCGACGTCGAGGTCGTTGCGAAGTAGAGTTGTTACAACTGGTAAATCATGTTATTGGACGAACAAGTTGGGATAGAGCTCATGTTTGGGCTATTAATCCTAACGCTCAATATCATTTTTGTAATGAAACTCTAAGATCTGAATTCTATAATGGTAACATCTGGAAATATGAGAAATGTGTTCCTCATTCCATCTTCCTTTCACAGGCTGGATATCCTATTAAGGGCTTGCATCAATTCTTGAAGGCTATGCCAATGATATTGCGGCATTATCCCGATACTATTGTCAGAATTGCCGGGCGTAATATTACGGAGACAAATTACCATAATAGAGTTATTCCTTCAATTACTGGTTACGGAATGTTTATTAAGCATTTGATAAAATCTTTGGGTTTGGAGAGTCATGTGTTGTTTACTGGTAATCTTAATGCAGAAGAGATGAAAGAGGAATATTTGAGATGTAATGTTTTTGTCTGCCCTTCTACTATAGAAAATAGCCCTAATAGTTTAGGAGAAGCTCAAATTTTAGGAACTCCTTTGGTTGCTAGTTATGTTGGCGGTGTCTCTGATATGATGTGTGGCGATGAGGAGCATCTTTATCGATTTGAAGAGATTGAAATGCTTGCATATAAGGTTTGCCAGATATTTGCTAACCAAGGAAAACAAGTGGATATGAGGGAAATTGCTAATAAGAGGCATGACGGCGAACAAAACGTGAAGGTTATTTTGGATATTTATAGAACCATTTCAGGAAAAAAATAGGTATGGTTGTTATCACCCTTCTCAATATTGTAGTTGTCTTGATGGCCTATTTGTCAAGAGACGAAAAACACAGATATTTACTTTTGTGGGCATTTCTATTGTTGATTTTAGTTTTAGGAATCAGGTATGGCTATGGAAATGACTTTTTTAGCTATAAGTATTTTTTTGATCATGGCTCGTATGAAAAAGAGTCAGAAGATCCTGATCCAGGATGGGGCCTGTTGAATAAATTATTCAAGCCTTTTGGCTTTTCTTCAATGGTTTTCTTCCTTACGGTTGTAGAACACTTGATGTTATATGACATAATCAGGAGATATATTCATCCAAATTATTATTGGTTAGCGTTATTTATATATCTTTTTAATCCTTATTTTATGTTGATAGGATTATCTATGATGCGACAATTCTTGGTTCAAATATTGGGTTTTTATGCAATGGAATATGCGTATAAAAGAAAACTTTTAATATTTGTGTTAATTGTCTTGATATGTATATCTATCCATAAAGTCGGTTTTCTGCTTGTTCCTCTCTATCTTTTTTCATATGTGTCGAAAGTATCAACAAAGAATATGCTTCTTTTGGCTTTTTTACCGACAATTATAGCTATTGTACTCATGTACGTAAAAATGGATCTAATTATTGAGAGGCTGATTGAACTATTTGGAGAGTCAGGAATGAAATATGGGGATAGTTATTTAAATTCAACTGTTTTGAGTGAGGAATATCGTGTAAATCCCAAAATGGTGTTGAGATATGTGTTATATTTTGTGTTGTTAATAAGGAATTATAATTTTTTGCCTAATTCTAATGCTAGTAGATTGTTTGCGATAGAGGTCACCTTGGGGGTTCTTTTTATTCCGTTTGCTTCAATTTCCCCGATGGCTATTCGGGTATCCTGGATATATTCAATGGTTGTGATAATTGCTATGCCATTTTTAATAGAACATGAAAGGTCTTTAAAAATTAGAAATGCTGTGATGCTAGTTTTTTCTATCCTACTTTTACGAGATTATTATAACCATTTCTTTTCGGATATATGGGGAGCTCAATATCTTAAATTTTACACTATCTTTTCTGAGTATGCGATATATGATATACGCTTATTTTAATTTTAATTGTAATAACAATGAATCTTATAAGGAAATTTTTCAATATTTATCCCAAAATTCGAAATGTATTCTATACACATTATAACAAATTATTCTTTGTTATTAAAGGTGTGAGATATGGAAAGAATATGATAGCGCGGAACAAAATTTATATCACAGGTACGGGGAATGTCGTTATAGGCGATGACTTTCTATATTCAAGTGGTGATTCTATTAATCCGATATGTAGGAATCTGTGTGGTTCTTTCTATACCGTTGATCATGGCGTTATTGAAATTGGTAATAGGGTAGGAATGTCATCAGCATGTATATGGGCTATGGAGCGGATAACTATTGGTAATGATGTGAATATTGGAGGTGATTGTATTATAATTGATAACGATGCTCATCCTCATGATTATATCAAACGTCGCAGAAATTATGTACAGGATGTCGGGAAGGATGTCTTTTATTCTTCTATTCCCGTTTCTCCTATTGTCATTGAAGATGACGTGTGGATAGGTGCTCGTTGTCAAATTCTGAAAGGAGTTCATATAGGTGCAAGAAGTATCATTGCGGCTGGTAGTATAGTGACAAAAGATATTCCATCTGATGTCATTGCGGCTGGCAATCCGTGTAGAGTGATAAAAAGGTTAGGATAAGTATTTTTATTTGATTTATATATTAAAATAATGGAAAGCCCGAAAATTTCAGTTATAACAATATGTTATAATGCAGTAGATGTTATAGAAGGAACAATATTGTCTGTCATCAACCAAACATATAAAAATATAGAATATATTGTAGTTGATGGTGGTAGTACAGATGGAACTATAGATATTATTAAACGCTATGAAAGCCGAATCGATAAGTGGATAAGTGAACCGGATAAAGGTATCTATGATGCGATGAATAAAGGCATCAGAATAGCCACTGGCGAATGGTTGAATTTCATGAATGCTGGTGATGTCTTTACAAGAAACGATTTGCTTTCAGATGTATTTATGTTAAACATTCCAGATAATAAGTATTTTTTGTATTCAGATTATTGGAAGTCTTTAAAAGACGGAAAATTTTACTTGCATAGAACAGACAGAGAGAAGGGGGTTGTTCATCATCAAGCAAGTATCTATAAGCGATCACTTCATAACACATATGGTTATTATCTCATCCAAAAGCCATATTCTGTATATGATTTGTTGTTTTTCTTATCAGTTCCTAAAGAATTTTTTATGAAGATACCTTTTGAGATAGCAAAAGTTGATGGAACGGGAATTTCAAGTCAAGGATTTTGGGTATATGATCGAGCAGAAGCAGTTCGTGTGGCTTTGGGGTTGCAATCATTTAGAAGTGCTTATTTAAAACTAATTAAATTGAAACTTAGGAATTCTCTTCCATTTTCAGTTAGAAAGTTTATCGCCACTCATATACTTCATCATAATTTTGTAACTTATGAATAGTGTTGTTATTTTTGGGGAAATAACAACAAAGCCAATATAGAAAGTTTTTGTTTGATAAATACATAACATAATATGATTTCAATAGCAATGGCAACCTATAATGGTGCCAAATATATTCGTGAACAGATAGATTCAATATTGAATCAAACTATCCAAGATTTTGAATTAGTAATTTGTGATGACTGTTCAACAGACGAAACACCAGAAATACTTCATAAGTATGCTCAACAAGATGATAGGATTCGTGTCAATATAAATGAATATAATTTAGGCTTCAAAAAGAATTTTGAGAATGTTATCCGTAAATGTAATGGAGAGTATATAGCACTGTCTGATCAGGATGATATCTGGTTGCCGAAACATCTGGAGATATTATTGGATAAGATGACAGGAGAAACTCAATTGGTATGTGGAAGTCCTATATTCGTAAATGAGAGAAACGAAGAGTTACCCAGAAAGTATGATTATTTAAAAAAAGATTTTGTACCAGACAATGATGAGGATATGGCACGACATATTTTTTTGTGTAGAAGTACATTCCAGGGCGCTTCAATGTTAATACGGAGATCTTTTTTTGACAAGGCTCTTCCAATTCCAGATGGAGCAGCATTTCATGATAGTTGGTTTGCGGCATTGGCATGTTTTGCAGGAGGTTTCACTTTTGTTGATGTGCCTGTTATGCGATATCGTCGATTAGACAATGCGGTGACTTCATCTTCTATGAAACTATCTCCAGCAAGACTTTTTATAGGCTCAGTATTGGTAGACCATTCTGTAAAGGACAGGCTGGTTTTTATTGACAATATAATGAATCGTATTCCAAAGTTGTCCTTTGAAAAAAAAGAATTGTTAAACACTTTTGAGAAGTTATTGAAACGACGAAATACTATATGGGGTAGAATGGCAAATATTCCATACCTGATTAAGCATTTTAAGGCTATATATTGTTATGATGGCAAACATTTATTTACAATTTGATATATGAATATAGGATTATTAATAGCAGGCGGTTCAGGAAACCGCATGGGACAGGATATCCCCAAACAGTTTATGCATGTTGATGGGGCTCCCATCATTATTTGGACATTAAAGGCTTTTGAGCAGCATCCTGATATTGAGGCGATTGCTGTCGTTTGTCTGAGAGGTTGGGAAACGGTATTACAATCGTATGCCAACCAGTTTTGTATCAAGAAACTAAAGTGGATATTTCCAGGGGGAGATACTGGTTTCGAGTCAATTCATAATGGTATTTATGGGCTGAAAGAGGCTGGATGTGATGACGAGGACTTAGTATTGATTCACGATGGTGTACGACCTCTGTTGTCACAAGAAATTATCTCTTCTAACATAGCAACATGTAAGGCGTATGGCTATGCTGTGACGGGTATTCAGTGTCGGGAGGCTATCTTGGAGAGTCATGATGGTTTTACTACCAAGACAAGTATTCCGCGTGATACGTTGATTCGTACTCAAACGCCTCAGACATTCCGTTTGGGAAATATCATCAAGGCACATGAGCATGCGAAAGTAAAAGGTATTACTAATACCGTTTCGAGTTGTACGCTGATAGCAGAACTGGAGGAAGATATTGAAATGCACATAGTGCCTGGGTCTGAGAAGAATATTAAGATTACGACAGTCGAGGACCTGGAAATGATCAAGGCATTGATGCATACTTCAAAAGATACATGGCTGAAATAGGTTCATATAGGGAAGACATCTTACAGATCTTCAAGGAGAACTTGCCTTGGGAGAAACTCTCTGGGACCAATATCTTGGTGACGGGGGCAACAGGACTTATTGGCGGTTGCTTGGTAGAGACTTTGATGATGAATCCCCGTCGGGATTATCAGGTGTATGCCTCTGGTCGTAATGAAGAACGGGCGAAGGAACGTTTTAAGGACTTTGCTGATAATCCAGCCTTCCACTTTGTGAAGTATGACGTGATGCAACCTCTGCAGAGTGATGTCCGCTTTGACTATATTATCCATGCAGCAAGTAATGCTAGCCCTAATTTCTTCGCTCAGAAGCCTGTTGAGGTCATCAAATCGAATATTGATGGTGTGGCACATCTGATGGAGTATGGTTTAAACCACGGGATGAAGCGTTTCCTTTATGTATCCTCTGGTGAGGTTTATGGCGAAGGTGATGGGAGAGTCTTCACAGAGGATTACAGCGGTTATGTAGATTGTGCAAAGCCACGTTCTTGCTATCCCTCCTCTAAGCGTGCGGCAGAAACGCTGTGTGTAAGTTATGCTGCTGAATATGGTGCCGATGTGGTCATTGCTCGTCCTTGTCATACGTATGGTCCACATTTCACAGAACAAGACAATCGGGTGTATGCCCAGTTTATCCGAAATGTGTTATGTGGTGAGGATATTGTAATGAAGAGTACGGGAGAGCAGTTCCGTAGTTGGTGCTATGTGGTGGATTGTGTTTCTGCATTGCTTCATATCCTGTTAAAAGGAATATGTGGAGAGGCTTATAATATTGCAGATGATGATTCAAACATCAGCATTCGTGAACTGGCAGAGACCATTGCTGCCATTGGAGGTCGGAAGGTCGTTATAGATCTCCCTGACGCAGACGAGAAACGGGGGTTCAATCCTGTGACTAAATCTGTATTCTCAACAGGGAAACTGGAAGACTTGGGCTGGCTGCCCCAAAGCAATATATCCGCAGGGCTGAAAAAGACCATCAGGGAACTGCTGAATACCTGATGTTTGTACAGGGAAAAACAAAAGTTAGGAAATGGACATTACACTGAAGAAACTTCCTTTAGGGATCCAGAGTTTTGAGAAAATCAGGATGGAAGATTTTCTCTATGTTGATAAGACTGCATCTATTCACCAACTTGTCAATACGGGAAACTATTATTTCCTTTCTCGACCCCGCAGATTTGGCAAGAGCCTACTCCTGTCAACGTTGCAGGCTTATTTTGAAGGTAAGAAAAACTTGTTCGAGGGGCTTGCTATCGCAGAAAAAGAAAACGAATGGAAGCAATATCCAGTTCTCCATCTTGACCTGAATACAGAAAACTACGACCGACCGGAAGCCCTGCTGCATAAGTTGGATGCGGCACTCTGTGAATGGGAAAACATCTATGGCAAGAATCCTGTAGAACAGTCTGTCGCGCTGCGTTTCGAAGGTATTATCAGACGGGCATCTCTAAAGACTGGAGAACGTGTGGTTATCTTGGTCGACGAATATGACAAGCCTCTGTTGCAGGCTATCGGAGACGATGGATTGCAGGGGGCTTATAGGAAGATGCTGAAAGCCTTCTATGGTGCCTTGAAATCAGATGACCAGTATATTCGGTTTGCTTTTCTGACGGGGGTGACCAAGTTTGGCAAAGTGAGCGTGTTCAGTGATCTGAACAATCTGACTGACCTGTCATTGGATTGGCGTTATTATGATATCTGCGGTATTACAGAGGAGGAGTTGGAACAAGATTTCTCATCATACATCAATCAACTGGCACTCGAAAATAAGATGTCTGCTGTAGAGGCTAAGGAAAAACTGAAACAACTCTATGACGGATATCATTTCACAGAAGAGTCACCAGGGATATACAATCCGTATAGTTTGCTGAATACGTTCAGCAGGATTCGCTTTGGAAGTTACTGGTTTGAAACTGGCACTCCTTCTTTTCTTGTTGACCTGTTAAAAAAACATGACTATAATTTAGAGCAGATGGCTCACGAGCAGACTACGGCGGAGGTGCTGGACAGTATTGATGAGGTGTCATCCAACCCCATACCCTTCATCTATCAGAGTGGATACCTCACTATAAAAGGGTACGACAGCCGATTTAAACTATACCAACTTGGTTTCCCGAACAAAGAGGTAGAAGAAGGGTTTGTGAAATATCTGATGCCTTGTTATACGCCATTTTCAGAAGTGGAGGCTCCTTTCCAAATTGCACAGTTTGTTAAGGAGGTGGAGGCTGGCGAAACCGACAAATTCTTAAAACGGCTCAAAAGTTTTTTTGCTGACACACCGTATGAATTGGTAAAGAATTTGGAGAATCATTACCAAAATGTGCTTTTTATCATTTCCAAACTCTTAGGCTTTTATGTTCAGGCAGAATACCATACCAGTGAAGGTCGCATTGACTTGTTGCTGAAAACAGATCGGTATGTGTATATCTTTGAATTCAAGTTGGATGGTTCTGCCGAAGAAGCATTGCGCCAGATCGAGAACCGTAATTACACAAATGCTTTCGAACAAGAGCATAGGCAGGTTGTGAAAGTAGGGCTTAATTTTTCAAATAAAACAAGAAACATTGAGCGGTGGATTGTGGAAAGTAACGAAAAATAATACAAGAAATAAAATAAACGAAATGAGAGAAATGACAATACAGGAAGTGCATCAGGTAAGTTTGGATGTACTTCAGGAATTTCATGATTTTTGTGTGAAAAATAATATCTGCTATTCCTTGAGTGGAGGCTCCTTGATAGGAGCAATCAGACACAATGGTTTCATTCCATGGGATGATGATATTGATGTTCAGATGCCCCGACCTGACTATGAGAAGTTTATTCACACTTATACATCTCATAGCGGATTCGAGTTGTGTTGTCGTGAATTGCCTGAATATGAGAAAAAAATGGGGTATCCTTATGCGCGACTCTGTGATACGAAAAGAACTTTTGTTGATATGGGAACCAAACCTTGGATTCAAAAACAATTGGGAATCTGGATTGACATACTGCCATGTGATGGAATGCCGTCAGATGAAAAATTGGCTAAGAAGCATTTGAGAATGAATTGGCTGTGGGAAAAACAGGCATTCTGGTCTGGAACTCGTTACATTCCTTGGTCATATATCGCAAAGGCAAAAAATCTAAATGAGAAGGCAAAGTTCATCGTGAAAAAGATTTTGTCAATGATAATTAGGGTTAATTCCTTTGAACCGATATATCGGGTAAAGACCAAATATGACTATAATACATCAGACTATTTCTTTGCCATACCGCATTATGGTATGAGGGAATGGCAGCCTAAAAAGAATATGGAAAACTTTCAACTTCACAAATTTGAAGATCGGGAGTTTATGATAATGTCTGGATACGATGCTAATTTGAAATCTTTATTTGGGGATTATATGAAATTACCCCCTGAAGATAAACGGATATCACATGATTTCAATAAATATTATTGGAAGAATTAAATTATGAATATAAGGATATTTCTTTGGGAGATTTTGGTCGAGTTATACCCTAAGTATTTACGCTCTGTATATAAAATGAATATAGGAAGTCATTGCCGTATTTCATGGAAAGCGCATTTGGACAAATCTGTAAATCCAAAAGGCATCTATATTGGAGACAGGACACAGGTGCTAAATGGAGCAATGATTCTGTCTCATGATGCTTGCCGTAGCCTGCGGACAGATACTGTAATAGGGAAAGATTGTGTGATCGGTGTTCGCTCAATCATCTTGCCGGGTGTCAAGATTGGTGATTCGTCTATAGTTGGAGCGGGTAGCGTGGTGACAAAAGATACCCCCCCCAATTCGATAGTTGTTGGTAATCCGGCTAAGGTGATTAAAACAGGTGTCATTGTTAGAAGCGGGAAAATTATTGATCAAGTTGCTCCTGAATAAAAGTTAAGTATATGTACAAACATTTCTTTAAACGATTCTTTGATTTCTGGATATCACTGATTGCGTTGATTTAATGATAATAGTTTAGGAATGATAATAAAATGATGCTATCAAAATTGGTGGCTATAGAAGAGTGATAAATTGCATAACGTTATGATAGAATCATTAATTATTGACAATTTCAGAGGAATACGCCATCTAAATGTTCGTTTAGGGGGGCGGATGAATCTTTTTGCAGGTGAAAACGGTGCTGGAAAATCAACAGTTTTACAAGCGTTACGATACCTTATGTCATGGTATGTAGCACGTGTGCTTAATCGCGATGGTAGAGGTTTGACATTACGTCAAAGCGATATAACTTTGGGGCAACCGTTTTGCAGGCTCATAATCCATCTTGAGGATGGAACAACCTGGAAATTATATAAGAAAAGTAACAAGTACAGAGGCAAACCCAATGACAGGACTGACCTGACAGATTTGACGGCACTTGCTGATGCGCTGGTTTCAGATCACGAACGTTTTGGTGGTTACATTAAATTTCCTGTTGTGGGATGTTATGGCGTGGATAGAGCAGTTGCTGAGGTGAAACCGAAACTCTCTAAAAAGAGTAAGATGGGACCATTGGATTCATATGACTCACGACTGAATAATGGGCATAATTTCTCCAATTTTTTTACATGGTTTCGTGAATCAGAGGACATAGAAAATGAAGAATTAAGAGACAAGGGCTCAATCAATCCTAATGGGCAATTGAATGCCGTCAGGAGTGCACTGGAGCAGGTGTCAAATGATTATACTCGTTTTCGTGTAAGCAGAAATCCCAGAGATTTCTTGATGGATAAGGATGGTGTACAGTTTAGTATCAACCAATTGTCTGATGGCGAAAAATGTTATCTGACACTTGTCGGAGATATAGCGAGGATGCTTGCTATGACCAATCAGGCAGCAGACAATCCATTAGAGGGGAAAGGATGTATATTGATTGACGAGGTTGATTTGCATCTTCATCCGGTGTGGCAATCTGAAATACTTGGCCGCTTAACACGGATATTCAGAAGATGTCAGTTTATTATTACTACTCATTCTCCATTTGTGGTGACGAATGTAAGGCCTTTTGCTGATGACAAGTTCTTTTTGATGGAGGATTGTAAAGTGAGTGAGGTGACAGGCAATACATATGGTAAGAGGATAGACCAGATTCTGTTGGAATTCTTTCATGTGGGCAGTCTACGTAATGCCGAGGTGGAGGAACATCTTACGAAAGCATGGGATCATCTTGCCAAGAAAGACCATGAGTCAAAAGATTATCTGATTCATAAGGAATGGCTGCGTAATCATATAGATACTGCTGATATAGAGATGGCTCGATTGAATTTAGAAGAGATTAAGCAAAAGAAGGAGAAGAAATGAGAAAAATTAAGAAGAGTGTACCGCCGGCAGATCTTGCAAAATACGTAAGAAGCGAGAATCCTCAGGAGTTTGAGGAGATTCACCATACCTGCCATTTCCCAAATTTGTATGATGATTGTATTCTACAACTTGAGATAGAACAGGAAAATCTTAGTGGATATACAGAAAAACCGTTGAAGAACCATATCCATGTGGACCATTATAGGAAACAGGCATGGTTTAATACACAAGCAATGGTGTTTGGTTGGGAAAATATGATAGCTGACGAACATAACAAGGACTTCGGTGCAGATTATAAAGACTCTCATTTAAAAAATCCTAATGAATATACAAATATGATTAATCCCGTGTCAGAGGATCCACACCATTATCTAACGTATATGGATGAAGGCATCATAAAACCTAAGGATGGTCTATCGGTAGCAGATAAGGCTAAAGCAGAATTTACAATCAAGATATTTAATTTGAAACATAAATTTTTGACTGAGCAGAGAGGCAATGCCATCCGTTTAGTAAAGATGTATAAGTCACAAGGACTTGATGATAAGGAGATTCTAAGCGCATTAGTTGATTATGGTTTTATCAGTGCAGTGGAGTATGCGTTAAAAGGATAAATAAGTATGTACGCACATTTCTTTAAACGATTCTTTGATTTCTGGATATCACTGATTGCGTTGATTTGTATTAGTCCTATCCTGTTGGTAGTGACAATATGGTTGCACTTTGCCAACAAGGGGGCTGGTGCTTTGACTTCGTCGAAACAGGGCGGCACCAAGGAAAAGACCGTGCGAGCACGTCTCTCCGCTTGGTTTGCACCTGTTTTCTTCTTTCAAGAACGTCCAGGAAAGGATGCGAAGATATTCAAAGTCATTAAATTCAAGACAATGACGGACGAACGGGACGAGAAAGGCGAATTGTTGCCTGATGCTGATCGCTTGACAAAAGTGGGCAGGTTCGTTCGCTCGACATCCATTGATGAATTGCCACAGTTGATCAATGTCTTGAAAGGGGATATGGCACTGATTGGTCCAAGACCGTTGTTGGTACAATATCTACCACTTTATTCTCCAGAGCAGGCTCGTAGGCATGAGGTACGCCCTGGAATCTCTGGCTGGGCACAATGTCATGGTAGGAACTCTATTTCATGGACTGAGAAATTTAAATTGGATATCTGGTATGTGGATCATGTGTCTTTACTTACAGATTTAAAAGTGATTTTTATAACTATCGGTAAGGTGTTAAAGCGTGATGGCATTTCAGAAGAGGGGCATGCGACGATGGAACCATTTACTGGTAATAACTAATAATGAATATGAAAGATATTGCTATTTTTGGCGCAGGTGGGTTTGGACGAGAAATTGCCTGCATTATAAATCTGTTGAATAAGGAGCATAAAGTTTGGAATTTGATAGGTTTTTTTGATGACGGATTGGAAAAAGATACGCAGAATGAGTATGGTAAGATATTGGGGGGTATGATGGAACTGAATCAATGGGAATCTCCTTTGTCTATTGTTGTCGCTATCGGGAATCCAAAGACTTTGAAGATTGTCGTAGAAAAGATTGTCAATCCCAATGTGGATTTCCCGAATATTGTAGCTCCAAATGTATTCATGATGGATGGTGAATCGTTAAAGATGGGAAAAGGGAATGTGATTTGCCCTAATTCTGTAATAAGTTGTAATATTCGTTTGGGAGATTTTAATCTTTTGAATGTATTTACTCAGGTTGGGCATGATACTGAATTAGGTGACTTTAATATCGTAATGCCAAGTGTGAATATTTCTGGCGGTATAAAAATCGGGAACGGAAATTTGTTTGGTGTAAAATCAACTATCCTTCAATATAAGAAGATAGGGGATTCTGTTACTATCGCTCCAGGTTCTGTCTTGTCCAGAAATGCAAAAGACGGAAAAATGTATATTGGTAACCCTGCTAAAATTTTCATGTAATAATGCTCAATGATTTTAAGTTCCATCATATAGGTGTCGCTGTCAAGGATATCGAAAAGACCGCAGCCATATATAAGGATGGGGGATATGAGATTTCGGATACCGTCTATGATCCTATCCAAAATGTAAATATCTGTTGGTTAACTAAGGAAGGAATGCCTACGGTTGAGTTACTTGCTCCTGTTGATAGCACTTCGCCTGTGTGTAAGATATTGGAGAAGAACGGTGTGACCCCCTATCACACTTGCTATGAAGTGGAGAATATAAATCAGGCGGTTGTTGAACTGCGCAAACAGAAGTATGTTTTGGTAAGTAAACCCATGGAGGCTGTGGCGATACATAATTGTAAGGTCGCTTTTCTTCATAATAGACAAGTAGGGTTAATAGAACTGGTGGAATCACCTGCAAATATTTAAAAGGATGAGTTATTTTGTTTATCGTAACAACACTATTGAGCGATTCTTTCCAAAGGAATATGAATTCTCAGGGTATGATGATATTTCGAACATACCAGTAGATGCTGATGGGTATATTTGGTTTTATCAGGTACCAATTAAGTTTGAGCAGAATTTGTTGGTTGAGGAGATAAATGGTTATGCTCAGAAGTTGGAGTATGTGCTTTCGCAGGTTAATCCCTCAAAGGCTTTTGTCGCTTTGACAATGGAGTGGATTTACAGTGTTCCATTTACAGATGATGACCATCGGCTTAAAATGTCAATCGACAGTTATAATAAAACTTTATTTGAACTGTCTGATCACTACCATAATCTAAAAGTAATTGATTTCAGTGAGTTTACTCGATGCTATCCGGCATCAGAACTAATAGACTGGAAGTTCTTCTTTATCTCTCAGATGGGATTAAGTGCAAAGTTGGCAAAAGATTTTAAGGCTTGGTATTCTCGGAAAATGGAGAGCATTGCCTTAAAGCGTAAGAAATGTCTTGTACTTGATCTTGATAACACCCTTTGGGGAGGTGTCCTTGGTGAAGAGGGAATTGATGGCATTCAAATGGCTGGCGATTATCCAGGTAAGGCTTTCCATTATTTTCAGGAGGCTTTGCTGGAATTAAGTAAAAGCGGTGTAATTCTTACTGTCTGCTCTAAAAACAATGAACAGGACGTGTTGGATGCATGGGAGAAGAATCCCTATTTGGTATTGAAAAAAGAGCATTTTGCCACATATCGTATCAATTGGAGCGATAAAGCAACAAATATTAAGGAGATTGCTGATGAACTCAATCTTGGTTTGGACAGTTTCGTTTTCGTGGATGATAATCCGACAGAACGGGAACTGATACGTCAGATGCTGCCTATGGTTGAGGTTCCTGAATTCCCAACACAGCCATACGAGTTACCAGTTTTCTTTCAGAAGTTAGTGGAGGATTTCTTTAAAGTATATTCCGTAACTGATGAAGATAAGAAAAAGACGCAGCAGTATAAGGCAAATGCGTCAAGGGCAAAAGAACAGCGGAACTTTAGTGACTTTAATGAGTTCCTACGTAGCCTGAATATTCAGATGACAATCGAATCTGCTAATGAGTTCAATATACCACGTATTGCCCAGATGACACAAAAAACCAATCAATTTAATCTTACCACTCATAGGTATACTGATGCGGATATTCGCCAGTTCTTACAGAATGGGTGGAAGATTTGGTGCTTAAGTGTTGCAGATAAGTTTGGTGATAATGGTATAACTGGTTGTATCATGATAAATGATAGCGATATTGATACACTGCTGTTAAGTTGCCGAATTTTGGGTAAGGGTATAGAAAACGCATTTCTAAAGTGTATTCTTGAGATGTTGAAATCTACAGGAACCAATAAAGTTAATGCTACTTTTATTCCTACACTGAAGAATAAGCAGGTTGCTGACTTCTATGATAAAAATGGTTTTGAGATAATAAGTGAGGAACCAGATGGAACGAAACAATATGCTATCTCTTTAGACGAAGTAGACTTGGAAATAGAAAATTATTATCAAATTGAATATAAATAGTTTGTATTATGAAAGAAAAGGTTTTAGAGATTCTGAAGGAAACGTTTGAGTTAGAGCATGTAGACGAGAATTGTTCGCAGGAGAACTGCCAGGAATGGGATTCTATGGGGCAGTTGAATCTGGTCGCAGATCTGGAAGATGCATTCAACGTTAGTTTTGAGCCTGAGGAAATAGCCTTGATGAAGTGCTATAATGATATTATTGAAATTCTGAAGAAAAAAGGTTTATAGTTAAGAATGGAAGATATCCATAACAAACTAAAAGACATCATCATCCCCATTTGTAATGGTATTCTCTTTCCAAATGAGAACAGTACAGTTGTGGATGGAACCGGAAGCTTGTCGACTAATATGTGGAAGAAGGCTCTGCGTGAGTCTTCAATACACGGCATATTGCCTGTAGTAATGCGCTTCTTCGAAGGAAAAAACGTAGAGGACAAACAACTGAAAATGGTTGTGTTGAAGAACTATGCTATTGCTCAGGGGAATCGTTCGAGATACCAGAAACGGTTACAGTGCATGCGTGACTTGTCTGAAATGCTGGCAACGGAAAACATTGATGTGATGTTCTTTAAAGGTGCTGTTCTTGCTCAACTTTATCCAGAACCAGAAATGAGGGCATTTAATGATGTGGATTTCTTTTTATACGGCGATTCGTCAAAAGGAATAGAGGTGATGAGTCGTCATGGGATTGAAAATAAAGCATCATACCATCATCATACAAAGGCTGTATATCAGGGGGTCATGTTAGAGAATCATTATGATTTTCTGGAACGGATTAATCATCAGAGTGATGTGCTGGTAGATGATGAGCTTAAACGCCTGGTTGCTGAAGAGGGTAAGAATATGAAGGTGCATTTTATGGGTAATGAAATTCAAAATGCCTATGAAATGACACCAACAATGAATGCCATATTCCTTATGCGGCATATGCTTGGCCATTTCGCAAGTGAAACAATTCCTTTAAGGATGCTGTATGATTGGGCAATTTTCTTAAAACATGATGGGGATAAAGTTGATTGGAATAGAGTTATTGCCCTATACGAAAAATCGGGGACTTCGACGTTTGCAGGTGTTATTCAAACCATATTGAGACTATATATGAAGGTTGACATAGGTGATTGTCCAATTAAAGAGGTGGATGGTCAAATTGTAGATAAGGTTTGGGATAGTGTTCAAAATCCGCCAGCAATGAATCCATATAAACAATTCAGTTTCCGTTTTTTTGTGATTGAGGCGAAAGTGTTTATAGAGAACAGATGGAAATATGAGTTGGCATATCCGAATGAGTCATATATGCGACTCATATTTCGTAGTGCATGGTCTGTTCTAAAGAAAAAACTTGGACTTCTGACAATCCCAGAAAGACAGTAAGGCATTGTGTCCTTTAAACAAAGGAGATGGTGGAAGGGATACTGAAACCTTGACGATAACCTTAACGTTAACGAAAACCTTAACCCTAATAATCCCTTTGATGATATTTATTAAGAAATAAATAAACATATATTCATAGAATTTTTATGAACATGAAATTAAGAAATATTCCTTTCTCTCCGCCTGATATGACGGAGAAGGAGGCTGCAGAAGTAAGAGAGGTGATAATGTTTGTTGTCGTGTAAAACTTTGATATTTAAGAATTCGTTTTTTATGAAAAGAATAGTAATACATGATCTAGGACCAATAAAGGAAACTGATATTTTGCTTAAGGATGTTAATGTTATCATTGGTGAGCAGAGTATCGGAAAAAGTTGTGTTTTGAAAGTCGCTTGCTACTGTACGTGGGTGGAGAAGCGAATTGAAATTGATCAAAGTGCACGACGCTTTGAGAGAAAAGGTGTTTTCTTGGAAGAACTGGTAAATTTCCATCGTCTGAATGGTTACGTGCATGATAAGACTTATATCGGATATGAGTCGGATTTTATGCAATTCTCATATGATACTATTAATGGCTTTTCTTTTGAATGGAAATCGGATAGATGGAACTATAAACGTCCGAAGGTGAGTTATATTCCTGCAGAAAGAAATATGGTGGCTGTTATCCCAAATTGGTTTGAGGTAAAGTCTGTCGCTGATAATATCCAAGCATTCATGGCAGACTGGTCGGACGCCAGAAAGTCTGTTGATAATGACAAAAAGATTCTTAACCTTGACGTGGCTTATCATTTTGAGGAGAGTAACGATACTGATTTAGTAAAAATGAAGGATGGTCATTTTCTTCCATTTGCAAATGTGTCAAGTGGTCTTCAGTCGCTGATACCTCTCTATATACATCTGATAAATATTAGCAGTAGGAAGTTTAGGGAGAGAGAGGACAATTCGGTAAAACATAAATCAGAGCAGGATAAATTGCTTGACTCGTTAATTAATTATTATAATACAAACATAGGTGAAGCCTTTATCAAAAATCCTAATTATGTAAATTCCAATCAAAATGCAAGTTTGGAATCGGAATATTTACTAAATCCGAAAATGATTGATTGGTCACAAGAAATATTCCTCAACATTTCAAGAATTAATCATTGCGAAGTTTTTTTGGAAGAACCAGAACAGAATCTATTCCCTCCTACGCAGCAACTTTTAATGAGAAAAATGTTGAGACTTTTCGAAGAAAAGAAGGAGAATTTGCTCTTTATTTCAACCCATAGTCCGTTTATTTTGGATGTCTTATTAGAAAGAGAAAAGTATGACTTTGGGCTGTTTTATGTACAGGCTTCTGGAAATGGGTCTGTTGTACGAACAGCAACGGAAGAAGATGTGCAGGATATGTATGAAGATGGAGTTGATGCGTTCTTTAATATAGAAAGGTTAGGCGATGAAGCATAACGAGATAATGCCAGAGTGTTATATTGACTCTACACTTGTTGGTTCATTGTTGAATGCTCAAGTGAATCATAAACATTGTTGCAATGATGTGGCAAAAGAGATGAAGAAAGGTAAATATAAAGATAGTTTTGCTGTAGGAATAATAGACAATGACAAAAGAAAAGTTTCATATGTTAAAGAATTTGATGAGATAGGAAGGACCGATAATCTCGTGTTTCTGAAGCATAGAGATAAGCATCATTATATAATAAAAGTTGGGAAGGAGCACAAAGCAATGGAGTCTTTCATCAAGGCTAATGTTGAGGCGATGGGGAAGAAGATGGAGGATTTTGATTTGCCATCGAATCTTGACAAACTGATAGAAACGACTAAAAACAGCATAACCACTCAGAAAGATCCAAGAATACAGAAATTATGCAGGGAAATGCGGCTTTCACCTGAAGGGACAATCATGAAAGAAGTTCTTGAATATCTTGCAGATAATAAGTATAATGCTGACATAGAAGAAATAAAACAGATGATTGTTGGGTGACATAATGTATGTTTTATGTGATGAAGATGGGAAGATATTAAAATAAACTATAAAACAAAGAAAACAGAATATGTCTGAAAGAAAAAGGATTTATCTGTGCCTGGCTCACATGAGCGAGGACGGAATGGAACAGAAATACGTTAAAGAGGCTTTTGATACGAACTGGGTAGTGCCCCTTGGACCGAATGTGAATGGGTTCGAGAAGGACTTGGAGGAATTTGTAAACTCCAACGATAACGTTAACCTTAACAAAAGGGTGGTGGCACTGAGTGCCGGTACGGCAGCGGTGCATCTGGGATTGTTAAACTGTGGGGTAAAGCCTGGTGACGAGGTGATCGTCCAGTCGTTTACGTTCTGTGCTTCGACACATCCTGTGACATACCTTGGGGCGACTCCTGTACTGGTGGACTCGGAGCCAGATACATGGAACATCGACCCAGAACTATTAGAGGTGGCCATCAAAGACCGTATCGAGAAGACTGGCAAAAAGCCTGCGGCTATCGTGCCAGTGGCTCTGTATGGTATGCCGTACAAGGCTGACTGCATCATGGAGATAGCCGACAAGTACGGAATTCCTGTGGTGGAAGATGCTGCTGAGGGATTTGGGTCGAAGTACAAAGGTCAGGTGCTGGGTACGTTTGGCAAGTATGGCGTGCTGTCATTCAATGGCAACAAGATGATTACGACCTCTGGCGGCGGTGCATTGATTACAGACAATGATGATGAGTGGCGCGAGATTATGATGTATGCCACACAGTATCGTGAGAGTTATCCGTACTACCAGCATGAGAAGATAGGATATAACTATCGCATGTCGAACATCTGTGCGGGTATCGGTCGTGGACAGATGACAGTGGTGAATGATCACTTGGCTCATCATAAGCATGTGCAGAAGATATATGAGGAACTGCTTAAAGATGTTCCTGGAGTCAAAGTTCACGCACAACCCACAACTGGCGAATATGACAGCAACTACTGGCTGTGCACCATTACGATTGACCCAGAGGTGAAGGTGAAAGGGCAGGAGGATGCCTACAAAACCATCGTGACTGGTGCCGTTGGAGGTGCTGCTGGTGTTATCCATGCCGCAGAGTCTGCTCATACCGATTGTGAGCCGAATGCCAACGTGGAGGCGTTGCGTGTGGCTCTCGACCATGCTCAGATTGAGGCACGTCCAGTATGGAAGCCGATGCACAAACAGCCGTGCTACAAGGATGTACCAGCATACGTGAATGGGGTATCGGAAGGTCTCTTCAAGATTGGCATGTGTCTCCCTGCTGGTCCCTACGTCAGTGATGATGATGTGAGGTATATCGTGGATACGATCAAAGCGGCGATCATCTGATCTTGACGTTAACCGTTAGTCTATGACTCAAGACGAACGATGGCAGAGTAGGTATAAGGAGGTGGTTGATTTCATTGAGACGAATCATCGGAATCCATCGAAGCACCGGATTGAGGAGCATGATATGCTGAACTGGTTGAAGGTGAATAGGAAAACGCTCAATGCCGGGAAGATGAAGGCGGAGAGGGTAGAGCAATTCCGGGAACTTCTGGAAGTGACAGGGCATTATAGGCGGAAGAACCAGTATGAGTGAAAGAGAGGAGGGGGAGTGATGTTGAACCTGTATTAGATTAATAAAACAGGTGTTCTAACCTATTTCTTGATAAGAAATTTGGATACTTGTGGAATTAGTTGTATCTTTGCAAAAGATTAGTAGTTGAATCGTGTTTGCTATGCTAAAAATAAAGAGATTGAATCCGTTTAATAGGTTGCTGAACTGGTATTTCAGCAAGAAAGCACTGCCATATTGGTGTGTTTTCATCCTGGATTTCTTGATTCTGATGTTTGCCGGTATATTGACATACTGGATATTTATCTATCGCCGAAAGATTGGTTTCGACCAGTCGATGCTGCTGCAGACACTGTTTATGTACGCATTGCCCAGCATCATCGGAGCGAGGATGTTCCATACATACTCTGGTATCATCCGCTATTCATCGTTCGTGGACCTGACGCGTGTGGCGTATGCTAACGCGATGTCGCTATGTGTCGCCTTTCCGATGCACTATTTTGTGTGTTCTTTTCCCGGCAGAGAGGTGTTCTACCATCTACATTTCAGGCATATTGTCCTAATGTATCTGATAGCCACTGCTCTGCAGTGGGGCGTGCGTGTACTGGTAAAAACTCTGTTTGAAATGACCACAACGGATGCCCGTGCCTTAAGGGTATTTATCTACGGAGCGATGGAAGGTGGTGTCGGACTGGCTAAGAGTATCCGCTCGCAGAATCCAAAGCGGTTCATTGTCAAGGGATTTATTGCCAGCGAGGGGACTTATAGCCATAAAATAGTGATGGGTGAGAAGGTGTTCAGTACTGCTGACGACCTGCCCAAGATCATAGAGAACTACGGGATAGAGGCTGTCCTGATAGCCCCCCAGAGACTTAATGAGTTCCGTCAGTTACAGGAACTTCAGGACCGCCTCCTTAGTATGGGCGTGAAGATTTTCATGTCGCAGAATGCCAAGGAGATGAATGTCAAAGACGGTGAACTGGAGGAAGACACGGAACAGGAATTCCACTTGAAGGAGGTCAGCGTGGAGGACTTGTTGCCGAGAGATGAGATCCGTGTGGATATGAAGTCGATGGAGGAACTGCTGAAGGGTACGAGAGTGCTGATAACGGGTTCTGCAGGTAGCATCGGTTCGGAGATTGTACGGCAGGTGGCAACTTTTAAACCGGCTAAGATGGTGCTCATAGACCAGGCGGAGACTCCTCAACATGACATTCAGTTGATGATGGACAGGGATTTCCCGGACATTGACGTAGAGGTTGTGGTGACGAGTATTAGCAGACAAAGACGCATGGAGGAGATCTTCAGCACCTTCAGACCTGACTACGTGTTCCACGCCGCTGCCTACAAGCATGTGCCGATGATGGAGAACAATCCCTCGGAGGCTGTGCTGAACAATATATGGGGTACGAAGATCATCGCAGACTACTCGGTGAAGTACGGTGTGAAGAAGTTTGTGATGATATCGACGGACAAGGCGGTGAACCCGACCAATGTGATGGGGTGCTCGAAACGTATCTGTGAGATTTACGTACAGAGTCTCGACCAGGCAATTAAAGAGAAGAAGACTCCGGAATACTTGCAACTGCTGAATAACAAGCAGAAGGAGAAGGAGGCAGAGAAACAGACGTACAGGACACAGTTCGTGACGACACGCTTCGGAAACGTGCTGGGGTCTAATGGCTCGGTGATTCCCTTGTTTAGGGAGCAAATCAGACTGGGTGGTCCCGTCACGGTGACCGACCAGCGTATCGTGCGTTTCTTCATGCTGATACCTGAGGCTTGTAAGTTGGTATTGGAGGCGGGCACTAAGGGTAACGGCGGTGAGATATTCGTCTTCGATATGGGAAAGCCTGTGAAGATTGCGGATCTGGCGCAGCGTATGATTAAACTCTCGGGGGCAAAGGACGTGAAGATTGTATATACGGGACTGCGTCCGGGAGAGAAACTCTACGAGGAGGTGCTGAACGAACTGGAGGGTACGAAACCGACATTCCATGAGAAGATACGTATTGCCGAGGTGCGTGAGTATGACTTTGCGGACATCAGCAAGCAGGTGAATGACCTGGTGGAGATCTCAAAGCGTTATGATAATATGGAGACAGTCAGGAAGATGAAGGAGATAGTACCTGAGTACAAGTCGAATAACTCCATCTATGTGGAACTGGATGAGGAGAAAGAAACCAATTGACAAAGATTAAACATTAAAGATTAAACATTAAAACTAAAAAATTTAGACTAAAATGACAAAACAGAAGAAATTTATTTTGCAGGAGAGTGAGATTCCAACACAGTGGTATAACATCTTGGCGGATATGCCTAACAAGCCAATGCCTCCGATTCATCCTGCTACGAAACAGCCATTGGGTTGGCAGGATCTTGCGCATATCTTCCCGGAAGAGTGCTCCAAACAGGAACTGGACATGGAGCATCGGTGGATTGACATCCCTGAGGAGGTGCTTGAGAAATATAAGTTCTATCGCTCTACGCCGTTGGTACGTGCCTATGAGTTGGAGAAGGCGTTAGATACGCCTGCCCATATCTACTTCAAGAATGAGTCGACAAACCCCTTAGGATCGCATAAGATCAACTCGGCATTGCCACAGTGCTATTATGCGAAGCAGGAGGGTACGACGAACGTGACGACGGAGACGGGTGCAGGACAGTGGG
>ERZ842401.422-NODE-422-length-61032-cov-11.583302_pt1 | contig 61032 bp, 53 predicted proteins | sample MGYA00521270_ERZ842401 | MGnify/ENA primary metagenome ERZ842401 (study PRJEB31892, sample SAMEA3878208) | bioreactor metagenome | biome: Moose rumen | place: Sweden | collected 2011-10 | study: EMG produced TPA metagenomics assembly of the PRJEB12797 data set...
TCCCTCGCTAGAAACGTCTGGGCTGTGCAAAGTTTGGATTTATAGAGGAAATATACAAAATAAATCAAGTATCATGGCCTGCTTTTTCCGGGAAAAAATGCTTAACTTGCACCGGACTATAAAAGATACAGTACGATGAATGCATTTTGGGACTATATCAAGGGATTAATCAAGAAATACATCTACATTTTTGACGAAATAGACACAGAGAGCGCCGCCGAGCGAATCAAGAGCGGCATCTGGTTCCGCGGCCCCAATGTCTGGATTCTGGCTTTTTCCATTGTGGTGGCTTCCGTGGGCCTCAATGTCAACTCCACGGCCGTCATCATCGGCGCCATGCTCATATCCCCGCTTATGGGCCCCATCGTGGGAACGGGCCTGGCCATGGGAACCAACGACCTGGACTTGCTAAAAGCCGCCGCCAAGAACCTCCTGATCATGGTGCTCATCTCCCTGGCGGCATCCACCCTGTATTTCATCCTCTCTCCCCTGTCGCTGGTCAATCCCACCGAGCTGGAGGCCCGTACCAGCCCCACCATCTATGACGTCCTTATAGCCTTCTTCGGCGGCCTGGCGGGCATTTTCGAGAACAGCCGGAAAGAACGCGGGACGGTACTTTCTGGGGTGGCAATCGCAACGGCCCTCATGCCGCCCCTGTGCACGGCCGGATATGGCCTGGCCCACCTGAACTTCCACTTCTTCTTCGGCGCCATGTACCTTTTCATCATCAACAGCGTGTTCATCACCCTGGCCACCTACCTGATGGTGAAATATCTGCGCTTCCGCACGGTGAGCGGCATCTCCCCCGCTGTAGCCAAGAAGCGTACCCAGCTCATTTCCGGCATCCTCGTCATCGTGCTCATTCCCAGCGTTATATCGGCCGTCAACCTGGTGCTGGACAACAATTTCGAGCGGAATGTAGATACTTTTGTGAGCAGCAACCGCCTCCTGGGACGCTCCTACATTTACGAGTACGACGTAAAGAACCGCCATGCCAACTTCTCCATTGCCGGCGAACCCCTCTCCGACAGCCTGAAGACGGTTTTCTATGAAAACGCCGCCCGGTACAAGGTGAACGGGAAGCGGATTACCCTTACGGAGCATACCATGGGCATGACGCAGCAGGACATGGACGACCTCATCAACGATATCTATTCGCGCACAGATGCGGAAATCGCAGAGAACGACGCCCTGCTCAACGCCCTGCAGTCGCAGGTGGACATCCTCAGCTTCATGGTGGAGGAACTCCGGCAGAAGGGAGATTCCCTGCAAAAGGACGGCGACGCCCTCCGCGCAGAGAGCGCACTCCTCCGCCATCAGGTGGATTCGCTATCCGCCGTCCGGTCCAATCCCCGCCGCCGGTAAATTATTTTTTGCAGTTTCCGAAATTCCTGCTATCTTTGCATTCCCATAAAGGTACTATGGCCGAGTGGTTAGGCACAGGTCTGCAAAACCTGCTACAGCGGTTCGATTCCGCTTGGTACCTCAAAAAAATCCCTTCTACAGTGCTGTAGAAGGGATTTTCTCTACTATTTGGCCCAGGAATGTCCCTATGCTCCGTGGAAGAGGTATTCGGCCTCGATGTCCAGGGTGAGCTGCGTGAAGAGCTTCTCTTCCAGGTCTGAGGCCACGCGGAGGGCGCGGGACAGCCAGCGGTCGGACCACTTCTGGAGCAGGGCGCGGCCTTCTTCGCGGGGCAGCTGCAAGAAGCGCTCCTCCATCTCCTTCTGGCTTGCGGCCATGTCTTTCTCCAGCCGGAGATACGCTTCCTTGATAACGGAAGCATACTTGTTGTAGTTGAGCATGCCCAGTGCCGAGACTTTCCGGAAGAGCCAGTACGCCGAACTCTTCTGGGAATGCTTAGTCCCAATTCCATAGGCTTTCGGATAGGAAGTGACGCCCTGATAAAGCGGCAGATACACGCTCAGATCGGCCATTCCTTCCGCCATGTAGTCCAGGCAGCCAATCTCTGCGGGCAATTCCGGACGCACCTGCAGGATGTGCGTGTTGATGGTCCGGAAAATGGAAACGGGCCGATAAGGCTCCTTGGGATTGGAGTGGAGATAAGGGTCGTGGGAGGTTCCGTCGTAGTGGGAGCGCATGGCGGCTTTGATGTCGTCTATCGTCAGCAGCTTGTCGGCCTTCTGGTAAACGGGGAAATCGTTCACGCGGACATCTGTAACGACGGAAGGGGTGAACAGCTTCTGCAGGTACCACACGCGGGGATAATTGTAGGTTTTGTCGTTTTCGCTCTCCAGGCTGTAAGCCGTGTGGAAGTCGAACTCCCCTTCGAAGAAACCGTTCTCACGGGCCCAGGACACCAGGTCCGGGGATGCGATATCCTCGGCCGGATCGTAGCTCCGGTAGCGGCTCTGGTTGCCGGAAACGTAATACTTGTCCTGCGGCATCTTCTTGGCCAGGTACCGGTGCCCGCCGGCATTCTCCAGGTACCAGGTTTCCTTGGCGTCCATGAAGGCAATCCCGAAGCCTTCCGCACTCCCATACTTCTCAATGAGTTCGGCCAGCCGGAGGACGCCTTCCCTGGCCGTCTTCACATACGGGAGGACAATCTGGTATACGCAGTTCTCCGCCAGTCCGGACTCTACGTAGGGGTCCAGGGCCAGCACCTGTTCCGAAGAGAAGATGGTTTCCGTGGCGCTCATTCCTACGCCCAGCTCATTGAAGCCCGCTTCTCCCCAATGGTACGGGAGGTCTTCCCTCTCCAATGCGCTGAAGCCCAGCCGTTTCTCCGGAAGAGGGCAGCGGAACGGGCTGTCCAGGGCCACGAATTCACGCGGACCGGGACCGCCGGGATAATACACCAGGCGGGTGGCCTTGAAAGACTTGGAATCGTCGGAACGGGTATAAACCATAGAGCCGTCGGCCATCATTTTCTTGCCGACGATGATTGTAGTGCATGCTTCGTTATTCATGATAAAAGCTTGTTTTTATCCATTATAGATTCCGACGCGCCGGAAAATGTAATCTACGTTCTTGAAATAGTAATCCAGGGTGAAACAGCCCTCCAGTTCCTCCGGGGTGAGAAGGGACATCACAGGGGCCGATTCCTTCAGGAGGGTTTGATAGTCAAGCCCTTCCGTCCACGCTTTCATGGCAATGGGCTGCACGGTGTCGTAGGCCTGTTCGCGGGAGAGGCCCTTGCCGATGAGCGCCATCATCACCCGCTGGGCGAAGATGACCCCGCGCGTACGGTAGATGTTGGCCAGCATGGTTTCCGGATACACCACCAGGTTTTCCAGGATGCCCTTGAAACGGGTGAGCATATAGTCCAGCAGTTCCGTTGCATCCGGCAGGATGATGCGCTCCGTGGAGGAGTGGGAGATGTCCCGCTCGTGCCAGAGCGCCACGTTCTCGTACGAGGTGGCCATATAGCCGCGCATTACCCGGGCGCAGCCGCAGATGTTCTCGCTGCTGATGGGATTGCGTTTGTGCGGCATGGCGCTGGAGCCTTTCTGCCCTTTCCGGAAGGCTTCTTCCACCTCCCGTACCTCCGTCCGCTGCAGGTTCCGCACCTCGAAGGCCATCTGCTCCAAGGTGGAGGCGATGAGGGCCAGCGAGCCTACGTAGGCGGCATGCCGGTCCCGCTGCAGCACCTGCGTGGAGATATTGGCCGACTCTATGCCCAGTTTCCCGCACACATAGTCCTGGATAAAGGGAGGGATGTTGGCGAAATTGCCCACCGCCCCGCTCATCTTTCCGGCTTCCACCCCCACGGAAGCGCTCTTGAAACGCTCCAGGTTCCGTTTCATCTCTTCGTACCAGAGGGCCCACTTGAGGCCGAAGCAAGTTATGTCGGCATGGATGCCGTGCGTACGGCCGATACAGGGGGTTTCCTTGAATTCCAGGGCCCGGCGGCGCAGCACTTCTATGAACTCCTCAAGGTCTTTGAGGAGGATGGCGTCGGCCTGCTTGAGCAGGTATCCGTTGGCGGTATCCACCACGTCCGTTGAGGTGAGGCCATAATGGACCCACTTGCGCTCCTCCCCCAGGCTTTCGCTCACGGCCCGGGTGAAGGCTACTACGTCGTGGCGGGTCTGCTCTTCGATTTCCCGGATGCGGGGCACGCTGAAACGGGCATTCCGCCGGATTTTCTCCACATCCTCCGCCGGAATCACGCCCAGCTTGCTCCAGGCCTCGCAGGATAGGATTTCCACTTCCAGGTACGCGTTGAACTTGTTCTCCTCCGTCCATACGTCCCGCATGACTTTCCGGGAATAGCGCTCTATCATCTCAGGCCTGTTTTTGAAGGAAGTCCATGATATTCTTTTCCATCCGGGAAAGGACGTCCGGGCATTCCGCCCGTTCGAACGGTTCGCCGATGATGTTCTCATAGAGCTCTATGTAGCGCTCCGTGATGCCGTCCACCACTTCCGGGGTCATTTCCGGGACCTTCTGGCCCTCCCGGCCCTGGAAGCCGCCTGCCATCAGCCATTCGCGCACGAACTCCTTGGACAGCTGTTTCTGGTGTTCTCCGCGGGATAGGCGCTCTTCATAACCTTCGGCATAGAAATAGCGCGAGGAATCCGGTGTATGGATTTCGTCCATCAGGAAAATCCGGCCGTCCTTCCTGCCGAACTCATATTTGGTGTCTACGAGGATAAGTCCGCGTTTTGCAGCGATTTCCGTCCCTCTTTGGAACAGGGCCAGGGTATAGGCTTCCAGTTGGCGGTATTCCTCCTCGGGGACGATGCCGCGGGCGATGATTTCCTCCCGGCTGATGTCCTCGTCATGGCCTTCGGCCGCCTTGGTGGTGGGGGTGATGATGGGCCGGGGCAGTTTCTGGTTCTCCTTGAGCCCATCCGGAAGGCACACGCCGCATAGGCTGCGCTTTCCGGCCTTGTACTCCCGCCAGGCATGCCCGGCCAGGTAGCCGCGCACCACCATTTCCACTTTGTAGGGTTCGCACTTGTAGCCCACCGTAACCATTGGGTCTACCTGAGCCACTTTCCAGTTGGGAAGGATGTCTTCCGTAAGGTCCAGGAATTGGGAGGCAATCTGGTTCAGGACCTGCCCCTTGTACGGGATGCCTTCCGGCAGCACTACGTCGAAGGCCGATATGCGGTCCGTGGCCACCATCACCAGGTATCCGTTGTCCAGTGTGTACACGTCGCGGACCTTTCCGGTGTATTGGGACACTTGCCCGGGAAGGTGAAAATGGGTCTGGGTAACTGCTTTCATAGAAAATGGGGATTATGGGGAGAATTAAATGACGCCCAGTTCTTTTCCAACCTTGACAAAGGCGCCTATGGCCTTGTCCAGATGCTCCTTCCTGTGGGCAGCGGAAAGCTGGACCCGGATGCGGGCCTGGCCCTTGGGGACCACCGGATAGTAGAAGCCGGTGACGAAGATGCCTTCTTCGGCCATCTTGGCGGCAAACTTCTGGGAAAGCGGGGCGTCGTAAAGCATCACGGCGCAGATGGCGCTCTGGGTGGGCTTGATGTCGAACCCCGCCGCCAGCATCCTGTCGCGGAAATAATCCACGTTCTCCTTGAGGCGGGAATGGAGTTCGTCCGACTCTTTGAGCATCCCGAACATCTCCAGTGCAGCCCCTGCCACCATGGGCGGGATGGAGTTGGAGAACAGGTACGGGCGGGAGCGCTGGCGGAGCATGTCGATGATTTCCTTGCGGCCGGTGGTGAAGCCGCCCACGGCGCCGCCGAAGGCTTTTCCGAGGGTGCCGGTAAAGATGTCTATGCGGCCGTAACAGTCAAACTGTTCGGCAACACCGTGACCGGTAGGACCCACCACGCCGGCCGAGTGGCTCTCGTCCACCATCACCAGGGCGTCGTATTTTTCTGCCAGGTCGCAGATTTTGTCCATGGGGGCCACGTTGCCGTCCATGGAGAATACGCCGTCGGTTACCACAATGCGGAAACGGCAGGCCTGGGCCTCCTTGAGTTTCTCCTCAAGGTCGGCCATGTCGGCATTGGCGTAGCGGAAACGCTGGGCCTTGCACAGGCGGACGCCGTCTATGATGGAAGCATGGTTCAGGGAATCCGAGATAATGGCGTCTTCCGCGGTGAGCAGCGGTTCGAACACGCCGCCGTTTGCGTCGAAGCAGGAGGCGTAAAGGATGGTGTCCTCCGTGTGGAAGAAGTCGGCGATGGCTCCTTCCAGCTCCTTGTGGATATCCTGCGTACCGCAGATGAAACGCACGGACGACATGCCGTAGCCCCGCTCGTCCATGGTTTTCTTGGCCGCCGCTATGAGCCGGGGGTTGTCCGACAGGCCCAAATAGTTGTTGGCGCAGAAGTTAAGGGCTTTGCTCCCGTCTTGAAGGGTGATTTCCGCACTTTGGGCCGATGCGATGTTGCGTTCCCGCTTGTAGAGCCCCGCCTCGTCAATGGCTTTGAGCTCTTCCTGAAGGTATTTTTGGAATTTTCCGTACATGATGGTTAAGATAATAGTTTTTCTGCTTTCAAATTTATGGATTTTCTGTGGATTTTCTATGAAAAAGTTCTAATTTTGCGTATCTGTTCTTGAGAAATATGAAAAATGTATTAGTTATAGGTTCAACCGGGCAGATCGGTTCCGAACTCACTATGAAACTTCGCCGGGAAATCCCCGGCAGTACTGTCGTAGCCGGTTACATTACCGGAGCGGAGCCCAAGGGAGAATTGCTGGAAAGCGGTCCCAGCGCCCTTGCCGACGTAAGGGACGGCGTCGGGCTGGCCGCCATCGTAGACCGCTATAAGATAGATACGATCTACAACCTGGCCGCCCTGCTTTCGGCCGTGGCGGAGCGCAAGCCCCTGCTGGCCTGGGACATCCAGATGAACGGCCTGCTGAACATCCTGGAAGTGGCCCGGGAAAAGGATGTGGCGGTTTTCACCCCTTCCTCCATCGGTTCCTTCGGCCCGGAAACCCCGCATGACGGCACCCCGCAGGACACCATCCAGCGCCCCCGTTCCATGTACGGGGTTACCAAGGTGGCCACCGAACTGCTAAGCGACTATTATTACCATAAATATGGGGTGGATACGCGGGCCGTCCGTTTCCCCGGCCTCATTTCCTATGTCACGCTGCCCGGCGGCGGCACCACCGACTACGCCGTGGAAGTGTATTATTCGGCCGTAAAGGGAGAAGAATTCGTGTGCCCCATCTCGCCCGGCACCTACATGGACATGATGTACATGCCGGACGCCCTGAGGGCCGCAGTGGAACTGATGCAGGCCGACCCTTCCCGCCTGGTGCACAGGAACGCGTTCAACATTGCCGCCATGAGCTTCGAACCGGAACAGCTGTTCTCCAAGATCCGGGAGTACATTCCCTCGCTTAAGGTCCGTTACGAAGTGGACCCTGTGCGGCAGGCTATCGCCAACTCCTGGCCGGACCGGATGGACGACAGCTGCGCACGTGCGGAATGGGACTGGAAGCCCGCCTACGGCCTGGACGAAATGACCGGGGACATGATTGCCCATCTTAAAATCAAGCTGGGAAAATAACGGTCTCATTTACCCGGGGGCTGGTTTGATTATAAAATGAAAGCGATTCTTAACGAATCGCTTTCATTTTATAAATTACGAGGGCATTAATCGTTTTAACCGTGAATAAGAATGTGCAATTTAGGCAACTCTAAGGCTTATTCAAATTTTTAAGGAAGTATATCAAAAAAATTTATTAATTATTTTCTCATTGATTTTCAATGTGTTACGTAAAATATCGAAAAAATTTATAAAAAATCTTTTGAAAAATTTTGCAAATCAAAAAAATAGTCGTACCTTTGTATCCGGGTTGAGGAAGCGAGGTTCTCTCAGCGGAATCAATCTATTGGTTATTAGTTTTAGTGTTATTAATTATGTGGTTAGTAAGAGCGTCCGCCTGTGACAGGCCGACTCTCTTTTTTTATCCCCTTTTCGTCCGTTATTTTTTCTTGTTAAAGATGACGAACTCGTTCATGATGAAATTGAACAGGCCCGAAAAGCATAGGGCCAGCAGGTTGCACACCACCGGTTCAATGGAGAGACCTTGCAGGTAGTCCAGCTTGACAAAGAGGAAGTGGATGCCCTGCATGGCGATGAATTTGATGAGATAGGCCCCCACGGTGGTGGCGTTGTATGCTGCGAAGTGGCGCCAGAACGAACGGGCCCCATGGTAGGTCACCCGGTCTTTCCACAAGAAATAATAAGCTATGACAAAATTGGTTATGGCCGCCAGTTCGAACGAAACGGTGGGCGCTATCCAGAAACTTCCCCAGTAGTTGCCTATGAAAACATAATGGACCAGAAGCCAGTGGACCCCCAGGTCCACAACTGTGCCCGCACTGCTTGTGAGCGCGAACATGACGAAATTCCGGACGACTTCTTTGAATGTCTGCTTCATAGCCTGGGCAAAGTTACAAAAAATTGGTATTGTCACAAAATTGAAGTAAATTAGCACACTCGAAAGAGAACGTTGTACATGAAACCTATCATAGAACCTGTCGGCAAGGAACTGCTCAAGGCGGAGCTGGATGCCGAGCATTTGCTCAGAACAACCAACCGGGCCGGGAACGAGCTTTATATCGTGGGCCCGGAAGCCGTTAACGTTATCCGTGAAATCGGCCGCTTGCGGGAAATCGCTTTCCGCAACGACGGCGGCGGAACCGGGGAGCCCCTGGATATCGACAAGTTCGATACAGACCCTTGTTTCGGGTACAAGCAGCTGGTTCTCTGGGATCCCGACACCTGTGAGATTATAGGCGGATACCGTTTCTGCCTCTGCGACGAGGCGGTTTTCGACCGTTTCGGGCAGCCTATCATCACCTCCTCCCACATGTTCGAGTTCTCCAAGAATTACCTCAAGGATTTCTTTCCCTACACTTTGGAGCTGGGCCGGTCCTTTGTTTCCGTAGATTATCAGAGTTCCAAGGCCGGGGCCAAGAGCCTGTATGCGCTGGATAACCTTTTCGACGGAATCGGCGCCCTGGGAGTCCTGTACAAGGACCGGGTGAAATACTTGTTCGGGAAAATGACCATTTATCCTTCCTATCATCCTGAAGCCCTGGATATGGTCCTTTACTTCCTGGGACGTCACTTCCGCAAGGGCGGCGGGAAGATCCGTCTCCGTAAGGGTATCCGGGAAATCAAGGTGAGCCATCCCGAACGCTTCAAGAAACTGTTCAAAGGGGACAACTACAAAGAAGATTACAAGATCTTGAAGTCGGAAGTCCTGAAGCGGGGCGTGAGCATTCCTCCGCTGGTGAACACCTATATGAACCTCTCCCCTACCATGGTCTATTACGGGACGGGGGTGAACGATGAATTCGGCGATGTCCTGGATTCCGGCATCATGATCACCTTCGACGAGCTGTATCCGGAAAAGCGGGAGCGGCACGCTGAAAGCTTCAGGAAACTGGGCTTGCGCAAAATTCGGGCGCTGCTCAAGCGCTTCCAGAAAAAATAGGCTTACGGGCGCACCGTGATGTGGAAGCAGTTCTGCTGGCGCTCGTATTTCACATAGCACAAACCTTCGTCGTGGATGTCCTTGAGCACCTGGCTCAGGACCGCCCGCAGTTGCTCCGGCGGCACATCTTCATAGGGCCTTCCCCTCAGGTCCGGCACCTTCACATAGCGCCAGTAGGAAAGGTCGAAGGTGGTTCCATGCCGATGCGTGGAGTTCTCCGATGCGTTCTGGTTCCGTTTTCTCAGGCGGGCGACATCTTCTTCGGTCCGAAGGACGGAAGTGACCACCAGCTTGTTAGGATTGAGCCCTTTGGCCTGCAAGGAATCCAGAAAGTGGGCGCCGATGAGGTCCAGCAGTTCCTTGGCCTTGGGAATCAGGAAAGGGATGGAATGCGTGAGGGAATCTATTACGTAGCTGTCCGTTTCCGTAAGTTCCACCAGGCGGTTCTTGAGCTCTTCGGCGGCTTCCCGGTCCTTCACCGAGGGAATGCCGATGGCCTGGGCCGCCTTCAGCTGCACGTCGTTGAGGTCGTTGAATTCCCGGGCGAACTTTACATCGTAGATCCTGACCGGATGGTTCTCAATAGGCCCCTGGGCCAGCCACTGACGCTCCTCTACGCAGCTGCGTACAGAGAAAAAACACCAGATGAGCAGTAAAACAAGCAGCCCGGAGGCTGTTCCAAGAAGAATCCGCTTTCCTTTCATGCAGGCTAAGTTACTTCATTTTTGGCTTAAAATGAAAGAAATGGAAAATTAATTGCTAAATTTGCCATTCCAAAGAAGAAAAATATATGAGCGAAGAAAAAAAACAGGCCAAGCGGATACAGAAATCCATCCTGGCTCCTCTTGAAAAGAAGGTGCTGGTGTATCTGGCAGAGCGCATGCCCGGCTGGGTAACCTCCGATATGTTAACTTTCGTCGGTTTTCTGGGGGCCCTCGTGATGGCAGTAGGCTACAGTCTTTCCAATTTGAATCTCTACTGGTTGTGGCTATCGTGCTTCGGCCTTTTCCTCAACTGGTTCGGGGACTCACTGGACGGTTCCCTTGCCCGGGTGAGAAACCAGCAGCGCAAGACATACGGCTTTTTCATCGACCATAATGTGGATGTCATCAACGAAACCATCATGTTCGTTGGCGTAGGCTGCAGCCCGCTTGTGAACATGAGTTTCGCCATGTTTGCCCTGATTGCGTATTTCATGCTTAGCGTCTATGTCTATATAGACTGCCACCTGAAAGGGGAAATGCGCCTCTCTTACGGTGGTCTGGGACCTACCGAATTCCGCCTTCTGCTGGCCCTCGTGAATATTGCCTTCATGTACATTCCCTGGCTCAGCGAATGGAAGCGCCCCATTACCCTTTTCCACAATGATTTCATGATTGGCCTGTTCGATTATATCGCCGTGGCCGTTTCCTTCCTGATCATAGTATTCTATCTGGTAGGATTCTTCAAGGACGCCAAGTACTTCAGCAGGATAGACCCTCCCAAGAAACAGGACCAGGAATGATTATTACGCCCGAGCAAGCAACCGCCCTGTCTCCCGTCTTCAAAGGAAAGATGGGACGTGTCCTGTTCAGGGTGGCGGAGCGTGTTACCGGCATCGACAATGTCAATGCCACGCACGACCGGATAGAAAAGTCCGGTGCAGCGCCGGGGCCGGATTTTGCGAAAGCCATCATGGACGATATAGAAGTGGATTTCCGGATAGGCAACCCGGAGCGGCTGGAATCTCTGCCGGACGGTCCCTTCATCGTGATAGCCAACCATATATACGGTCACATAGACGGAATCACACTTCTGGATGTATTCGGCCATGTCAGGCCCAATACAAAAGTGATGGTGAACGAGTTCCTGATGTGGATCCACGGGCTGGCCCCCAGTTTCATCTCGGTGAATCCCACTGTTTCCAAACGGGAGGGAGCCACCGCCACCAGCATCAAGGGCGTAAAGAGCGCCTTGCTCCAGCTTCGCGGCGGAGATCCCCTGTGCCTGTTTCCCTCCGGAGCCGTGGCGGACGTCAAACCCCGGGAGCACTGGACCCTTAGCGAGCGGGACTGGCAGGATGCGGCCGTGAAACTCATCCGGAAAGCCCGTGTGCCGGTTGTCCCCGTTCGTTTTTTCGATCACAATTCGGCCTTCTACTACGCTTTGGGGCTCATTGACTACCGGGTGCGTTTTGTGCGTCTATTCCACGAGATGTACAATAAACAGGGAACTCATCCCAGGATGGGAATCGGCGAAACTATTTCAGTGGAAAAGCAGAATACTATACCCGATGAGGCGTTCAAGGCTTTCCTCCGGGAAAGTGTTTACGGGATGCCGGTGCCGGAGCATTTTATCAAACGGTCTGAATTATGGAGGTGAAAGTGGTCCTTGTGACGGGAGGCAGCAGCGGAATAGGCGCCGCTACCGCCCTCCTGCTGGCCCGGAAAGGGGTCAAGGTATATGCCGGATCCCGCAGGGGCAGTTTTGACAATCCCTGCGAAGGGGTGGTCCCCGTAAAGTTGGACGTCAACGACCAGACCAATCTGGAAGCTGTGGTAAGGGAAATCCTGGAGCGGGAAGGCCGGCTGGACGCCGTAGTCTGCAATGCCGGGAACGGCTGCTACGGGCCTGTGGAAGGGACGCTGGATTCCGAAGTCCGCTACCAGTTCGAGACCAATTTCTTTGGTGCGCACAAGACCATCCAGGCCTGCCTGCCGGTATTCCGGAGCCAGGGATATGGCAGGATTGTTACCGTAACCTCGGTCATGGCCGTTCTCCAGCTCCCCTTCCAGGGCCTGTACTCCGCCGCCAAAGCCGCCTTGCTTTCCCTTTCCGAATCCCTTGCCCTGGAATTGAAAGGAAGCGGTATCCAGTGCTGCAGCATCCTGCCCGGAGACGTTTCTACCGGCTTTACAAGCGCCCGCAAGATGAATGTGGCAGCGTCCCGGGAGTCTTCCCCCTACAAGCAGTGGATGGAGAAAAACCTGAAGAAAGTGGAGCACGATGAGCTGGGCGGAATGGCGCCTGAAGCCATTGCCGGCGTAATTGTGCGCCAGCTGGGAAAGAAGCGGATGGCTGTCCGGGTGGTTCCCCGCCTGGATTACAAGTTTATAGCTTTCCTGGTGCGGATAGTTCCGGAGCGGCTCAAACTTTCCATCATCCGGCTCCTCTATTGATTTATCCATTAATAATCCCTAAATTTGACATCTAAAAAGTCCTACTGAATGGGGACTCGCGTTATTGTGGTGGCTAAGTTTAGACTGGTGGTTTTATTGCTTGTGCTCACTGCCCTGCAGGCGGCGGCACAGACTACCCGTGTGCGCGGAACGGTCACGGATGCGGAGAGCGGCGAACCGCTCCCTTTCGTGAGTGTATATTTCGACGGAACAACCATCGGCATTTCCACTGACCTGGAAGGCAAGTTCAGCCTGGAAACCCGCTCTGCCGACGCAAAAGTGCTCACAGCCCATATCGTAGGTTACGCGAGCCAGTCGTATCCCGTTTCGCCCGGCTTTTTCAACGAAATCGACTTCCGGCTGAAAGTGGATCCGGATTTCCTGGAGGCCGCCATGGTAAAACCGGACGACCGCTACATTAAATCGATTCTCAGGCAGATAGACCAGCGGAGGAAAAACAACAATCCGGACAAGGAAGCTTCCTGGCAAACAGGCCTTTACTCGAAAATTGAACTGGATGCCACCAACATGGAGGATCTGCTCTCGTTGGGCATCCTGAAAAGGAATTTCGACTTTGTCCAAAATTATGCCGACACCTCCGCCATTACGGGGAAGCCCTTCATTCCTATCATGATCTCGGAGAGCGTGTCGGACCTGTACCATTCCAGCAACCCTTCCTTCGAGCGGGAGATCATGCGGGCCAACCGCATTTCCGGCCTGGATGACGACAACTTCCTTCGGCAGTTTACAGGCAGTTACTTTCTCAAGACCAATTTTTACGAGGCCAACATTGGCGTATTCAATCTTGAAATACCCTCACCTTCCGCCGCTTCGTCCCATATTTTCTACAATTATTATCTGGTGGACAGCCTGCAGGTGGACGGCCGGAAAACCTACACCCTGCGCTTCCATCCCAAGCGCTTCGTCACTTCTCCCGTCTTCGACGGGGAAATGCAGATCGATGCGGAAGACTTCGGCATCCGTTCGGCCCACGTGGCCCTCGCCAGTGAGGCCAATGTGAACTGGATCCGCCATATCAACATAGACGTAGAGAACCGGCGCCTGCCGGACGGCCGCTGGTTCTATGGGGAAGAAAATCTTTTCGCCGACTTTTCTATTGCTGTAAGTGATTCTTCCAGAATTGTTTCCTTCCTTGGAAGGCGTCATCAGGTATACGACTTGCCGGAGTATGGGGAGATAACGGACCCAGATGTGCTTGCCTCCCAGAACAGGGTTGTACTGAGTAAGGTTCAGCCCAAAGATGATGTTTATTGGGAGGAGAACCGGCCCTACGAACTCAGCAGCCGCGAAAAGGGAATCTACAAAATGGTGGACGAGGTGAAGGAAAATACCCTTTACAAGTGGGGTTTTGCCTTGGCCAACAGCATGTTCACCGGCTACTACGAGGTCCCTGAGATAGGGATAGGTTTCGGCCGGTGGGCCCGAACCGTGGTATATAACGAAACGGAAGGCCTGCGCTTGCAGGCCGGATTCCGCACTATGCGGGATTTTTCCGAGAAAGTGCGCCTGACCGGCACCCTGGCCTATGGATTCCGCGACAAGACCCCCAAGTGGAGTTTCAAGGCGGAGTTCATGTTCAACCGGGAGAAGACGCGGATGCTCACCGTATCGGCCAAGAAGGACTTCGTCCAATTGGGCAGCGGAAGCGGAATCTTTTCGGCCCAGAACATGTTCACCTCTGTGGTGGCCCGTTCCCATATGAACCGGCAGAGCATGGTGCGGGAGTTCGCCCTCATTTACGACCATGAATGGTCCCCTTCCGTGAACCAGGTCCTGCAGTGGCGCACTTCGCGCCTTTGGGGGAATCCGCTTGTACCCCTCGTCCGGGCCGATGTCTCCCCCCAGGAGAGTTTTCTCGTGAACGAGCTCAGCACCTCCCTGCGCTTCTCCTGGGACGAACGGGTGAACCGGGGCTTTTTCCGGAAGTATTATCTGTTTACCCGCTTCCCCGTTATCTCTGTGGACCTGATCAGGGGCTTCGACGGCATTACGCCGGACAGTTACGGCTACTGGCGGGAGGAACTCACCTTCCAGTGGAACATCCCCTCCACGGCCATCGGCTTCGGGAAACTGTTCCTCAACGGCGGAGCCATTCAGGGGTCCGTCCCCTATACGCTCCTGAAGCTGCATGAAGGGAATCAGACCTTCTTTATAGACCGGGCCGCCTTCTCCTGCATGAACTATTACGAATTTGCATCGGACCGCTGGCTGTCGGGCTATTACGAGCACAACTTCAACGGACTGCTCTTGGGCAAACTCCCCCTGATCAAGAAGCTGGATCTCCGGGAAGTGGCTTCCGTCCGCTTTGCCTGGGGGACCTTGTCCCCCCAGAACCGCGAACGGGCTCCGTTCCAGCTGCCTTTGGACATGCATTCCCTGGAAATCCCTTATGTAGAGGCCGGTGTGGGCATCAGCAACATCTTTCGCGTCCTTCGCGTAGATGCCGTCTGGCGGCTGACCCATCCCAGGGAAGAAAGCGATAAGAATTTTACCATCAATATAGGATTCGACGTGGAATTTTAAACTATGAAACCGCTTATTACCATCCATTCCCTGAAAAACGAAGGCTTTCAGGAAGCCAATCAAGTCCAGCCCTACATCTTGCCGGTTTTCGCTTTCCTTTATCTTCTGGAAGGGGAAGTCCTGGCGGAAGTGAACGGGAAAAACGTCCTTTGCGGAGCCGGACAGTTCCTGCTTGTACCGGAGAACAAGACCATAGTGGTGAAGCATTTCAACAAGTGCCGGGGATTCGACGGCTGCTTCAGCCTGGATTCTTTAAAGGATGCTTCCTACCCTGTGCTTCATAGCCAAGACCCGGTCCTGCAGAGTTTCTGGTTCGATGACGCCGTGTTCATGGGAGCGCTCTTGAAACGGCTGCTGGTGGCGTCCGAAGACAAAGACAAGGCATTCATGCAGAGTGCAATAGACCTGATTCTGAGCCAACTGAGAGTGGGCGGACAGGTTGCTGCCGTTTCCGAGAAGTTCCTGCAGATGGTGTTTGAGAAGGAGAATGCTCCCCTTTCGGTGGCCGACTATGCCAATCTTCTGAAGGTTACTCCCAATTACCTGAACAAGACGGTAAAAAAACATACGCACAGGACGGCCATAGACTGGATAGGGATTTCTCGTCTGAATCAGGCCAAGGTCCTGCTCAAGGACAAGAGCGTCGCCATCGTCGACGTTGCCCGGCTTTCCGGCCTGGAAGACCAGTCCTATTTCTCGCGTTTCTTCAAAAAGAAAACCGGCCTCACTCCCTCGCAGTTCAGAAACGGCCAATAAGCCTTTCAGGAGAGGTATTTTCCGTGGCAATGGGAATAGCGGAGTCCGCTGCCGCAGGGGCAGGGATCATCCGCCGCCACGTGGGGTACGGCGAACCCCAGCGGGAATCCGCCTATTTTGGGATAACCGTCGGATACCGTGGGCTCCGGCATCTGCCAGTGCGGATATTCTTCGGCTTCCGGCGTTTCTTCGGGAACCTGGCTTTCCCAGGAAGCCGCATCCAACAGGAGAAGCCCCGTTTCCCTGGCGCTCATGCCGTTCAACGCCCATTTGGATACGCTGTCGGCATAGTCGGCCACGATGCTGCAGCAGGCCTTCCAGCTTTCTTCGTCCATGTGCTGCGCGTTGGGGCTGTCCAGCAGCGGAGAAAAGAGGGCTTCGTTGTATTCTGCCGTGTACTGGGCTTCTATCCAGGTGTCATGTTCTGCCTTCACCAGTTCGAAGCCTTCGTAACCCAGCCTGCGATAGAGCTGTTCCAGGGCCATCCCCTCCCTCGTGTGCAGCCCTACGGTGAAATAAGGGGCGCCGGCACCGGCCTCGCGGGCCGCTTCCACCGGGAAGGAGGGCCTTTTCTTTACGGCCAGCTGCTTCCGCATATTGAAGATTTCTTCCGGATCGGACACGCAGGGGGAACAGACATAGTCTCCCCATTTGTCGGTATAGCGGAACAGTTTTATCATGGGGCTCTGATGGAGCATTTTCATGAGGGTTCTGTAGTCTTCCCCGTAACGGCTGGTGTAATAGTCTGTAATGAGGTCCAGGAACACCTCCGTGGGCAGGATTCCGTACAGGTTCAGATAGCCGAGCCCCATCCTTTCTATCTCGAACTGTCCGCTGCGCTCCCCCTTCCGGATGGCCTTGTCTACGTAAGGCGCCACTATGTCGTACATTTCCCGGCTGATCCACACTTTGTGCGTATCGGCGTCCGTGTCGTCATGCTGTACGAGGCCGCTGACTTCCACCAGCGAGGGATAAACGGCATAATCCTGGTACTGGACTTTCTCCGGCCCTGCCTTTACCAATTCCCGGAGCAGGCGGACATCCCTTTCCATCAGGTGGGAGAGCCATTCTCCCGGCTCATCCCTCAGGTAGAGGTCCAGCTGCTCCACAAGCTGGGACTTCCTGAGACGCGAGGGGAACTCGCGTCCCAGGAGGCTTCCCAGGTCTTGCAGCTCGGGTTTCTGGAACCCGTCCAGGAGGGTATGCAGGTTTCCTTTTACCATTCGTATTTGAGTATGGGATTACGGGCGGCCAGGGTCTCGTCCGGGCGCGTGATGGGCGCGTTGTGCGGAGCCTGGCGGAGGATTTCCGGGTCCCGGGCTGCTTCGGCAGCGATTTCACGCATCACCGCAATAAAGGAATCGATGGTTTCCAGAGATTCAGTTTCCGTGGGCTCTATCATCAGCGCCTGGTGGAACAGGAGCGGGAAATAGATGGTGGGAGCATGGAAACCATAGTCCAGCAGGCGCTTGGCCACATCCAGCGTGGTGGCGCCGGGAACCTCGTCGTGCGCCCCGTCGTTGAGCAGGCCGTCGAATACGAATTCGTGCTTGCAAACCCCTTCGATGGGCAGTTTGTACACATCCTTCAGGCATTCCTTGATGTAGTTGGCGTTGAGCACCGAGTACTGGCCCACCTGACGGATATGCTGCTTCCCCAGTGACAGGATATAGGCATAGGCCTTGAGGATTACGCCGAAGTTGCCGTGGAAGCCGGATACCCGGATGTCCGGGATGCAGTCTTCCAGCTGCTTGGCCACCCCGACGGGACCCGAACCGGGACCGCCGCCGCCGTGCGGCGTGGAGAAGGTCTTGTGCAAGTTCAGGTGCATGATGTCAAAGCCCATGTCGCCGGGGCGTACCACGCCCATGAGCGGGTTCATGTTGGCTCCGTCGTAATAGAGCAGGCCGCCAATCCCGTGCACCAGTTCCGCAATGGTCTTGATCTCTGTTTCAAAGAGGCCCAGGGTGTTGGGATTGGTCATCATGATGCCGGCCACGGAGTTGTCCAGCAGGGGTTTGAGGGCCTCTACGTCTATGCGGCCGTTCTCCAGCGACTTCACTTCCACCACTTCCAGGCCGCAGACGGCGGCCGATGCGGGATTGGTGCCATGGGCACTGTCCGGAACAATCACTTTGGTACGCCCGAGGTCTCCGCGCAGGAGGTGGTACTCCCGCATGATCATGAGCCCGGTGAGCTCCCCGTGCGCACCGGCGCAAGGGTCGAAGGTGAAGGTATACATGCCGGTGATGGCGGAGAGCGCCTTGTTCATCTCCTGATACACCTTGAGGGCGCCCTTGGTGAGGCCGGCATGCATGAGCGGATGCAGTCCGGCGAAGCCGGGCAGGGCAGCCACTTCTTCGTTGATCTTGGGATTGTACTTCATGGTGCAGGACCCCAGCGGATAGAAGCCCGTGTCTACGCCGAAGTTCATCTGGGAAAGATTGGTGTAGTGGCGCACCACATCCGGCTCACTTACCTCCGGAAGGCGGAGCGGAGCCTCCCGCCGGAGTTTAAGCGGAAGTTCAGCTAAAGCCGGGAACTTGTTGTCTTTAAGGGAATAGCCCTTTCGACCTTCCTTGGAAAGTTCGAATATGAGTTTGTCGTAGTATTTCATGGCCTAGTCCTCCTCCTTCACCGTTTTCACCAGAAGGTCCATTTCCTCCCTGGTGCGTTTTTCCGTTACGCAGAAACTCACGTAGCCTTCTTCCGTGTCCAGGGCGGCGAAGAAGCCGGCCTTCTCCAGGCGCTGCTGCAAATGCCCGGGGAACTGCCTGGGCTTGAGCACGAATTCCTTGAGGAAAGGCTTGTCCGGGAACACTTCGTCGAATTTTCCGGTCTTTAGCAGTTCGGCATGGAGATAGTGCGCCCCGTCGCAGCTCTGGCGGTTCACTTCGCGGAGGCCTTCCGGCCCCATCAGCGACAGGTACACCGTTACCCAGAGGGCCATGAGGCTCTCGTTGGAGCAAATGTTGGAAGTGGCCTTTTCCCGCTTGATGTGCTGTTCCCGGGCCTGCAGGGTAAGGACAAAGGCCCTCCGGCCCTGCTTGTCCACGGTCTGCCCCACAATGCGGCCGGGCATCTTGCGCATGTAGTCCTTCTTGACCGTCATGAAGCCCACATAAGGGCCGCCGTAAGAAAGCGGAAGACCCAGGGACTGCCCTTCTCCCACGGCGATGTCGGCCCCCCATTCGCCCGGAGTCTTCACGACCGCCAGGGCCGAAGGGTCACAGTACTCGATGAGAAGGCCCTTCCGGGCGTGGACGGCATCGGCAAAACCGCTGTGGTCTTCCACAATGCCGTAGCGGTTCACGGAAGGAACGATGACACCGGCAACGTCCTCTTTTTCAAGTTCTTCCTTCAGCGCTTCCAGCGACGTTTCTCCCTGGCTGGCAGGCAGATAGCCGATGTTTACACCGTGGAACTTGGCATAGGTCTTCACCACCTTGATAACGTGGGGCAGCAGGGACTTGGAAAGCAGCACGCGGTTTTTCTTGCGGGTGCAGGAAACCGCCATCTTCATGGCCTCCGCCGCAGCCGTGGGGCCGTCGTACATGGAGGCGTTGGACACGTCCAGGCCGGTGAGTTCGCACATGAGGGTCTGGTACTCGAAGATATAGCGGAGCGTACCCTGCGAAATCTCGCACTGGTAAGGGGTATAGGCGGTGAGGAATTCCGAGCGGGAGGTGATGTAAGGAATTACCGCAGGGGTGTAGTGGTCGTAGGCACCGGCCCCCGCAAACACCTTCAACTTGGCGTTCATGGCCTCCAGGGAGGCGAAGTAGTCACGGATTTCCTGCTCGGAAAGGGCGTCCGGAAGGGCGTAGGCGCCTTTCTTGAGGAACTCGGAGGGAACGTCGCTGTACAGGTCTTCCAGCTTTTTCACCCCGATCCTTTCCAGCATGGTGCGGATATCCGCTTCCGTATGCGGAAGATAAGGAAGTGCAGCCATTTCTTACTCGCCGATGAAAGCTTTGTAGGCGGCGGCGTCCATGAGGGCGTCCAGCTCGGCCGGATCCGACATCTTCACTTTGATGATCCAGTTTCCGAAGGCGTCCTCGTTCACCTTTTCGGGAGCGTCCTCCAGTTCCCCGTTCACCTCCACGACCGTTCCGGAGACCGGGCAGATGAGGTCCGAGGAAGCCTTGACGCTTTCCAGGGCGCCGAATTCCTCGCCTGCGGTCACCTCGTCGTCCACCTCGGGCAAATCTACATAGGTGATGTCACCCATTTCCTTCTGGGCGAAATCCGAAACGCCGATAAGGGCGATTTCGCCTTCCACCTTGGCCCATTCATGGGAATCGGAATACTTGAGTCCTTCTACAATCTTTGACATAATTTATTGGTTTTTAAATGGTTATTTTTTGTAATTGGTCTGATAAAAACGTTTTTTCACCACCTTCCCGGGGAAGGTCTTTTTGCGGATACGTATCCAGAGCGGGGTGTCCAGGGCGCTGAAAGACTTGTCTACGAGGGCGAAGCATATGCTCTTGTCCAGGGAGATGGAATGGTAGCCGGTTGTCACCACGCCCACTTCGGTTCCGTCTTCCCGTTCTACCGGATAGCCGGCGCGCGGGATGGCCTTGTCGGCTATCTCTATGCCGACCAGCTTCTTGGCCAGGTTCCCGGCCTTCTGGTCCAGCAGGGCTTCCTTTCCGATGAAGTCTTTGTCGTATTTGCAGAACATGCCCAGGCCGGCCATGACAGGCGAAATGTCGGCGCTGAGTTCGTCTCCGTAGAGGGGCAGGCCCGCTTCGAAGCGGAGGGTGTCCCGGCAGCCCAGGCCGCAGGGCTGCACGCCGGCCTCCAGCAGACGCTTCCAAAGTTCCACCGTGTTGTCCGGAGTAGTATACAGTTCAAAGCCGTCTTCACCCGTGTAACCGGTGCGGCTCAAGATGAGCCGATCACCCTTGTACTCCACATCGCAGAACGTGTAGAATGACAGGGCCTGTGCTTCCTTAAGCCCCAGTGCCTCCACCAGAATTTTCTCGGCCTCAGGGCCCTGGACGGCAATCTGGCCGATACGGTCCGAGGCATTGTCCAAACGGCAGTCAAAATCCCTGGCCTGCTCCTGGATCCAGGCAAAGTCCTTGTCAATGTTGGCCGCATTGACAACCAGGAGGAAGTGATTGGCCAGGTATTCACGGTATACCAGCAGGTCATCCACCGTGCCGCCGTCCGGGTAGCACATCATGCCATAAAGCACCTTGCCGGGCTCGAACCCACGGATCTCATTGGTGAAAATGTGGTTGATAAAGGCCTCGGCCTCAGGTCCTTTCACAAAGATCTCCCCCATGTGGGAGACGTCGAACATCCCCACCTTCTCCCGCACCGCCAGGTGTTCTGCCGTGATGCCGGCATACTGGATGGGCATCATGAAACCGGCAAAGGGGCTCATCTTGGCCCCCAGGGCCACGTGGGCTTCGTACAGGCAGGTTTTCTGCAACTGTTCCGTTTGTGTCTGAAGATCTGACATAGTTTTGGTGTTATTGAAAATGTTCTTGTATGAATGTTTGCAGTTGTATGTTGGTTTCCCTGTTGATTTTGAGGTCTTCCGGCCCGGCTCCCTTGGACGGGGAAAGTTCTCCGCAGATGTCGATGGCCGCCACTTCCACCCTCCCGCCCAGCAGCTTTCCCAGTATCCGCTTCACCTCGTCCAAGCTGTGGGTGCCCTGAGTCCAGTCCGTTCGGGCATACCGGGGGGCCATTACGTCTTTGTCCAGCGAAATGTACACCCGCTCGCCCTTCCTGCGGTCTATCCAGGCATCCGCCACATCGGCGGGACAACCCTCCGGGCCGATGGTGAACACGCTCTTCAGCTGCGGATTCTGCTCCTCCGCCGCCTTGACCCAGCTCCCGCAGCTTAGAACGCCTTCGAAGGCAGGGGGCTGGTTGTCCGGATGATGGTCTATCAGGACCAGGTGGAACGGCTCCTTCTCCTGTAGGGCCAGCAGGTGGGTAAGGTAATGGTAATCCCCGCTGTCCAGCCAGCGGACGGGCGGAAGCTGGGCCGGCAAGCTTTCCAGGATGGCCTTCCGGGCCTGCCCGTCACAGTAACAGCATGCCCCTTCCAAAGTACCGAAGTCCAGTACCCGGAACGGGATGCCGCTTGCTTGCAGCCAGGCGGGAAACTCCTCGGCGCCATATACTTCCGAGAAATTGAAAAGCAGCACTTCCGTCTCCGTTTTTTCCATACCTCAAATATAATCATTTTTCGCGGATAATAACTACGTTCTTTTTCTTTACGCAGCCGCTTCGTGCGCCCTTTTTTGCCGCACAATTACAGGTAACAATAATGTTATAACTATTAACAATAATGTTTTTTCTCATAATAATCAATTAGTAGTTATTTGAAAGGACGGAAAGACTGTCCGGGGCTGGCCACTCAAAGGGAAGAGAACATTCAATCTGAGAAAAATCACTATATTTGCAAGGTTATGGCTGAATCCAATTTTATCGATTTTGTTCGCATCTTCTGCGCCAGCGGGCACGGAGGTGCCGGCAGTGCCCATTTGCACAGGGCCAAGTATGTCCCCAAAGGCGGTCCGGACGGCGGTGACGGCGGCCGGGGCGGTCACATCATCCTTAGGGTGAATCCCCAATTGTGGACGCTCATCCACCTGCGCTACCGCAAGGTGGTCCGGGCCGAGAACGGCTCTCCGGGAGGTGAAGCGCTCAAGCGCGGAAAGAACGGGGCCGACATAGTGCTGGAAGTCCCCCAGGGCGTTGTGGTTAAAGACGCGGAGACCGAGGAGGTAATAACCGAACTGGTGGATCCGGGACAGGAGTTCATCCTGTGCCAGGGCGGCCGCGGCGGCTGGGGCAACGACCATTTCAAGAGCGCCACCAACCAGACGCCCCGTTATGCACAGCCCGGCGAAGAAGGCCGCGAAGGCTGGTTTATACTGGAGTTGAAAGTGCTGGCCGACGTAGGTCTTGTGGGTTTCCCCAATGCGGGAAAGAGTACCCTGCTGGCCGCCATCACATCGGCCAAGCCCAAGATTGCCAATTACGCCTTCACCACCCTGGAGCCCAATCTGGGCATTGTCCGCTATTACGACGACCGTTCCTTTGTGATGGCCGACATTCCCGGCATCATAGAGGGCGCCCATGAAGGGAAAGGAATCGGCATGCGCTTCCTGAGGCACATTGAACGGAATTCGGTGCTGCTCTTCATGGTCGCGGCCGACGAAGCAGACGTTGAGAAAGGCTACAGGGTCCTGCTGAACGAGCTGCAGGAATACAATCCGGAACTACTTGTGAAAGACCGGGTTCTGGCCGTTACCAAAAGCGATCTGATAGATGATGGGGAGCGTGCGAAAATTGAGAAGAAACTCCCCAAAGACATTCCGCACGTGTTCATATCTTCCGTAGCCCAGACCGGTTTGGAAGAACTCAAGGAAGTGCTTTGGAAGGCGCTTACCCGCTAAAGGGCGGGCAGCACTTTTTCCATGGCTATGCTGTGGGAACCCTTCAGCAGCACCGTACAGCCCTCCACAGGATGCCCTTTCAGGTATTCCGCCAGCTCCCGGGAGGTGGGGAAGGTCTTCACCGGACAGGCCGTACTCCCCTTCTCTACAGCCTTGGAAAACTCTTCTCCTACCAGGAATGCGGCTTCCAGACCCTCCAGGCGGGCCACCACCTTCTCATGCTCAAGGGCTGCATCGGCCCCCAGCTCACGCATGTCCCCCAGCAGGGCTATCTTGCGGCCCTCCACCAGGGAAAGGTTGTCCAGCGCCACTTTCATGGAAGAGGGGTTGGCATTGTACGCATCTACAATCACGGTGTTCTTCTCCGTTTTCACCAGCTGTGAACGGTTGTTGGACGGGACATAGGCCGCCACGGCCGCCAGCGCGTGGGCGCGGGGAACATCGAAGAACCAGCCCAGCTTGAGGGCCGCCAGGATGTTGGAGGCATTGTATGCTCCCACCAGATGCGTTTCCAGCAGCCACCCGTCCGGGAATTCCATTCTCAGGAAAGGGTGCTCCGGCGAGGAAGGCAGTACCTTTACGTCCTTGAGCCCGTAGGCCACGCTAGTCATACCGCGTTCCCAGAGCATTTCCTGCAGCACTTCGTCGTCCCCGTTGGAGAAGGCCAGGCCGTCGTTTTCCTTGAGCCAGTCGTACAGCAGGCCCTTGGCGTGTTTGACGCCCTCATAGCTGCCGAAGCCCTCCAGGTGGGCCTTCCCCACATTCGTGATGAGTCCGAAGCCCGGCCGGGCCACCTGCAGCAACGGTTTCAGGTCTTCCGGATGGCTGGCCCCCATCTCCACGATGGCAATTTCGGCATCCTCCCCTATTCCCAGCACCGTGAGCGGCACACCGATGTCGTTGTTCAGGTTCCCCTGTGTGGCCGCCACGCGGTATTTGGCTCCCAGGACGGCCCGGATGAGTTCCTTGGTGGTGGTTTTCCCGTTCGTTCCCGTAAGGCCGATGACAGGGATGGTTAACTTCCGCCGATGGAAGGCCGCCAGCTCCTGCAGGGCCCCGAGCGTATCGTCCACCTTGACCAGTCGGGGGTCCTCCTCCTCGACCGTCCGGTTGACGACGGCGCAACAGGCGCCTTTCTCCAGGGCCTGGAGGGCGAAGGCGTTGCCATCGAAAGTCTCCCCTTTCAGGGCTATGTACATTTGTCCCGGCTGCAAGGTTCGGGTATCCGTATTCACGCCCGCACTGCGGCGGAAGCGTTCATATAAGTTTTCCATGCTCATTTTCCTGTGCTTCCGAATCCTCCGGCGCCCCGGAGGGTTTCGTCCAAGCTGTCCGTTTCTTCCCATTCCACCTGCTCGTGGCGGGCGATCACCATCTGCGCGATGCGCTCTCCCGGCTCTATCCGGAACGGCTCCCGGGACAGGTTCACCAGGATGGTCCGGAGCTCTCCCCTGTAGTCGGCGTCAACAGTACCGGGGCTGTTGAGGACCGTAATGCCGTGCTTGATGGCAAGGCCGCTGCGGGGACGCACCTGCGCCTCGTATCCGGGCGGCAGGGCAATGTACAGGCCGGTGGGGACAAGCGCCCGCTGGAGCGGTTCCAGCACCAGGGGCTCCGACAGGTTGGCCCTCAGATCCACTCCTGCCGACAAGGGCGTAGCATAGGCGGGACAAGGAAATGGAGATTTGTTTACAATTTTGACTTTCATTTATTTAGGTGCTTTTATATACAGAACAGCTGCAATTACGGCATAGAGGTAGTTGGGCAGCCAGATGGCCACCCCGGCCGGGAGCGTGTCCGTAACCACGAACATCTCGCTGAACTGCATGAACAGGATGTACGAGAAGCCCAGCGCCGTACCCGCCGCCAGGTTCCATCCCATTCCGCCCCGCTTTTTCTTGGTGGAGAGGGCCACGCCGATAATGGTGAGGATGAGGGCGGAGAAGGGCAGCGCGAAGCGGTTGTTTTTCTCTATCAGCGCCTGGCTCACTGAAGCGTCGCCCCGCTGGATTTGCGTATCGATGAGCTTGTCCAGTTCGGCCTCGTTCAGGGTCTGGATGGTGTATTTGTTCCGGAAGAAGTCGTCCCTTGTCAGGCTTAGCACCGTGTCCAGCTGGCGGCCGGAGCGGATGTGGTCTTCCAGGCCGCCCGTGTAGTCCCGGATGAACCAGTTTCGGAGTTTCCACACCCCGGTTACAGTGTCGTACCGGGCGCTTTCGGCCGAGAGTTTGGAACGGAGTTCCCCGCCGGAGAGGTCTTCCAGGGTGAAGTTGTAGGCGGTATTGTTGTACCCGCTGAAGGATTCCAGGTACACGTAGTGGTCGTCCTCCAGCTTGAAATGCAGGTCCCGCCCGGAATAGGCCCTGGTCCTTGGGATGTATTTTTGCTGGAATTCCACGCGGACCGCGCTGGCTGGCGGGATCACCCAGAGCCCCAGGCCCAGGGAAAGCAGGCCGATCAGGGTGGCCGATATCAGGAACGGCACCACCATCCGGTGGTAGCTGATGCCGCTGGAGAGGATGGCCACGATTTCCGAATCCTGCGTCATCTTGGAAGTGAAGAAGATGACCGTGAGGAAGACGAACATGGGGGAATACATGTTCATGAAGTACGGAATCCAGTTCAGGTAGTAGTCGAAAACGATGGCCCTGAGCGGGGCTTCCCGCTTCACGAAGTCGTCGATCCGTTCGCTGATATCGAAAATGATGACAATCCCCACTATGAGCAGCAGGGACACGAAGAATGTCACCATGAACTTGCGGATAATGTACCAGTCCAGTTTCTGGAGTCCCTTGAACTTGCTCATAAGCGCTGCGTGAGTTTAGGGATTACTGCATCTTTCCAGGCTCTGAAATCTCCAGCCTCGATATGGATGCGGGCCGTGCGGACCAGGTCCAGGTAGAAGGCCAGGTTGTGTTCGGAGGCCACCATGGCCCCGAACATCTCTCCGGCTATGAAAAGATGGTGAATATAGGATTTGGTATAGTAGCTGTCCACGAAGGAGGTTCCTGCGGGGTCCAGGGCCGAAAAATCGTCTGTCCATTTGGCGTTTCTCATGTTCATGACGCCGTTCCAGGTGAAGAGCATGCCGTTGCGGCCGTTGCGGGTGGGCATTACGCAGTCGAACATGTCGACGCCCCGGGCGATTCCCTCCAGGATATTGGCGGGTGTTCCCACTCCCATCAGGTAGCGGGGTTTGTCCTGGGGCAGGAGCGGGCAGGTGAACTCCAGCATCTCGTACATTTTTTCCGTGGGCTCCCCTACTGCAAGCCCTCCCACGGCATAGCCGCCCCGCCTGGGATTGTCCAGCGTGAGGGCGTGCTCCACCGCCTGTCTCCGGAGTTCCGGATACACGCAGCCCTGGATGATGGGGAACATCACCTGTTCGTACCCGTAATGGGGCTCGGTTTCGTCAAAACGCCTGGCAAAACGCTCCAGCCACCCCTGGGTAAGCTTGAGGGACTGGCTCGCATAGCGGAGGTCGGCGTCTCCGGGGCAGCATTCGTCCAGAGCCATGACTATGTCGGCCCCGATGATGCGCTGGGTATCTACATTGTTTTCCGGGGTGAAGGTGTGGCGGCTGCCGTCTATGTGCGAGGCGAAGCGGCACCCTTCCTCCGTGAGTTTCCGGATGGGGGCCAGGGAGAAAATCTGGAAACCGCCGCTGTCGGTGAGGATGGGGCCGTCCCAGTGCTCGAACTTGTGCAGGCCGCCGGCTTTGTACAGGGTGTCCAGACCCGGCCTCAGGTACAGGTGGTACGTGTTCCCCAAGATGATCCGGGCCTTGATGTCCTGTTCCAAGTCCCTGTGGTACACGCCTTTGACCGACCCCACGGTGCCCACCGGCATGAAGATGGGAGTTTCCACCGTCCCGTGCGGGGTGGTGAGCACGCCCGCCCTGGCGGCGGACTGGGGGTCTTGGGCGGTTCGAATGAAACTAAACATCGATTTGCACTTGATTCTGCAAAAATACGGAAAAAATCCGTATATTTGTGAATACGAAAATAACAATAACTGAACCAATATGCAAATTAAAGTCAAACCTGTTACCCTAAAACTCATTCTGATGCTGTTTCTGGAGTTCGCCGTCTGGGGAGCCTATCTTACCTCCCTGGGGCGCTATCTGGGCAACATCGGCCTGGGTTCCCAAATCAAATGGTTCTTTGCCATGCAGGGCATCGTGTCCATTTTCATGCCCACGCTCATGGGCATCCTGGCCGACAAGAAGATGGAGGCCCAGAAAGTGCTCTCCCTCTGCCACGGCCTGGCCGGCCTGTTCATGGCGGGGGCCGGCATTTACTGCATGACGGCGGGCGGACATGTCCAGTTTGCCCCGCTCTTTGTCCTGTACAGTTTGAGCGTGGCCTTCTTCATGCCCACCATCGCCCTGGTGAACTCCGTTTCCTACAACGCCCTTAACAAGGAAGGGATGGATCCCGTAAAGGATTTCCCTCCGCTCCGTGTATTCGGCACCATCGGCTTCATCTGCAGCATGCTGCTCACCAACTTCCTCAAGATAGGCGGCGTGGCCATGCAGGAATCCTATACCCAGCTCATTTCCTCCGGCGTCCTGTCCCTCATCCTCTGCGGCTACGCCCTCACCATGCCGGCATGCCCGGTAGACAAGACCAAGAAGGACGAATCCCTGGCCGACGCCTTCGGCCTCAAGGCGTTCTCCCTGTTCAAGGACGGCCAGTTCGCCATCTTCTTCATCTTCTCCATGCTGCTGGGCGCCTCCCTGCAAATCACCAACGGGTACGCCAATACCTTCCTGGGCTCCTTTGCGGCCGATCCGGCTTATGCCGATGCCTTTGCCGTGAAGAATTCCAATGCCCTCATTTCCATATCGCAGGCCTCGGAAACCCTTTGTATTCTCCTGATCCCCTTCTTCATGAAGCGCTTCGGCATCAAGAAGGTCATGCTTATTTCCATGTTTGCCTGGGTGCTCCGTTTCGGCTTCTTCGGCCTGGGAAATCCGGCCATGCCCGGCGTGCTCCTCTTCGTGCTCAGCTGCATCGTCTATGGTATGGCTTTCGATTTCTTCAACATTTCCGGTTCGCTGTATGTTGAGCAGAATGCCGAGGAAAGCATCCGTTCCAGCGCACAGGGGTTGTTCATGATGATGACAAACGGCTTCGGCGCCACCATAGGCACCCTGGCCGCCGGTGCCGTCGTAGATGCTTTCCATGTAGTGGACGCCGTCAACCCTCAGGTTCAGAACTGGCCTACGGTCTGGTATATCTTTGCCGGCTATGCCTTCGTAGTAGGCGTTCTGTTCTGGATTCTGTTCAAAGATCCCCAGAAGCAGCAGAAAGCAGGGTAACGCCGTTTTTCATTCCGGAAGCCGCCCCTTCTCCGGGCTCTTCCCCCTTGCCTCCGTTCCAGTGGCTGGCCAGGCGGAAGATACGGGAAGGGGTGGCTTCGTATGTGATGTCGAAACAGCTATAGAGGTCCCGGTGCCCCACTTTGTGGTAAGAGGTGACATAGTTGAAATCGTACCCCAGCCTGGACAGGCTTATCCGGTCTATGGAGCTGAGTCCTATTCGGATGAGCTTGTCCAGAATCTCATGGTTGTCTTCCAGTATCCTGAGCACCCTCTGCTCGTAACGCCGCCACGACTGGGCCTTCCGCTGGTTGTGGTAGCGGTTCTTACACGCGGGGCTGCAAAACTTCCGGTCCGGTCGGCCGTGCCCGTATTCTATGACGTCCCCGCAAGCGAGGCAGTAGCCAATTCCTTCGGCCGTTCCTTCTTTTTCCAGATATCCCATAGCATATGGCTTTTCGCCAAAGGTGGCGCTTGAAGGGCGGAATTCCAAGCATCTTAAAAAACATTCGGCGAGTTTTTCCCTTTTTAAGAATCGGTTGAAAAACGGCATCGGTTAAAAGATTTCACCGCTGCCGTTTTTTTTAACCGAAATGTTCACAAAAACCTTCAATCTCTCCTCAAAACAAAAAAACAAACGCTTCCAGGGCCCCTGCGGCTGGGAAATCGGGCGGGAGCTCCTTTATCTTTGCACCAGTCCCGGCCCCCCGGCCATACCGGCGGTGCGGGCCCAAGTGAAACCTTTTAAATGCAAAGCTATGGAGTTTTTCAACCGTATCGAACTCAGAGGAGTTGTGGGGCGGGCCGAAGTGAACCAGTACAACGGCACGCAGGTATGTAATTTTTCCCTGGTAACCGAATACAGCACCCGGGACAAGGACGGAAATCCCGCAGTGGACACAGTCTGGTTCAATGTATCGGCCTGGGAAGACCGCGGGATGCCGGATTTCCAGGAGATCCAGAAAGGCGCCTGGATTGGCGTGACCGGACGTGTGAGGGTGAGGAAATACACCACCCAGGACAACGAAGAGCGTTCCTCCCTGGATGTGATTGCCCAGACCGTAACCCTGATTCCCCGGGAGAACACCCGGCCCCAACCTCAGCGGAACTGGTAAGGAAGATGATGAAAAGGAGTAAACTGCATCTTCTCGTCGTGCTGGCCCTTGCCGGCTGCTCCCCGCTCTCCCATGTCCGGCAGTTGAGGGAGGGGCAGGTGACGGCGCAACTGGTGCTGGGCCAGGAGGAACCGCTGCCGGAACTGGATCTGGGTACGCCGCTTCACCGGGACACCCTGGTGGTGAAAGACCCGGAGGGGAACGAGGTCCTGATTATGAAAGCGGTCAAGGATGAGAACGGAGAAATGGTTGCAACCGACGTGCTGGAAGCCGCCCGTGTAACCGCCCGCTTCAGGAATGTCGCCGAGCGGCACGGACGGATAGACCTGAAGTTCGACATCGTGGTTCCCGGGAAGATGCAGGACTCCGAATGGCAGCTTCGCTTTTACCCGGACATGTTCGTGCAGGAAGACTCCCTGCGCCTGGAAAGCGTCTACATCACCGGAGCCGCCTACCGGAGGGCGCAGCTCAGGGGTTATGAACAGTACGACCGCTTCATCCGTTCCATCATCACCGACACCACCCGTTTCATCGACCTGCGCAACCTGGAACTCTTCCTGAAAAGGAACATCCCGCAGCTGTACAGCCTCAAAAGGGACAGCACCTATGTGTCCGATGAGCAGTTCCATTCCTGCTTCGGGGTGACCGAGCAGAATGCAATAGATCATTATACAAACATGTTTGCCTGGAAGCGGAACGAATACCGCAAATCCAGGAGCGGACAGATGTACGCCAAATACGTGAAGGTGCCCATAGAGAAGGAAGGGCTGCGGCTGGACACCGTCCTGCAGGCCGTGAACGGGGATTTCATTTACCAGTACACGCAGACCCTCTCCACCCGGCCCAGGCTGCGGAAAGTGGACATCGTGCTCTCCGGGGACGTTTACGAGAGCGACCGGAAAATCTATTCGATGAAGCGATCGGATCCGCTCACCTTCTACATCAGTTCCCTGTCGGCCTTTACGGACGAGAGTGAGCGCTACCTCACCACCGTCCGGGAGCGCCGCGCCTCCGCCAACACGGCCTGCTATGTGGATTTTGCACAGGGACGTGCCGACATAGACCTTTCCCTGGGAAACAACCGCAAGGAGATTGGCCGGATCAGGGGGAACATCACCGAACTGCTGGAGAACCGCCAGTTCGACCTGGATTCCATCATCATTGCCGCTTCGGCCTCCCCGGAGGGCTCGCTGGCCGCCAACGTCTCCCTCTCGGAGCGGCGGGCAGGTTCGGTGGCCGATTATTTCGACCGGTACATCCGCCATTACCGGGATTCCCTCCGCCGGAACTCCTTCTCCCTGAACGTGGGAGAAGACGGGGCGGAACAGGTGGGACATTTCCAGGGGGCCGACATCCCCTTCCGTTCCCGCTCCAACGGGGAAAACTGGGAGATGCTCTCCCTGCTGGTGGACGAAGACACGCTGCTGAAGCCGTCGGCCCGCACCTCCTACCTAAAACTCCTGGCCATCCAGGACCTGGACCGGCGGGAGGACGCCCTCCAGAAAGAACCTTATTACAACTACCTCAGGGAAACGCTCTATCCCCGCCTCAGGACCGTGAAGTTCGACTTCTACCTGCACCGCAAGGGCATGATCAAGGATACGGTGCATACCACCGAACTGGACACGGTTTACATGAAAGGCGTGGCCGCCCTCAAGGAAAGGGACTACAAAAAGGCCCTGGAGTACCTGAGGCCCTATAAAGATTACAATACCGCCATCGCTTACGTCTCGCTGGACTACAACGCATCGGCCCTGTCCATCCTGCAGGAGCTGGAACGCACCCCGCAGGTGAACTATATGCTGGCGGTGCTCCATGCCCGCAGCTCCGACGACCAGGCCGCCGTCCAATGCTACCTGGACGCCTGCGACGCAGACCGCTCCTTCGTGTTCCGCGGGAATCTGGACCCTGAGATTTCGGCCCTTGTAAGAAGGTATAAATTAAACGATTACGGTTCCCGCGACAATGACGGAACCCATTGATGAACCATGTTTTACCAAATAAAAATCATTATGTGTATGAAAAGCTTTAGAATCCTTTTCTTTCCGGCCCTCATAGCGGCCTGCCTCTCCTCCTGCAGCAAGACTGCCGACCTTTCAAGTACCCGGGAAACGCCTTCCGGCACCATCATCGAAGAAATCGACCATCTGGGAACCCTTCATGTAACTGTGGGCACGGGCACGAAAGCCTCCCTCACCCAGGCGGAGGAAAAGGCCGTGAACTCCCTGCAGGTGTTCGTGTTCAACGCCCAGACGGGGAAGCGCGAGACGGACAAGTTCGTAAATGGCAGCTCCCTCCAGATTACCGCCCCGCTCGGGAAAAAGCACCTCTGGGCCGTCGTGAACCATGAACGCTTTGCAGACATGAAGACGGAAGACGACCTCAAAGCCACCGTCTCGGACCTTTCCGACAACTGTTCCGGCAATGCCATTTCCCTGGTGATGGCCGGCTCGAAGAATTTGACCGTGGAACAGAAAGAAATGGATGTGGAGGTAGAAGTCACCCGCCTGGTCTCCCGGATTTATCTGAAGGACGTCACCCTGGCTTTCGCGGACACTTATCTGAAGGGCTGTACATTCACCATCAAGGACATTTACCTTAAGAATGTGGCCGGAAACACCAATTTCTCGCTGGACAAGAAGAACACGACGGAATGGGACATCATCGACCCTACAGCGTGGTACAACAAGATGAAATTCGAGGACACCCCGGAAGTGAATCCTCTCATCAGCGACCGCGGGTTGAGCATAGTATGTCCTGAAGGAGCAAAAAAGAGTATCAACAAGGTCTGGTTCTGTTACCCCAACCCCACTGCGGGCGACAGCAACAGCTCCTCCTGGAGCGCCCGCAAGACCCGCCTGGTGATTCATGCCGAAGTCGTCGGCTATGGTAGTAGTGCCATCCAGTCTTATTACACCTTCACCCTGCCCGTGCTCAAGCGGAACTACTCTTACGAGATTTCCAACATCACCTTCTCCATGCTGGGCAAGGGAAATGACGACGACGACACGGTGACCGACACCGGCGTGGCCTCCATCAGCCTGAATGTGGCCGAATGGGACAGCGGCACCGCCATTACCTACAATATGTAAGACCTTACCCGCCATCCGCATGCTACAGTTGAAGAAAACAACGGTCGTCCTGGCGCTGGGCTGCGCCCTCGGCTCCTGCCAGTCCCCCATCCGGGAAGACCGGTCGGACTGTCCGGCCACCCTCTTCTTTGAATTCATAGACTCGCAGGGCCTTCAGGCTACCGACCTTATGCATCTGGAAGCTTTCCCTGTCCTGGGGGCGGAAGGCCGGGTCCGGGATACCACTACGGTAGGGGCCATGGACGGGAAAAGCTACTCGCTGCAGGTGAAACGCAGCGACGTGGTGTCCGTTTACGGGATGGCCTGTTTCGGAAGGAGCACGCGCTCCGGAGAAAGCGGATGGGTGGTGGATGCGGGAAAGGACGGAGACCCCCTGTACCGCTTTTCCGCCAAGGCGTCCGGCATGGATGAACAGGCGGTGGTGCCCGTGGAAATGACCAAGGAGCACAGCACCATCCGCATCAAATTCATCGAGTTCGACCAGGAAAAGAACAACGGTCGTTTTCCCTACCGGGTTGTGGTGAAGGGAAACACCTGTGGAATAGATCTTTATACGGGAAATCCCATTCCCGGTCCCTTCCGCTTTCTTCCCGACGAAGGCCTGGCCGGCGTATTTGTCTTCACCGTCCCCCGACAGGCCGACCACTCCCTCTCCCTCCAGCTGATGGATCCTGCCGGATCCGATGACGAGAGTCCGGCCGACACCCTTGTCCTTTGGAATGTGCTCAAGCAGGTGGAAGGCTTCAGCTGGGACCTTCCCAACCTGCCCGACCTGTCCATTGAAATCGATTACATCCGTTCCCAGGTGACGGTTTCCATCAGCGACTGGCAGACTGAAAGTTTTATCCATTATCCCAGATAGTTTGAACCCTTATGAAATACAAGACAGGCATATTCCTTATCGGCATGGCCCTCTGGGCGGGAGCGGCCTGCTCCAAAGCGTTTCCGGAGGATCCGCCCAGCCCCTCCTTTCCGTATCCTGTTTCCGCAAGCACGGGGACCCTTTGCATCCGGCTGGAAGGCGCCCTTTCCACAAAAGTGGCCAACCCTTCGGCAGAAACAGAAAAGCACTGCGAGCGCTGGGCTTTCTGGCTCTTTGACCAGGCCGGGGACGGGGTGGTCTATGGCTGCGGCGGCGCAGGAGAAGAAATCCGGAGGACCGTCCTGACAGGCACTTACACGGCCGTGGCCGTAGCCAATTATCCAGATGCGCTGGTCCCGGAAAGGGTAAAAAGGATAGAGGACGTCCGGGATCGGGTGGCCCTGCTTTCCGAGAACGCGCCCGGATCCCTGCTCATGTATGGAGAATCCCTTGTGGAACTGGAGAAAGACCAGACGGCAGAGGCCGCAGTGGAAGTGAGGCGCCTGGTGGCCAAGGTGGGGGTGAAAAAGGTGTCCGTAGCCTTTGAAAGCCCCTACTTGGCCTCCAAGGAAACGGTTCTGCATGGCATTTACCTGACCAATGTGTATCGGAGCGCCCGCCTCGGAAAAGACTATTCCGCAGCGGAACTCTCCCCTTCCCGGGACGCCTGGTACAATTCCATGGGCTGGCACCTGTACGGAGATACGGACTCCGCTTCCGACGCCCTTCTGGGCGAGACGGGCCTGGATACGGTTCTCACTCCGGAGGCGCCGCTCACCACCCCGCATTACTTCTATGCTTACCCCAACTCCGTTCCCGCAGATGCCGACATCCATGAGGCGGAGTGGGCCGTCCGATGCACGCGGCTTGTCCTGCAAGTCGCCGTGGGAAACAAGGTCTTCTATTACCAGATTCCGGTTCCGGAGATGGAACGCAACAAAGTTTATCTGGCCGAAGAAGTGGTGATAAAAGGCTTGGGTTCCCAGGATCCGGAACAGGAAATTCCGGGAGCCATAGATGTGGTGTTCACGGCCGGTGGACAAGAGTGGGATGATAATTACTCCGTAACGGAACAATCTTGATATTAAAGTATTAAATACAGTTATATGAAGCATCCTTTTGCTAAATTAGCCCTTTTGGGACTGCTGCTTCCTGCCTGCGGGAAGGAAGCCTCTCCTCCCTTTGTCCCGGCTTTCGGCAGCCGCTTTTCCCTGGAATTGGAAGAGGCCGGAACACCCGCGACGCGTTCACTGCTGCAATCGGCCGACATAGAGACCAAAGTGACCTGCGTCACCCTGGGGCTTTACCAGGAAGGCCTGCTGGCGGAGAAAGCGCATTTTACGGAAGACTTCGACAAGATGAGCTTCCCCCTGGAGGACGGGGTTTTCACGGCGTATGCACTGGTGAACATGGGCGACATGAGCGATGCGCTCCCGCAGCGGGAGGAGGACCTGCCGTCCCTCACCTACTCCATCTCCGGCTATACGGAAAGCGGGAGCGGAATCGACGCCCGGGGCCTTCCCATGGCGGGACGCCTCAGTTACACCGTGGGCGTCACCACCAGCGGCGCCATCCCCGTGAAGCGGCTCCTGGCCAAGGTGACGGCCGACCTCAAGGTGGAGGGCTGGACCGGGGTGATCACCGCCGTCCGCGTGGGAAACCTCAACCGGAACCTCAGGCCCTTCGGGGAGAGCGCCGCCGCCGACCCCTCGGAGGATATCCTCCCCGAGCAGGAGTACGCCGTGGGAGGCGACCTCACCGAGGGCAGCTTCACCTTCTACGTGCCCGAGAACCGGCAGGGAACCATCGGGAATGCGGCCTCCTCCGGGGACAAGAGTCCCGAAGGGAATGCGGAGATCAATGCGCGGAAGGCCCTTCTCACCTACCTGGAGACCGAAGTGACCGGCACCGACGGGGTGGACGGGACCATCCTCTACAGGAGTTTCCTCGGAAGCGACGCCACCTCCAACTTCGATATCGTACGGAACTGCCGCTACACCTGGACCATTGGTTTTCTCCCCGACGGGCGCCTGCATAACGACTGGAAGCACGAGAACGGGCTCACCTGGTCCGAGTACCGCTACGTCATGGAACCCGCACACCTCAAGCTCTACCTCGGGGAATTGGGCTTCATCGGCGTCAAGCGCCATGAAGACCGCTATGTCTGCGGAGTCTTCCATCAGGACGGCGGGCCGAAGCAGGACTGGAGCAGCCATTTCAGCTGGTCGTACAGCTCCATCGTGAATGACGACAGCGTGATTGTCGGCAGCCTCGTCAACAACACCTATACCCTTTTCGCAGTAGGTCCCGGAAGCCGGCAGGTCACCGCCACGGGACCGGACGGGAGCCTTTCCTGCAACGTCACGGTGCTGGACAACAAGAAGAAGATCATCCTTGTGGCCAGCAAGGCCCGGGCCACCGTCGGGGAGAGGGTCACCCTCCACGCCCTTCTTTTCACCACCCGGGACGGGGCCACTTCGGCCGGGGAGGATGTGACTGCCGACGGGGAGCACTGCATGCTGTATCGGGAAGGGATAGAAGGATACAACCCCATCCGGACCGTCGAGCGGGGCGTCCTCACGGCCTCCTCTCCCGGAGAGGACCGCTTCAGCGCCACTTATTACATGGAGGCGGACGAGCACCAACTTGGATCTTTCGGTGTCTATGTCTGTTTCGAGGAAACCCTTTCCGGCAACCTGGCCATCGAGGGTGCAGAGACGGTGGGAACCGTAGGCACAAGCCTCCAGCTCCGCGCGAAGTTCACCCCTTACAGCGGCGGCACGCCGGGAACTCCCGTCGATGTCACTTCGCAAGTTGAATGGCGCATCCAGGACGGGGAGGAATCGGTGAAAATCGGCACAAAAACCGGTCTTGTGAGCAGCACAGTATCCACTGCCGCCGTGGCCCATGCCACGTACCAATATGACGGGAAGACCTACCGGGCCTTTGCCGTGGTGCGCTTCAACAAGTGACGGCTTGATTCTTGCTGTTTTTTACGTAAATTTGCAGCGCAATGCGTATAAAGCAGCCCTTTATCATGTTCCTTGCCGTGCTTCTTGCAGCCGGTCAAGGCTGCGGAACCACCAGGAAGGCGGCTCCCTCCGCCGCGTCCGCTCCGGTCATAGCACCCTTGGAGGACCCGGAGGAGATAGCTGCCGCCGAGCGGAGGGCGCAGGAAGTGGCCGATTCAATAGAACGGGCAAGGAGGCCTTCCGCATCGGCAACAACACCCGTTTCCCAGCCGGCCCCTGTGGCGGAAAGCGGACCGCAGACAAGCTCCCTGGCCGACGAAGTAATCGCCTACGCCCGCACTTTTACGGGAACCCCTTACAAGCTGGGCGCCTCGGGGCCTTCGAAGTTCGACTGCTCGGGCTTTACCCGCTACGTGTTCAAGAAGTTCGGCTATAACCTCACCCAGTACTCCGGGGCGCAGTTCCGGGAAGGCCGGGAGGTATCCGGGTATACAGACCTGCACAAAGGAGACCTGGTTTTCTTCGGCCAGCGCGGCAAGGTACGCAACATCGGCCATGTGGGCATCGTGGTGTCCATAGACGAGGAGACGGGCAGTTTCACCTTTATCCACGCCTCCGTTTCCAACGGGGTGGTGGAGCAGACCTCCAACCATCCTTACTTCCTCATGCGGTACATGGGGGCCAGGCGAATCCTTCCGGACGACGCCGGCGGAAGATAATGGCCGAGGCGCTTGCAGTTCCTTTTTTTTTGATTAACTTTGCATTCCGTTCGACGGGGGTGTTTTGGTTTTGACAGCGTTGATGTCGGACAGTAAGCATGCCGGGCGTGGGAATTTGGCCCGTAAATCCCAGGTTCCAAAAAATCAGTTGCCAACAACAACTATGCACTCGCTGCTTAATTAGCCAAGCTAATTAACTTAATCCGCTGCGCCAAGGCTGCGCAGCCGACGAGTATCCCTCGGACGTTCCGCCCTGTATCGTCCGGCCCAGGGGTATCATCCAGACAGGGACGCTCCGGCGGACGCCTTTAAAACCGGCTAAGAATCAAAGGCTAAGGTTGTCCTCGCCCGCCATCCGGCAGGGGCAGCACAAAAACCAAAGGACGGATAAGCATGTAGAAAGCTGCCTGGTGCGGCGTTTGGACAAGGGTTCGAGTCCCTTCACCTCCACTCCAGAAGAGGCGGGCTTTTTGGCCCGCCCCTTTTTTATTGCCATACCACCAGCCTCCTGTCCAGGCAGATCCGTTTTACGCCGCCCCGTTCCCCGGAAATGACGTAAGCGGGCAGCAGTTCCGGGCCAATCTGGGCCGACAGGCTCTCCGCCACCCTGGAGGCGGCAATGTTCACTTCCCGGCTGCCGGCCTCCAGCACCCGTTCCACGCAACGGCTTATCTCTTCGCGGCTCCCCTTGCGGCTCAGGCGCCGGTAAAGGCTTTCCAGCTCTGTCCGATAAAGCCGGATCTGTTTGAATTCGATGCCTTCCGGATGGCGGAGGAAGAGCAGAAATACCGCCTTGGACATGGGACGCATCCGGAGTTCCCGGCTGCGGGAGCCTCCTATGAAAATACGGAAATCCTTGGTAATTACAAGGGAGGGGGCATCTGTCGCCGTTCCCGCCAGCCTGATGCCCAGTTGCAACTGGGCTTCACGGATGAGCGAAATGAGTTCGGCCGCCTGCATGCCCTCCATCCGGGCACCGTAGGTTTCGGGCTGTTCTTCCAGGAAACAGCCCATGCTCCAGAGTTCCAAAAAGAGCAAAGCCTCCGGAGGGGCCTCGTAACAGCTTCTGCGTTCAATCATGCTTCAAAGATACAGGGAAAGGTTTTCAGCGACAAGCGTGCTACCCGCATTTTTTTCAAAATAGGATTAATCAATACTTTTAAAGACGAAATAATTCGCCGGTCCTTCACAATCACTGCGTAGGACCGGCTACTTAACCTAAACTTAAACTATGAAAAACTTCACGGCAAATTTAGGAATAAAAAATGATTATACAAATTTTAAACCTGTTATAAATGACGAATTTTCGCAAATTTCAACAGAAGCAGTTTCTCTCCGTATTTGTCAAAATGGATCCGGGCCTTCAAATCCGGTACCTGGCCGCTTATTTCAAGGACTATTCCTGCCCCAAAGCGGTTGTGTTCTATCCGCTCTCCCACCTTGAAACTGGACATGGGATCCGGCACGAAACCCTCGATGGCAGGCGGCTTGGGAAGGGATGCTGCCTGCCTGGTGGAAACAGGACGCGGGATAAACTTGGGTAGCTCCGCCCCTTCCGGATTCTCTTTCCGGAGCGGGTTCTCCAGATACTGGGGAGCCATTTCCCTGAGGAAGCGGCTGGGGGCGTTGGATTCGTGTTTTCCGTTGCGCATGCGGGTTTCGGCATAAGAGAGGGTCACGGCCCGCATGGCCCGGGTGATGGCCACATAGAACAGCCGTCGTTCCTCTTCCAGGTCCGCTTCCGTAAGCATCCAGCCTCCGGAGGGGAAAAGGTTCTCCTCCATTCCCGCCACGAAGACGTAAGGGAATTCCAGGCCCTTGGCCGAATGGACCGTCATCAGGGCCACCCGGTTGCTGGTTTCGTCCTCCGCCACGTCTGCGTTGGAAAGGAGCGAGATGTTTTCCAGATAGTCCCCCAGCGGAATCACCGGCAGTTCGCTGTCCGGAACCAGGGAGGCGTCTTCCACGGCTCCGTCCTCCACAAGGGCGTTCAGGTAATCTCCGTGGCGGTCTTCCACATACGCCTTGACGCTGTTCAGCAGTTCCTCCACATTCTGGAAGCGGGACTGCCCTTCCACTGAGTTGTCGGCCTTGAAAAAGAGGTAGATGCCGCTTTCGGAAGCCAGGGTACGGGCCAGGTCGTAGGCATCGGCCCCGGGGGCCTCCGCAGCAGCCTTCTCCATCATTGCGCAGAAGCTGCGGATCTTGCCGATGGCGGCGCTCCGAAGACCGAAGCTTTCCAGGTCCTGCCTGTAAGCCGCCCTGAAAAGGGAGGTTCCGCCTTCCCGGGCCGCCTGGGCCAGCGCCTGCAGGGAGGTGTCCCCTATCCCGCGGGCCGGCTTGTTCACAATGCGCCGGAAAGCCTCGTCGTCGTTCAGGTTCACGGCCAGTTTCAGGTAGGCCATCACATCCTTCACCTCGGCCCGCTCAAAGAAGGAGTTGCCGGAATAAATGAGGTAAGGGATGTTGCGGCGCCGGAGCTGCTCCTCCAAGGCCCTGGACTGCGAATTGGTGCGGTACAGGATGGCGAAATCCGAGTATTCGGCATGGCTCTGCCGCATGCGGGAGAGGATGGCCGATGCCAGCTGCTGCGCCTCGTCCTGCTCCGAAAAGGCGCGGACGATGCGGATTTTTTCCCCCGTCTCCCCCATGGAGACGCAGTTTTTGGGGATGCGCCCGGCGTTCTTGGCAATGAGGGTGTTGGCTGCGTTCACGATGTTCTGGGTGGAGCGGTAGTTCCGCTCCAGGCGGAAGATGCGGGCGTCAGGGAAATCCTTCTGGAAATTGAGGATGTTCTGGATTTGGGCGCCGCGGAAACCGTAGATGGACTGGGAGTCGTCCCCCACTACGCAGATGTTCTGGTGCGGGGCGGCGAGTTTCCTGAGGATGAAGTACTGGGCCAGGTTGGTGTCCTGGTATTCGTCCACCAGGATGTGGCGGAAACGGCCGGCGATGGAGGAAAGGGCCTCCTGGCTGGTCTTGAGCAGGATGTTCATGTACAGGAGGATGTCGTCGAAGTCCATTACCCCGGCCTGCTTGCAGTGCTGGCAGTAAAGGGCGTATATCCGGTAGATTTCCGGTTTTTTGTGCAGGCGGTCCTCCTCCCTGTACCCGTTGGCCCCGTTCATGTAAGGGGTGGGCGTAACCAGGTCGTTCTTTGCCTTGGAAATGCGTGAATACACCTCCTTGGGCTTGTACAGCTTGTCGTCCAGGCTCAGCTGTTTGATGCAGTTTTTGACGGCGCTCACGGAATCCGTCGTGTCGTAGATGGTAAAAGCGGCCGGAAAGCCGATTTTGTCGGCGAACTCCCTGAGAAAGCGGATGAAGACCGAATGGAAGGTTCCCATCTGGATGCGGCGGGCCTGCCGCTCCCCTACCATCCGGGCTATCCTCTCCTTCATCTCCCCTGCGGCTTTCTTGGTGAAGGTGAGGGCCAGGATTTCCTGGGGCGGAATCCCCTGCTGGATGAGGTAGGCTATCCGGGAGGTAAGCACCCGGGTTTTGCCGGAACCGGCACCGGCCACTATCAGCATGGGCCCTTCCACGCATTCTACGGCTTTTTTCTGTTCGGGGTTCAAATCTTTCAGAATCTCCATATCTGGCTCACTTTTATGACGCGAAATTAGTAAAAAATTCGTAACTTCGCGCGGAGTATTTAAGCAAATACACAAAACTACTATTATAATGTCTAACAATCTCGATTTGAAAAAGGGCCTGAACATTCCTCTTAAGGGTGCGGCGGCCCGTGAAGTCATCAAAACCGTGGTTCCCGACATAGTGGCAGTCAAACCCACCGACTTCAACGGCCTGGTTCCCAGGCTGCTGGTGAAGGAGGGAGACAGCGTGCTGGCCGGTTCCCCGGTGATGGCCGACAAAATGCGTCCCGAGATTCTGCTCACCGCGCCCGTCAGCGGAACGGTGGCTCAGATTGTCCGGGGCGAAAAGAGAAAATTGCTGGCAGTCCTCATCAAGGCCGACGGAAAGCAGGAGGCAGTGGATTTCGGTGCGAAGGCCCCTGTATCGGCCGCCGAGACCAAAGAGCTGCTGCTCAAATCCGGCCTCTGGGGCGCGCTTGTCCAGCGTCCCTACGGCATCCTGGCCAATCCGGACATCACGCCCAAGGCAATTTTCGTTTCCTCTTTCAGCACGGCTCCGCTCGCAGCGGATACGGATTTCACCTTGGGTGACAGCATCCTGGACATCCAGGCCGGCATCAATGCCCTGGCCAAAATCGCTCCCGTGCACTTATCCGTCCGTAAGGAGTCCTATTCCAGCACGCCGTTCCACAAGGTGGAGAACGTAGTTTCCCACTTGGTGAGCGGCAAGCATCCCGCCGGCAATGTGGGCGTGCAAATCAGCCATATCGCCCCCATCCAGAAGGGAGAGACGGTATGGACGGTATCCCCGCTGCACCTGGCCGCCATCGGCCATGTGGTAAACACCGGCAAGCTGGACCTCATGCGCAAGGTGGCCGTCACCGGTCCCGCCGCTGAAAAACCCGCCTATGTATGCGCCCTTCCCGGAACGCCCGTAAAAGAACTCACGGAAGTGAAGGAAGGTGTCCGCGTTGTCGGCGGAGACGTCCTCACGGGAGAGAACCTGGGTGCAGAAGGCTGCCTGGGCTTCTTCCAGGACCAGATTACCCTGCTGCGCGAAGGTCCTGAGCGGGAATGGTTCGGCTGGGCCAAGCCTTTCCGTCCCAAGGTGTACAGCAGCTCCTGGTGCTACTTCTCCTGGCTCACCCCCGGGAAGCAGTACGACATGGACACCAACCTGCACGGCGGCGTCCGCGCTTTCGTGGAAACCAAATGCTTCGAGGACGTCACCCCCATGGACATCTTCCCCATCTACCTCATCAAGGCCTGCCTGGCCGGCGACATAGAGAAGATGGAGAAATTCGGCATTTACGAGGTGCTTCCCGAAGACCTCGCCCTGTGCGACTATGTAGATCCTTCCAAGAACGAGATCCAGGCCATTATCCAGCAGGGTATAGACCTCATGATCAAAGAAATGGCATAAGTTATGGCAGATCAGAACAAAACACCGTGGTGGCATTCCACCGTCGACGCTTTCGACACCTTCCTGCGTGTTCCCGGCACTACCACTGCCAAGGGTGCTCACGTACGTGATGGTATCGACCTCAAGCGTGTTATGATTATGGTTGTGGTGGCACTGGTCCCCGCCGCCCTCTTCGGCATGTACAACGTGGGTCTCCAGACTTCTACCCTTTACGGCCTCGGATGGGGCTTCTGGCGGATGTTCTTCTATGGCCTCCTCCGGATGCTGCCCCTGTTCGTGGTTTCCTATGTGGTGGGCCTTGCCATCGAGTTCGCAAGTTCCCAGATCCGCGGCGAGGAAGTGAATGAAGGTTACCTTGTAACCGGCTTCCTTATCCCGCTGATCGTGCCGGTGGACGTTCCCCTGTGGATGCTGGCCCTGGCCGTGGCCTTCTCCGTTATCTTCGTGAAGGAGGTCTTCGGCGGCACCGGCATGAACATCTGGAACCCCGCCCTGGTGGCACGCGCCTTCCTGTTCTTCTCCTATCCTTCCAGCATGTCCGGCTCCAGCGTGTGGGTCTCCAAGACCTGGGCAGGGCTCGGGGACGTGGACGCCATCTCGGCCGCCACTCCGCTGGCCATCGCCCATGACGGCGCCTTCGATGCCGCCACCGGTGCCGTGGGCCAGTATTCCTTCATGGACATGTTCTGGGGCTTCATTCCGGGCTCTACCGGTGAAACTTCCGTAGTGGCCATCCTCATCGGCGCCCTCATCCTGATATGGACCGGCGTGGCCTCCTGGAAAATCATGTGCAGTTCCATCGCGGGCGGCCTCCTGGTGGGCTGGCTGGGCCAGCTGGCCGGAGCCACCGACCTCCCCTGCTACTATCAGCTGGTGATGGGCGGTTTCCTCTTCGGTTCCGTCTTCATGGCCACCGACCCAGTAACCGCCGCCCAGACCGAAACCGGCAAATGGATTTACGGCTTCCTCATCGGCGCTTTGGCCGTTGTGGTGCGCCTCTGGAACCCCGGTTATATGGAAGGCATGATGCTGGCCATCCTGTTCATGAACACCATGGCCCCGCTCATCGACCACTGCGTGGTGTCGGTGCACACCGGCCGCCGTGCCAAAAAAGCCCTAACCGCTTAAAGGATTTGCGCTATGAATACCAATAACAATTTGTATACAGTCATCTATACCACCGTTATCGTGGTAATAGTGGCAGCGCTCCTTGCCTTCGTGTCCCAGAGCCTCAAGGGACGCCAGGAAGCCAATGAAAAGGCCGATACCATCTCCCAGATGCTCACCGCCTCCCAGTTCGGCACCAAGGCCGAATTCCAGAAGATGGGCAATGTGGCCGTCCTTGCCAAGTATGCCGAAGAAATCGGCCAGGCCTTCACGGTGGACCTTTCCGGCGCCAAGGTGAAAGACCTGGAACTGGACAAGGTGTACAGCCCCAAGGAACTCAAACGCCAGAACTACAACATCAAGGGCGGTCCCAACAAGACCGGCGAAGCGGAGCTTCCGGTTTTCGTGTTCAAGAACGGCACCACGGTGGTTCCCGTCTACGGAGCCGGCCTGTGGGGCCCGGTCTGGGGCTATATCGCCTTCGAAACCGACGGCAAGACCATCAAGGGCGCGTACTTCGACCATGAGTCGGAGACCGCCGGCCTGGGTGCCAAGATCAAGGACGACCCTGCCTTCCAGGCCGAATTCATCGGCGAGCAGGCCGATTTCTCCTCCGCGAACGTCTTCGATATCGTCAAGGGCGGATCCCCTGTGGACGCGGAAGGGAAATCCTTGAAGGATAACAAGATAGACGCCATCACCGGTGCCACCATGACCTCAAAGGGCCTGGATGCCGCCATCGATGCCTGGCTGGCCGCCTATGCCAAATACTTCCAGGGAGTGGCTCCCGCACCCGAGCGGAACCAGTGCCACTGCGGGGAATTCTGCCCTTGCGGCGAAACCTGCGAGTGCGACTGCCACTGCCATCCCGGACAAACCCGTTGCGAATGCCCGGACTGCCCCTGCGAGGAATGCCGTACTAAAAATATGGAGATGTAAGCCATGGATGCAAAACTGAAAGAAACCATACTGAACCCCATTTTCAAGGGGAATCCCATTACCGTCCTGGTGCTGGGCATCTGCTCCTCGCTGGCGGTAACCGTCACCCTTAAGGGTGCGCTGGTCATGGCCCTCTCCGTAATCGTTGTTACGGGCATCTCCAGCCTCATTCTGTCCCTGCTGCGGAACACCATTCCGGGCCGGGTGCGTATCATCGTCCAACTGGTGGTCGTGGCCATGATGGTTATCCTTGTGGATCAGATCCTCAAGTCCTTCGAGGCCACTTATGCCATTGACAAACAGCTGTCTGTCTATATCGGCCTCATCATTACCAACTGTATCGTGATGGGCCGTATCGAAGCATTCGCCCTGGGCAACAAGCCCTGGCCGTCTTTCCTGGACGGTGTGGCCAACGGCGCCGGTTACGGCATGATCCTTCTCATCGTAGCCTTCTTCCGCGAGCTTCTGGGCAGCGGAACCCTCTTCGGATTCGACATCCTGAACCGCTTCGGCTATGTTCCCAACAACCTGGTAATCCTGCCGCCTTTCGCGCTCATCCTGCTGGGATGCATCGTGTGGGTGCAGCGGAGCATCCAGAAAGACCTTCAGGAAAAATAAAGTACATGCCCTATGGAATATCTTAGCTTATTCGTCAAGTCCATCTTCGTGGACAACATGATCTTCGCTTACTTCCTGGGAATGTGCTCGTTCCTGGCTGTATCGAAGAACGTGAAGACGGCCGCCGGCCTGGGCCTTGCGGTTATCTTCGTGCTGCTTGTCACCCTTCCCATCAACTATCTGCTCAACCGCTATGTGCTGGCGCCCGACGCCCTTATCGAAGGGGTGGACCTGAGCTTCCTCAGTTTCATCATCTTCATCGCGGTCATCGCCGCCATCGTACAGGTGGTGGAGATGGTGGTGGAGAAGTTCTCCCCCGAGCTTTACTCGTCACTGGGTATCTTCCTGCCGCTGATTGCCGTGAACTGCGCCATCCTGGGCGGTTCGCTGTTCATGCAGCAGAAGGATTTCCTGAACTTCGGCGAGCCTGTAGTCTATGCGCTGGGCTCCGGCCTGGGCTGGTTCCTGGCCATCGTATCGCTGGCCGCCATCCGGGAAAAGCTGGCGTACTCCAACGTTCCCCCGGCACTCAAGGGCCTGGGTATCACTTTCATCACCGTGGGTCTCATGGGCATCGCCTTCATGACCTTCATGGGCATTTCACTGTAGGAGGGTAGCATTATGGGTAATACAATTCTGTTTTCCATCATCGTCATCACAGTTGTGACGCTTGTCCTGGTTGCGCTCCTGCTTTGGATCAAGACAGCCCTCACCCCTTCCGGCACCGTCAAGATCAATATCAATGGCGGCACCAAGGAGTTGGATGTCACCCCCGGCTCAGACGTGATGCACACCCTGGCCGACAACGGGATTTTCCTTCCCTCCGCCTGCGGCGGCAAGGCCAACTGCGGCCAGTGCAAACTTCAGGTAATCGAAGGCGGCGGCACCATCCTCCCCACGGAAACGGGCTTCTTCTCCCGCAAGCAAATCAAGGAAGGCTGGCGCCTCGGATGCCAGGTAAAGGTGAAGGACAACATCCAGATTGCCGTTCCGGAAAGCGCCCTGAGCGTGAAGAAGCTGGAATGCGAGGTCATCTCCAACGAGAACGTAGCCACCTTCATCAAGGAATTCACCGTGAAGCTTCCCGAAGGCGAGCACATCGACTTCAAGTCCGGTGAGTACATCCAGATCGACATCCCCGAGTACGAGGCCGATTTCGCCGACATGGGCGTGGCCCCCATCTACATGGGCGACTGGGAGAAATACGGCATCACTTCCCTGAAGTTCAAGAACACCGTTCCCACCATCCGGGCCTATTCCATGGCCTCGTATCCGGCCGAAAAGGACCTCATCAAGCTGAACGTACGTATCGCAACCCCTCCGTTCGACCGCACCCAGCCGAAGGGCGTCTTCAAGTTCGTCCCCGGCGTGCCTCCGGGAATCGCCTCCACCTACGTGTTCTCCCGCAAGCCGGGTGACAAGGTGATGATTTCCGGTCCTTACGGAGAGTTCCTGCTCCCGAAGGACGACCCGGATACCCAGGAATACATCTTCGTGGGCGGCGGCGCCGGCATGGCCCCGCTCCGCAGCCACATCATGCACCTGTTCAAGACCTTGAAGACCAAGAAGCCCGTGCGTTTCTTCTACGGCGCCCGCGCCCTGGTGGAAGCCTTCTACCTGGAAGACTTCGCGGAGATCGAGAAGGAATTCCCGAACTTCCATTTCACCCTGGCCCTGGACCGTCCAGACCCGGCGGCCGATGCGGCCGGCGTGAAGTACACGCCCGGCTTCGTGCACAACGTGATGTATGAGACCTACCTCAAGAATCACGAGGCCCCCGAGGATATCAAGTACTTCATGTGCGGCCCGCCCATGATGGTCAAGTGCGTGAACGAACTGCTGGATTCGCTGGGCGTAGCCCCGGAGAGCATCCTCTACGACAACTTCGGCGGTTAACCGCTCCCCTGTCATCAAAAAAAGAGGGTGACCAAAAAGTCAAAAAGGCTTAGGTCATCCTCTTTTTGTTGCAGGCAGACGCGCCCAATGTGTCCAATGTCCCCAACTCTGGGACATAGGAAGCAAAATCGGTTCAAAACGCGCCCAATGTCCCAGTTATTGGGACAGTAGGAGCACATATGGCGGAGGAAGGGATGCCCTCCAGGGGGACTCCACTTCGCTTCGCTCCGTTCCGGCCCCTCCCATTGTCTCCTGCGTCCCCGCTATGGCGGGAACTTGTATCCAACGGGCCCCTCCCCCTACCCTCGTGCGGGGGTGCACAAGCCCCCTGGAGGGCATCCCTTCCTCCGCCTCAAACCCGCAAAAATATAGCTATTCTTTTGATTATCAAATGAATAGCTATTGCTTTTGTCAAATATTATGATTATATTTGTATTGCGTTAAAACATATCAAAAAAGAGGCCAACTCACTTTTTGGTCACCCTCTTTTTTTTGCCGTACAGGGGGTTATTCGTCGCTGTAGCGCAGCAGCATGATGCGGATGCAGTCGGCCACGTGCTTTCCGCTGTCGGTGGCTTTCTCGAAGAGCTCCGCCAGGTTCTTGTATTTGGTCATTTCCCGGAAGTCCTCCTCCTGGGTGAAGATGTAGCCGATATAGCCTTCGTAGGCTTCGTCGGCCTCGTGCTCCAGTTCGGTGATGCGGTCGCAGAGCAGCGAAATGGAGGAGGCGTTGTGCCGGAGGCTGATGAGCTGCGGCACCAGGTCCCGGATGACTTTTGCCTCGGCCAGGATGAGCTGTGCAAGGTCCTTCAGCTGGGCGTCTATCTTCTTTGGGTCGTAGATGAGCACGGCGTTGGACGTGTCTTTGATTACATCCAGGCAGTCGTCCAGGGACATGGCGATGGTGGTGAGGTCTGTACGCGTCCGGTTCCCCAGAAGGCGTCCGGAAAGCTGGTCCCGGAATTCCGTGAGAAGGGCGTCCCCCTGGTGCTCCAGGGAGCGGATTTCCTTGTAACCTTGTTTCCACTGGGCTGCCTCCAGACTCTCCAGCATCCGGCAAAGGAGTTCCGAACTCTGGCAAAGATAGGCTGCCTGCCGGCTGAAAATGGGAATCAGGTCCCGTTTGGGACGGAAGAAATGTTGGAACGACCGCGCGATGCTCATAAAAAACAATCTATAAAACTCTCTCTCTATCGGTTGAAACCTGCATAAATCTTAAAAAACAGAAAAATCTGCATTTTGTTTTTTAAGATTGCAGGGGGATGCCGAATCCCTTTCATAGCTTTGCACAGGACCAATCCTTAGCAAAACGATGGACAGACGCACAGAAACAGGCCGGATTTCTTTCTTCGCATACCTCTCTCTTCTTCTTTCGCACTTCGCACGCCACGGCTCAGTGGCAGTACCAGCTGTATTCTTGCAGCTTCCGGCCTTTTTCTTTTCCTGTACCGGCCCGGACGAAGCCTTCCCTGTCGCTACCAAAACGCAAATTTATATACAATGGACTAAAAATCCAACCCCGGAGGCGCTGGATTTGTTCTTTTTCGACACCCTGCAGCCCATGCGGCTGGATTCATACGAACAGGTGACCGGCCTGGACCGGCAGCTCTCCGCCTATGCAGTGTCCGGAAGCGGAGACCGGCAGCTGGCCGTAATTTCCGGCACGCCGGGGGACCTATACGCCTGGACGGACATACAGACTTACGGAAGCCTGGAGAAAGTGCGTTTCTCGCTGGAGGAAGAAAAACCGTCCCAGCCCAAACTTGTAGGCGAAACCTTTCTGCAAGCGGCTCAAACCCGCAATTTATACCTCACCCTGCACCCTATGTTGTGCGCCATCCGGATCAGGTCCGTAGCGGCCGATTTCAGCGGACATTCCTACGCCGGCTCCGACTTCAGGAACAACAAGCTCTATCTCCTCAATGCCGGATCGGAGTGTCTGCCTTTCAGAAAAGACGGCGGCGGGCCTGTATCCTGGATGAACCTGGGGCGGCTGGACAGTACGGCCGTAATGGCGCTCCCCTTCCCGGAACTGCTGTTGCAGGAAGGCTATGGCAGCGTCGGGAAAAGCCGGATCCTGAAAGAAAAGGAATTTTTCTGCTATCCCAATCCATCGGAGGAAGACAACCTGGCCAGTCCCATAACCCGCCTGGTGCTGGAAGGAACGGTGGATGGCGTCCGCTGCTACTATCCCGTTAACATCCCAGCCATGCAGCCGGGCTGCTGTTACCAGTTTGATATCACCCTTACAAGGATGGGATCCCCGGATCCGGACATCCCGGTGGAAAGCGGAGCCGTAATTCTGGAAGGAGCCATTGTCCCCTGGCGGGCTTACACCCCCGAAACCTTATTCTTTTGAACCATGAAAGCACCCTTTCTGCTTCTCGGCCTTCTGCTGGCCGTGGCCTGTACCCGGGAAGAAGCGCCCCGGAAGGTTCCGGTTACACTGTACCTGGACCCCGGGCCGCTCTCTACCCGGGCTGCCACTCCGGACGAGAACCTGATATCGGACTATAATCTTCTCATCTTCAACGCCTTCGGCATATTGGAAGAAAAGGTTTACCGTCCCCGCAGGCAGATGCTTGTGACGGAGGGAAAAGCTGTGTACGGAACAAGCCTCCTGCTGGATGTCCCCTACTACATTTACGCCGTGGCCAATCTGGGATATGAGCTTCCCTGCAGGACGCTGGAAGAGGTGCAGGAGTACCGTTTCCACCTGGCCTATCCGGATGAATACGGCCAGGGAATGCTCATGGTGGCAAGGGCCGAAAAGGTTACCATGGGCCACTCCGGCAGCTTCACCCTTCCCCTGGAAAGGCTGATGGCCCGGGTGGACCTTTCCATCGACCGGAGCTCCCTGGATGCCGATGTCCGTTTCCAGGTAGAGGAAGTGGTGGTGGGCGGCTGCCCTTCGTCGGCCCTTCTTTTCCGGGAGAGCCGGGTAGAAGCTGCGGCACAAACTTTCACAGTAGGCTTCAGCCAGTCCGGCCGGGGCGTGGTACCCCTGAATACGGACATTACGCCGGGCCACAGCGGCGCGGTGAGCCTGTACCTGCTGGAAAACTGCCAGGGGAATCTTCTGGAGAACGTGCTTTCACCCAGCGGGCGGGTATTTACGGAAGGCAATTACGGCGAAGTGTGCTCCTATATAGAAATCAGGGCCTCCTACCACTCATCGCACTATGACAGTCAGGCCGGGCGACCGCTGATTTACCGTTTCTATCTGGGGGAAAGCCTGGATAATTTCGACGTGAGGAGAAACACGCTTTACAGCATTACGGTGAAGCCGGAGGGCGACGGCCTGTCGGAAGACAGCTGGCGGGTGGTAAAAGGAGGACTTGTAACAAAAACCGCGTTCCAGCTGTTTCCGGCCGCCTATAATGAGTGTGAAATCGGGGACGATTTCCACCTCTGGTGCCAGGTGGAGCCGGCCGACGTCCCCTTCTACATGGAGCCCCTGGCCCATGACGATGACGAGGAAGTAGCCAAACTTTACAGCTATACGGTAGATCCGGACGGGCACGGACTTACCATCCACACCTGGAAGGGCGGTACTGCGGTGGTCTACTTCCAGGCCGGCCCTCCCGTGAACCGGGACACGCTGGCCATGCTGGTTATCGGCCCTTGACAGAAGAGGGAACGGGTGCTACGCTTCCGGATTGCAGGATTGGCAAAAAAGCTTTACCTTTGTGTCATGCCGGCCATTTCCGTCATCATTCCCGCCTACAATGCAGCGGCCTTTCTTAACTGCTGCCTGGACAGCCTGCTGGCCCAGTCATTCCCGGACTGGGAGGCCATTTGCGTAGACGACGGGAGCACGGACGGAACGGCCGCCCTGCTGGAGCATTATGCGGCCAGGGACTCCCGCTTCAGGGTGGTTCACCAGGCCAACGCCGGCGTAAGCGCAGCCCGGAACAACGCGTTGGAACAGGCCCGGGGCACTTTTCTCCTGTTCGTAGACAGCGACGATTCCCTGCATCCCCAAACCATGGAGCTGTGCCACCGCCTGGCGCTCCGGGACGGGGCGGACCTGGTGGCGTTCACCTACGACAGGGTCTGGCGCACCCGCCTCATAATCAGGCATTTCCTCCATCTGAAGGACCCCGCATCCATCCCCTGTCGGCACTATGATCCAGAAGCCGTAGAAGCCTTTGTCACGGACGACATCCTGGCCCATGCCACCGAATACTCCCGCCCCGGACCGGGACAGGACAGCCGCACGCTGGTGAAACACTGCCAGCCCTGGCGCTGCCTCTACCGTCGCGACCGTGTGGGAGATCTCCGTTTCCTCCCCGGTATCATCTACGAAGACTTTCCCTGGTGGAGCGCGGTTTTACTGAGAATCCGGAAGGCCACCATCCTGAACCTGCCGCTGTACTATTATTATCCCAACCGGGGAAGCTACATCCTATCCTCGCGGGAAAACTTCAAGATAGAAAGCCTCCGCACGGCCATCGCCGCTGCGGAAAAGCTGTATGAAAACGTACCGCCAAAAGACCGGGAGCGCTGGGAACGGAATTTCCTACAGCCTTTCCGGGACAAGCTGGGCAAAAAGGAAAAGCATGCCGGCTAAACCAGATGCTGGAAGCGGTCCGGAATGCGCACGATGATCCTGAGGCCGAACATGGCCGGTTTGTTCCAGGCATAAGGCGGGCGGACCAGCGTCTGGCAGATGCGGGCGAAGCGGGTCCATCGGCCGAAATCACGGGCTTTGAGCTTGGTGACCAGACGGATGGTGCGGGAGCGTTTTTTCATATGCCTTTCCCAGCCCAGTGCCAGCCGGTCCTTGTCGCTGAAACGTTCTTCCAGGCGCTTCTGGTCGAAGTAGCCGAAGTGAAGGAGGTACAGGTCCTTGGCAATATGGAAATTGCGTCCTTCCACGCGGTGGAATCCACTGCCCCAGATAAGAGGACGGGACAGGACGGAGGCTTTGGTATACCGGGTTCCCAATTGGGCATAATGCCGCTGCTCCAGGAAAGGACGGTCTTCCGTTATATCGGTTTCCTCCCCTATTTTCTGCCCGAAATCCAGCCCCAGGGCCGACAGGGACCCTTTTATCCTGGCTTCCGACAGAAATTCCGCCAGGTTTTTTCCGCACTGGGGATCCACGGCCAGGAACTCGTCGGCATCTGTCCCTATCACCAACTCATAGCCTTCGGAGAGCAGTTCGGCGGCCTTCCGGGAGAGCACTTCCACCCGGCCTTTGTCGTTGGATACTACGTTTTTCCCCAACTTGGGAATTTTAATGGCCGTAGCGCCTTCGCAGAAAGGCGCCACCTCCTGGTCCAGGCCATCGAAATAGATATAGAGACGATCCTTTCCACCGAGCTGGGCGGAGTAGTATTCCACCCACTTCTTCAGGTAGAAATCATCGTTACGCACCATGGTTACGGCTGCAATCTTTTTCATAGATATTGGGCTGTAAAGGTTTTACCGTATTGCTTGAGTTCTTCCGGCGTTCCTGCAAACACCACTTCCCCGCCCTTGTCCCCGGCGTCCGGGCCCAGGTCTATCACCCAGTCGGCACTCCGGACCACGTCCAGGTTGTGCTCTACGACAACAACCGTGTGCCCCTTGGAAATGAGTACGTCGAAGGCTTTCAGAAGCTTCTCCACGTCGTAGAAATGCAGGCCGGTGGTGGGCTCGTCAAAAAGGAAGAGAATGTGCTCGCGGCCCCCTTCGGCCAGCGACAGGAAATAGGCCAGTTTGATTCGCTGGCTCTCCCCGCCGGAAAGGGTGCTGGAAGGCTGTCCCAGCTTGATGTAGCCCAGCCCCACATCCACCAGAGTCTTGAGCCGGGCAGCTATGTTCTTTGCCGTATCCTCCTTCTGGGCGCCGAAAAAGTCGATGGCCTCCTCCACGCTCATGTTCAGGATATCGTCTACGTTTTTCCCCTTGTAACGGACCTCCAGGATGTCCGGCCTGAAGCGCTTGCCGCCGCAGCTTTCGCACACCATGGTTACGTCGGCCATGAACTGCATGCCGATTTTCACGAAACCGTCGCCCTGGCAGTCCGGGCAGCGGCCGCCTTCCTGGTTGAAGGAGAAAAACGAGGGGGTAAAACCGTTGATGCGGGCGAAAGGCTCTTCGCTCAGAAGTTTCCGGATGTCGTCATACACCTTGAGAAAGGTGACGGCATTGGAGCGGGAATTCTTGCCGATGGGATTCTGGTCTACATATTCTACCTTGGTAATGCGGGAGAGGTCTCCGGAAAGGCCCTTGAAGGTGCCGGGAAGGTCCCCTGTCTCGTTCAGGCGCCTGTGGAGGGCCGGATAGAGGATATCGCCCACCAGGGAGCTCTTGCCGCTGCCGCTCACCCCGCTCACCACCGTGAGGGCGTTCAGCGGGAAGGTTACGTCTATGTCCTTGAGGTTGTTCTGCATGGCCCCGTTCACCGTAATGCCGTACCGCCAGGGATTCTTGCCACGGACATAGGGGTTCCGGATGCCCTTGAGATACTGGAGGGTGAGCGAACGCTGGAGCTGCTCCCGGGTTTCCTCCCCGGGAAGGCCTTGGAACACCACCTCTCCCCCGTTCACGCCGGCCTTGGGACCCAGGTCTATGAGGCAGTCGGCACTCCGGATAATCTCCGGGTCGTGCTCCACCACCACCACTGTGTTCCCTACGTCTCTCAGGCGCTTGAGCACCGAGATGAGCCGGTCGGTATCCCTGGGATGCAGGCCGATGGAAGGCTCGTCCAGGATATACATGGACCCTACCAGGGAACTGCCCAGGGCCGTAACCAGGTTCACCCGCTGGCTCTCGCCGCCGGAGAGGGTGTTCATGGTCCGGCTCAGGGTGAGATAGCCCAGCCCGACATCCTGGATGCACTGCAGCCGGAACACGATTTCCTCGATGGCTTTCCCGGCCACGTTCCGCTCATACTCAGTCAGTTCCACATCCCGGAAAAAGGCCAGCAGCCGCTCCACGTCCATCGAGAGCAGGTCGTGGATGGTCTTTCCCCCCACCTTTACATACAGGGCTTCTTTCCTGAGGCGGCTTCCTCCGCAGGCGTGGCAGGTGGTCCGCCCGCTGTAGCGGCTGAGCATGTATTTGTACTGGACTTTATAGCGGTTGCTCTCCACCCACTCGAAGAACTCATTTATCCCGCAGATGGTGGTTTCGTCCGGGAAATTGCTCCGGGCTTCCCACAAAGACTTTTTCTGGGCGTCCGTGAGTTTGCAGTAAGGCTCGAAGATGGGAATGCCGTATTTCTCGGAATTCTTGATTACCAAGTCTTTGAACCAGCTCATCTTCTCCCCTCTCCAGCAGGCTATGGCCCCGTCGTAGATGCTCTTGGTCTTGTCCGGCACCACCAGGTCTTCGCTGATGCCCACAATCTTCCCCAGGCCGCCGCACACCGGGCAGGCTCCCAGCGGGCTGTTGAAGCTGAACAGGTATTCGTCCGGCCGCTGGAAGCTTAGGCCGTCCCGTTCAAAACGGCTGCAGAAAGGATGATAGCCGGCCGATTCCGGATACCAGAGGGCCATGTCCCCATTCCCCTTGTCGAAGGCGGCCTGGACGGAGCCCCGAAGTCGGGTGTTCAGTTCCTCATCGGCTTTTTCGGGGACCTTCACGCGGTCTACCAGCAGCATCAGCTCCTCCGGGTAGTTGCCGTCCAGTTGCATCACTTCCTCTATTCGGAGAATCTTTCCGCCGGCTTTGTCGAAGAGGCGGCTGTAGCCCTCCTCTTTCAGGGAAAGCAAGGCTTCCACCTTGTCCGGACGGCTTTTCCAGCGGATATCGGCCAGGATGTAGGCGGCCCGCGGCGTGCCGTCCAGCAGGAAAGCCAGCACGTCCTGCACCGTATGGGCCCTGACCTCCTCCCCGCTTACGGGAGAAAAAGTCCGGCCGATACGGGCGAACAGAATGCGCAGATAATCATAGATTTCCGTTGTGGTGGCAACCGTAGAGCGCGGGTTCCTGACATTCACTTTCTGTTCGATGGCGATGGCGGGCGGAATGCCGTCGATGGCCTCCACGTCCGGCTTGGCCATCCGGCCCAGGAACTGCCGGGCATAGGAGGAAAGGCTTTCGGCGAACCTCCGCTGCCCTTCGGCAAAGAGGGTGTCGAAGGCCAGGGAAGACTTTCCGCTGCCGGAGATGCCGGTGATTACCACCAGGCGATTCCGGGGGATCTCCACCGTAATGTCCTTGAGGTTGTTTACCTTGGCTTTCCTGATGATGATGTTTCCTTCTGCAGGCATATCTTTCCGTTAATCTTCCACCTTCTCCAGGAACTGCGGCGGGATGTAGGAAGTGGCGACGGCCACAACGCCTTCAATGGCCACCAGCAGCCGGCGGTTCTTCCGGATGCGGCGTACATAGCCTTCGGCTCCTTTGAGCGGCCCCTCTGTTACGCGTACCTTCTCCCCTTTCTTGAACAGGCCGCTTTCTTCGGCCGAAAAAAAGCGGAGGCCGCTGTCTCCGGAACTGGTGACCAGGATGAACACGGTCATCTGCCGATCCGGGATTACGCAGAAGTCCTGCCAGTCTGTGGTGCGGTAAACGAAGCCCTCCGGCTTGTTGATTTCGACCGGACCTTTGAGCATTTCGCTGATTCTGCTTATGCCGCCCTTGCCGGCCCGGACAAACAGAAGGGAGCTTACCATGGGACGGCGTTCGTAAATGAACGGCCCCTCCCGGATGTAACGGCTGTCGGGCCTGCACCCTTCCGGCAGTTTGCCCAGCTTCCTGGCGGCCGCCGAATGGTCCTCTCCCTTGAGTTGCACTTTTTCTGCGGCAAGATAGGTTTCGAAGCCCATGCCTGCCAGCCGGTCTTCCATTTCAAAGACCTTGTTGTAGAACACTTTCAGCGCATACCAATTCTGCCGGACTTCTTCCATTTGCATTCCTGAAATAAAGGAAAACAAAAGTAACATTTTTTTCCTGCATTAACAAATGCGGCAGGAAATTGCGCCATTTTGGCAGGAACCTCTGCCAGTTTGGCATAGTTAACTGTCAGATTGTCAAGTATTTAAAGTGTTTTCGGACTGGTCTCTGATTTGTATATTCTCTTGCCGGACGCGTTAAAGGAAACGCTCCAGAAAAATAGCATGTTAAACTTAAAATGATAGGAGGTTAGAACTATGTTACCCGCAAGAAGAAACAACCAGAACTGGATCCCGGACATCTTCAACGATTTCTTTGACAACACTTGGATGGAACGCCCGAAGGCTACCGCCCCGGCCATCAATGTACTGGACACGGAGAATGCTTATCTGCTCGAAGTGGCCGCCCCGGGCATGACCAAGGAAGACTTCAACGTGCATCTGGACGAGGATGGCGACCTTGTAATTACCATGGACCACAAGGAGTCCCAGAAGAAAGAGCAGAACCATTATCTGCGCCGTGAATTCTCCTACTCCAAGTTCCAGCAGACCATGCTGCTGCCCGACGATGCCAAACGCGAGGATATCTCGGCCAAGGTCGAGAACGGTGTCCTGACCGTGAACATCCCCAAACTCCGGAAGGTGGAGATAGAGAAGACCCGCAAACAGATTACCGTCGAGTAATTTTAAAAAAAGTTTCAGGAACCCCTTGCAGATTCAATTTTTTGTAGTACCTTTGCAATCCCGAAAGGGAAGTTCACTGAAAACTTGGTGCGGTAGTTCAGTCGGTTTAGAATACCGGCCTGTCACGCCGGGGGTCGCGAGTTCGAGCCTCGTCCGCACCGCTTAAAGATGCCTTACAGTTCGCTGTGAGGCATCTTTATTTTTCAAAAGATAGTTAAATTCACAGGCCCTTTGATGAAGTGGTGACGTTCTTCTAAAGGCCACGACGCAACAGCCGGTCGGCCGCCTGGAGGAGTTTGTTCCTCAGGAGCGGCGGATAGTCCGGATGGGCGTCAAACCAATTCTTGACAAGTGCGGCGGCCTCGGGGCTGTCGTGGCCGGAGAGCAGTGCCACCGCCCAGTTCTTGGGGAAGAAGATATCCCCGGTGCGCTGGATTTCCTGCACTTCGTCCAGACCGGGAACTATGTATCCGAGGGCTTCTTCCTGCCGCATAGGGTGGTTCAGATACCGGAGACTTTGCTGCACCCAGGGCTCCGTGATGCGGTTTTCGGCTTCCAGCAGGGAGCTGAAGACAGAGTCGCGGACAGCCTGTGAAGGATGCACGGAGGGAAACACGAAGTCGAAGCGGGCGCGGCGGTCGGCATTGCCGATGCGCTCACGCTGGGTGCTGTAAAGGGCTTCGTACCGCTCCGGCAGCCGGATGGCCAGCTCGTAGGAAAGCGCCACGTAATCTTCGTCGGAGAGGGTGAGGCCCGCCCAGGGCGCATGCCGCTCCCAAAGTTCATACAGGCATTCCACCGTTTCCGGCCGGGAAACCAGGTGCACAAGGCTGCGGAAGGCCTGAAGCCGAAGCTGCGGAGGGGTCTGGGCCCGCTGCACCAGCGAGAGCAGCTGGTCTTCCACCTGGGCAGGATGGCCGGTAAGGTGCCAGATTTCGCCCAGGTAGCTCAAAGCCGACGCCGCCACCAGGTCGTTGTCTTCCCTTTGCAGAAGGGTTCCGATGCTGCCTGCCAGCCGAAGCGGATCCACGCGGTCGTGAAGCATGTTTTCATAGAGGTTGGCCAGGTTCGAGAGCCGCTGGTGGGGCTCCGGCAGCCATACCTGCAGGGCCTTTTCCACCGCGCGCTCCGTCATGGGATAATAGCCGTAGCCCAGGGCATCCAGATTGGGAAGCCCGTCTGTTTCAGGGTATTCCGGCATGCCTTTTTCCTCCACCCACCTCCGGCTCCAGTCGGCCAGGTCGGCCTCCGTATGGCCGTCCAGAATGCCGATGAGCTCCGGCCAGGTGGCATTGCCGCCCATATAGGCGTGCAGATATTCGCGCATGCCGGCGCGGAAGGCTTCGGCGCCCAGGGTATCGGCCAGCATGCGCATCACCACCGGCGCCTTGTCGTAGACGATGTTCCCATACACCAGGCCCGCGTCCTGGAGGTTGTCCAGCCGCTGGCGGACGGGGGTGCTCCCCTGGCTGCGATCCTCCGCGTAGGCAGGTATGTTGAAACTGCGGAAGTCCTTGGTCCTGAATTCGATATCCGGGAAAAGGGGGCGGGACACCTGGGCGGCGAAGTAATTGGCGAAGACCTCTTTGGTCCACACGTCGTCGAACCAGCGCATGGTAACGGCATCCCCGAACCAAAGGTGCGCCGTCTCATGGGCGATGAGGTCTATGCGGGAGAGGCGGTCGGCATCGGTGGGCGCCTTGCCCAGGAACATGCGGCTTTCGCTGTAAAAGATGGCCCCCGGGTGCTCCATTCCGCCGAACTGGAAGCCCGGCACGATGACGCAGTCGTACTTGGGAAAAGGCACTGGGATGCCGGTAAATTCCTCCATCCAGTCCAGTGCGAAGCAAATCTGCCGATGGATTTCCGGGAGCTGGACCACTTTGGCCGGGTCCGTTTCGCGGTAATAGATATGGATGGGTTCGCCCTTCCGTTCGAAGCGGGCTTTCTGCCACTCCCCTGCGGCAAAGGCGAACAGGTAGGTGCTGATGGGCAGGGTCTGGGCAAACCGCAGTTGCTTTCGGCCGTCCACGAGCGTTTCTTCCTCCAGGGCGCCGTTCGCCACGGCTTCCCAGCCTTCCGGAATCTCCAGCTCCAGGGTGAAGCGGGCCTTGAGGTCCGGCTGGTCGAAGCAGGGGAAAAGGGTGCGGGCGCGCTCCGGCACCAGCAGCGTGTACAGGTAGCCGTCGTGCCGGTTCAAGGAGGCGTCTTCCGGCGTGAAGTTCAACTGCAGCTCGTTGTAACCTGCCTGCAAACCCTCTACCACAATGTGTTCCGAGCGCCATCGGACAGGCTTCTGCTTGCCGTTCACCGTCAGTTCCTGCACAGTCTGCGGCCGGAAATCCAACTGTAGCGGGCCCTCCCCTTCCCATTCGAAGCCTATGCTCACGCTCCCTGCGCAAGGCTCATCGGCCTTTTCTGGAATGTGGAAGGAAAGGTGATAGGAAAGATTGCCGATCTGGCCGGAGCGTTCCTTCGCAAGCTGCTCGCTCACGCCCGGCTCCACGGGCAGCGTTCTTTGTGCGCACCCCAGGGCGGCCATCCCGGCCACCAGAATTCCAATTGTTTTTCGCATTGTAATGCCCATCCGTTTCATTATGGCAAAGATAAACAATATCTTTCATTCTGATGGCCCTTCCTGCCAGCTTCAATCATTTTTCGTCCGTGAGCAGCTCCGCAGTTACGTCGTTTCTTGACCGGTTGATTGCCGTTCGGCCCGTGCGCCGCTCTCCGCAAAACGCCGTCGAATGGAAAACGTTCACTCACGCTGATTGCCGTTTGGCCCGTCGAATGGAAGCGCCTATAACACAATCGATTACGAAAAATCGTCTGGTTAATTTGTACCAGACGATTTTTCGTAAAACGCTATCAGTCAGCTGTTTCCATTCGACGCCAAACCTTCGGCAGAACCATCGGCCATGACGAGCCGTGGCCATTCCGAACTTTCGTCCGGCAGGTTTCTTGACCGGTTTTTGCTGTAACCATAAACAACAAAAACCATGAAACCATCTTTTCAAGAAGTGGCGAAACGCTGGAAAGCGGAAAAACGCCAGTGGGTAAAACTCTCATCCTACGCAACTTACACTTGGCTCCTGAACACGCACTTGATTCCGTACTTCAATGACAAAGAAGACCTTACGGAGCAGGTGGTGCAAGAGTACGTCAACGGAAAAATGGCAGCGGGGCTCAGCTGCAAAAGCATTCGGGACACCCTGATAGTACTGAAGATGGTGCTTCGCTATGCCGAGAAAGAACGGCTGTGGCCGCATATCGAATTCAGTGTCCGTTTTCCCACCTGGGCCGAAAAGACCACCAAGCTTCCCGTCCTCCCGGAAGCCGGGCAGAAACGCCTCCTGCGCCATCTGCGGGAGCATGTTTCCTACCGGAACCTGGGCATCCTGATCTGCCTGCAGGGAGGCCTCAGAATCGGGGAAGTGTGCGCCCTGCAATGGAAGGACCTGGATACCAGGACGGGCGTCATTCACATCAACAAGACCTTGCTGCGCATCAACCTCTCCGACGGAGCGGACAAGGAGTACCGGCTTGTCATAGGTCCGCCCAAGACCTTATCCAGCGTCCGGGAAGTGCCCCTGTCGGGGGAATTGAGGCAGCTGGTCCGCCAGGTCAAGCGGGATGCCCGGCCCAACCACTTTGTCCTTTCCAATTCCTCCAAACCCATGGAACCCAGATACTACAGAAACTATTTCCGCCGCCTGCTGAAGCAGCTTGGCATCCCTTCCCTGCGCTTCCACGCACTTCGGCATACCTTCGCCTCCCGCTGCATACAAAGCCGATGCGACTACAAAACCGTTTCCTCCATCCTGGGACACGCTTCCCTGGCTACCACCATGGACCTGTACGTCCATCCGGGCCTCGAGGATAAACGCAAGTGCGTTGAACGGATGCTCAAAGGGTGGCGGGATGTTGGATCAGACTCCAGATGACCGTTTCGTGTCAATCGCCTGTGCAGGTTACTTGCCGAAGTGTCGCAGGTTACGTGCCAAGGTGTCGCAGGTCTGCAAAATAGTGGCGGACCTGCGACGCTGTAGCGCACACAGAAGGGAAAAGCGTCGCAGGTGAGACGAAAAACACGGACCTGCGACGGTTTGTCCGGGGACTTGCGACAATACACCGCGGACCTGCGAGGGTATGTGCTGGACGGACGTTTGCCGTCGCAGGTTACCTGCCGAAGTGTCGCAGGTTACGTGCCAAGGTGTCGCAGGTCTGAAAAATAGTGGCGGACCTGCGACGTTGTAGCGCACAGGCTCACCGCATTCATCCAGTTTTCAAAGTTCATCTGAAGCGTACGCACCAAAACCGCCCTTTCCGTGTCTGTCGGCCGCAAAAAACGTTCGACGAGCACCGAAACCGCCCTTTTCGTGTCTGTCGGCCGCAAAAACCGCTCGACGAGCACCAAAACCGCCCTTTCCGTGTCTGTCGGCGTGGGTCGGAAGTTCGCCGTGACAACGGCACCGACACTTGCGAGGCCAAAAAACGGAATCAGTTGAAACATTCACGAAAGTTTTTCTGTTTCGAAATGCCTTTCCGGAAATTATTGCATA
>ERZ842401.424-NODE-424-length-60978-cov-6.065886_pt1 | contig 60978 bp, 48 predicted proteins | sample MGYA00521270_ERZ842401 | MGnify/ENA primary metagenome ERZ842401 (study PRJEB31892, sample SAMEA3878208) | bioreactor metagenome | biome: Moose rumen | place: Sweden | collected 2011-10 | study: EMG produced TPA metagenomics assembly of the PRJEB12797 data set...
GATACAATGGCCTTGAAGGGAAATACAATGGAGTTTGCAGGTTTGAATTGAACCTTACCTCAAAGAAACAGATCCGGGAGGCGCTGGATCTTACAGGGAATACACTTGCAGAGGTTCTTCACTCCGAGAGGAACCCAATTCAGGATTTTCTTGCCGACGTTCTTGCCGACGATCCGGCCGGCAAGTCTATTAGTAGTTGGAAAGACGTGGAGAAGTACGCCATCTTGGCACTATGTGATTTTGATCTAGCTAAGGTTGAGGCCAAGGCGCGGCAATTCAAGAACCCACGCAGCACCAGCATTCCAAAGATGATGGCGCAGTACAGGGAAATTCTCGCGGGGCTTTCAGGTGGAGCCTCAGCCTGGACAAAGGAAAAACTGCTGGAAGTCGTGAGATGATGAACTTTCCAGATCAAAAAGTTCAGGTTGGTGTTGCGGGATTGAAAAGATTTTGTACCTTTGCCGTAGAAATATTGTACTAAAGTGGGAACACTTAACGGGCATCTATCCCTAAATGGATGTCCGTTTTTATTTCCAAAGACACTAAACCGAGGGGAGGTACTGAACGACGAGCCGATAGTTCTTTCACCCAATTTAGTACAATATCATGCAAATAAGAAGAACTCATCCCAAGGTAGTTCTCATCTCCATTAGGGTGGAGCTTATGAGACTCGTCAGGGTGAAGGCGTACATTCGCCGACGCTTTGGCAAAATCGAAAGAGTTCGGAGCCACTATCGACGGTTTTAGGGAACCATAGATAGAAGAGCTTGAGCTCGTGCCGAAAGGCACTCTACTCTATCCCCTCGGTTTTTTCATTGATTTCAGCCTTCGGATTGCACGGATCTGGAATCCATTGGCGCAGTTCCCAGAGGCGTTCATGGCGCAGGTGTGAAAAAGTGGCGGGGACCTGCACCGCTACACATTTTCAACAAGTTGATTATCAGGAATTTATTTTCTTCGCTTGGCGCAGGTACCGACAATAAAAACACACCTGCGCCATAAGCCGATAATTTCCATTATTCCCAAAGCCTCATCTCCACTTATGCGGCCGTGGAGCCTGCAGTAAACTCCAAATATGCTTTAGCAAATATAGTTACAAAAGGATTCATGAGTAGAAAATAACCAATTAAATTGATAAATTTGCGTTATGGAAAAGAGAAAGATAGTTTTCGCAAGCGCAAATCCGGGCAAAATCAGGGAAGCTTCCGAGATCCTTGGAGAAGGATTCGAGATTATCAGCGCCGCTGAGGCTGGAGTGACAGAAGACATCCCCGAGACGGGCAGTACACTGAGAGCCAATTCCTTACAAAAGGCAGAGTACATCTACAAGAAAACCGGCATGGACTGTTTCGCCGATGACACAGGGCTCGAGGTAGACATCCTCGGAGGCGCCCCCGGTGTTCATACAGCGAGATACGCAGGCGAAGGAAAAGACTTCAATGCGAATATATCAAAGCTCCTCAGCGAAATGGAGCGGGCGGAGAGGGCCGGAGGCCACCCCGGGTCACAACTCTCCATGACACGGAAGGCCCGTTTCCGCACCTCGGTGACTTTAATAATCGGAGGAGAAATCCATAATTTCGACGGGGTCATGGAAGGCGAGATTGCAAGGGAAAGGTCCGGAGAAGGCGGATTTGGATATGATCCTGTTTTCATCCCCGACGGCTGCGGCGGATTGACAGCCGCAGAGATCCCTGAAGAAGAGAAAAATGCCATTTCCCACAGAGGCAAATCCCTGCGGGCAATGGCGGCATTCCTCTCTATCTTATGAAAGAAAATATCCCGCTGATACTCATCGCTACGACCAAAACCGGCGAAAACGCGATCGTCCTCCACACTCTTTCGAGGGAGTACGGCCGGAGGAGTTTCATAGCCAGAATCGGAAAAAAAGCCAGAATGGCATCATTCCTTCCCCTGAACATTCTGGAAGCCGACATAGTCAGCAATCCAAAATCATCCCTCTGGAGCGCTTCAAACATAGTTGTCAAATCTCCCCTGGACGGGATAAGAAGCAATATGTACAAGAATACTATGACGCTTTTCATGAGCGAAGTCCTCTTCAGAACCATTAAGGACGGGGTCAATGAGGAAGGCCTTTTCGACTGGTGCATGAGAAGCATTATGACTCTTGACAAGATAGAATCCAACTTCAGCAATTTCCATATACGCTTCCTTCTGGAACTCACCGGAGCCCTCGGATTCAGCCCTTCATTCGATGATATCGCCCCCTTTGCATCATCCGGAACAGGCTCAAACAACCACCTCAAGGCTCTCGAGGCTTTTCTCACGTCATCCTTCTCAGAATCCATGATCATTCCCCTCACTGGCAGTGACAGAAAAGAAATAGCGGAGGACCTTCTCCGCTATCTTGAATTCCATACAGAATCAACTATCGCCGTCCGCTCCCTCGACGTCCTCCACGAGGTTTTCGTATAGACTCCCGAGGCTCTTCAGCAGCGATAAACTCATCTTCTATGAGTTCATAATCCAGAAGTTTCTGCTCGATAGAAGTGTCTTTCACGCGTATTTTCACTTTATCACCGAGGTAGAAAATCTTTCCCGTCCTCTTGCCGACAGTACGGTAACGGTCGGCATCGAACGTAAAGAAATCGCTTTTTATGGTCCTCAGAGGCACCATCCCCTCAATCATATTAGGCTCAATCTCCACATAAATTCCCCACTCTGTAAGACCGGAAATATGGCCTTCATACTCCCTCCCGATCTTGTCCTCCATAAACTCGACAATCTTATATTTGATACTCTCCCTTTCTGCCTCAGCAGCAATCTGCTCCCTTTCGGAAGCATGGGTACACTGGGCCTCATAATACCCCCTATCCTGACTGTCGCCATGGGCAAGGTACATAGAGAGGAGACGGTGGACCATCAGATCCGGGTAACGGCGGATAGGAGAGGTAAAATGCGTGTAGAACTTGAACGCAAGGCCGTAGTGGCCGATATTCTCGGTGCTGTAGACTGCCTTGGCCATAGCACGGAGCATGAGAAGCTGTATAGCATTTGACTCCGGCTTCCCCTTGACCTCCTCGAGAAGACTATTGAGAGAATCAGCTACTCCCTTCGGGCCTTCCATCGAGCCTAGAGTGTGGCCGAAGTTACCCGCAAACTCCCTAAGACCCAGAAGCTTCTCCGTATTTGGAACATCATGGACACGATAGACGAATGTCTTTGCATTCTTAAGGGCCTTCCCTCCCATCTTGCCGCCCGTCGCTACATACTCTGCAACGTGGCGGTTTGCCAAAAGCATGAATTCCTCTATGAGCCAGTTCGCCTCCTTTGTAATCTTCTGGATGACATCCAAGGGCTTTCCGTTATCATCTATAAGGACCTTCATTTCAGGCCTCTCGAAGCTGATGGCACCGGAAGAGAATCTTTTTTTTCTGAGCTTCAGGGCAAGTGAATTGAGGATAAGCACAGCCTCTTTCAGTTCCCTTGGAATCAAGCCGCACTCGCTGCCTTCCCCAATCTCCACCTCATAGGCCTTATCACCGGCTTCTATAACATTCTGGGCAAGATCATAATCGAATCGATAGTCAGATTTTATGACCGTCCTCCCGAACCAGGGGTTTATCACTTTCGCCTGGGGAGTAATTTCGAAAACCACCGAAAAAGTCAGCTTTTCTTCATTTGGCCTCAGCGAGCATAGCTTATTGGAAAGCTTCTCCGGAAGCATAGGAACAGTCCTGTCCACAAGATAGACAGAAGTTCCCCTCCTTTGAGCTTCCTCATCAACGGGAGTCCCGGGACGAACGTAGTATGATACATCGGCAATATGGACTCCGACCTCGTAATTGCCATTATCCATCTTTCGGAACGAGAGGGCGTCATCATAGTCCTTCGCATCATGAGGGTCGATGGTAAAAGTCAAAGTCTCCCGAAAATCGCGGCGACCCTTCAGGTCGTTCTCTGTGATCTTGTCAGAAATCTTGTCTGCAGCGTCCTCAACAGCCTTTTCGAAGCGGTAAGGTAGGCCATACTGGACAAGAATGGCATGCATCTCCGTATCAATCTCTCCTGGACTTCCGAGAAAATCCACAATATGTCCATATGGATTGGCTTCTCCCCTCTCCCAGCCGTCCACTACAACAGCGACCTTTATCCCGGACTTGGCGTTATCACCTTCGGGGACAGGCACGGAGATATCGTAGGGCATTGTCTTTGAGGACATGAGAACCCACGCCTGGCTGCGTCCAATGACATGAAGAATCCCAACGAAAGGGCGGGTACTGCGATCCAGAATGGAAACCACCTCTCCCTCTATCCTTCCCAAGCGGTCCTTACCGCGAACGACTACGCGGACAGAGTCCCCATGAAGAGCTCCTCTCGACTTGGCCGGACGAACAAAGACGTCGCTACCTTCAAGTTCATCGACCTTCACCGCAATAATTCCGCTGGAAGACATCTTTACAGTGCCAACGAACTCCGCCAGCACCCTTTTCTTAGGCGCCGACTTCACTCTGGTCTTCCTGCTTTTCTGCCCTCTAGTATTCCTTTTGTTCCTTGTCATATTGTTCTATTTAAAAAGTGCTCTTACGAGTGATGGGATATCGGCAACTTTGACAATCTCTATGCCCTCGATCTTGTGGTCCACCTTGCAGAAAGAAGACACAAAAATCTTGCTGAAACCGAGTCTCCCCGCTTCCGAAGCCCTTCTGGAGGCCTGTGATACAGGGCGGATTTCTCCGCTTAGACCAACCTCTCCGGCAAAGCAGACTTCACGTGGCACCGGATAATCGAAATTCGAAGAGAGAACGGATGCAACTACTGCCATGTCACAGGCAGGATCCGTCACCCTGAGACCGCCGGCCATATTGAGAAAAACATCTTTCTGACTCAGCCTGAATCCCGCACGGCGCTCCAGGACTGCAAGAAGCATATTGAGTCTTCTCACATCGAAACCGGTCGCAGAGCGCTGCGCAGTCCCATAGACAGCCGAACTCACAAGAGCCTGCACCTCGAAAAGAAGCGGTCTCGTTCCATCCAGCATAGCCGCAATAGAAGTGCCGCTGAGGCCCTCCTCATGCATCGGTATCAGCATCTCGGAAGGGTTTTCAACCTCACGAAGGCCATTTCCCGTCATCTCAAAAACAGCGAGTTCAGAGGTCGAGCCAAAGCGGTTTTTGATACTACGAAGCACCCTATAAGAGCCCCTATTCTCACCTTCAAACTGGAGAACCACGTCAACGATGTGCTCGAGAATCTTAGGCCCGGCGATAGAGCCTTCCTTGGTAATATGGCCTATGAGGATTACCGGAATCCCAGACTCCTTGGCAAACCGAAGGAGCGAAGATGCCGTCTCCTTTATCTGTGTGACCGATCCTGCCGTGGACTCGACATGCTGGGAATACATTGTCTGAACGGAATCGACTATTATAAGATCCGGAGAAAGAGTCTCTGCCTCAGACAGGATATTCTCCATCAAAGTCTCGCTGTAAATGAAACAGTTCGATGCATCTCCGCCAAGGCGATCCGCCCTCATTTTGACCTGCTTGACACTCTCTTCTCCGGTAACATAGAGGGTCTTTAGCTGAGGTCTCAAAAGAGGAAGCTGGAGAGAAAGGGTAGATTTCCCTATCCCCGGCTCGCCTCCTATAAGGACGAGCGAACCTTTGACAAGACCGCCTCCGAGCAGTCTGTCCACTTCGCCGCTCCCGAGGGAAATGCGGTCTTCAACAGCTGTAGAGACTTCTTGCAGACGGACCGGCTTGCGGCTGTCAACAGGTCCGGAGGACACCCTTTTGGACGAGGATCCAGTCACAACCTCCCTTTCAATCATGGTATTCCACTCGCCACACGCCGGGCACTTGCCCATCCACTTGGAATACTCATTACCACAATTGGAACACAGCCAAAGAGTTTTGACCTTACTTCCTCCTTTTACTGCCATAATACGAACATTTACGCGAATATAATAAAAAAAAGATATTGTTCCGGTCCAGGGACAATATCAAGTTCGAAAAAAGCGCAAAGGAGGCGCCTTTTGGGAGAATGTTGGACTACTGAGCAACGACAGTCTCGACAGCCTCAACAACTTCAGTAACGACAGAGTCAACCACTGCTGCAACGCTATCAACGACTGCTTCGGTAGCTTCCTCAACAACTTCGGCCTTCTTGGCCTTGTTGCCGCAAGAAACAGCTGCGCACATAAGAGCGACAACTGCGAGTGACATAAATACCTTTTTCATGATCGATATAAAATTAACAAGGAAATTACGGCTGCAAAGATATACATTCTTTTTCTGAATGCAAAATCTTTTTAACTTTTTTTATTATCACCTACTTTGACAGGTTAAACACCTCCAAATCATGGATTTGGCCACTATCAATATGAAACCTCAGTGCTGTTCTTACCGTCTGCCATCCTTGAATTCCTGCCGCTCCTGGGTTAATGTAGGTATGTCCAAAGGTGGGATCTCTCATTACTTTAAGAATATGTGAATGTCCACACACGAAAATGTCAGGTTCATATTGCATAATCAAGGACTTAGACCTCTGATTATAATGGCCTGGAGAGCCTCCTATATGCATCATGAGAACTTTCAAACCCTCACAATCCCAGCACCTATATTCAGGATAATCATATATCAGAATACGATCGTCACAGTTCCCCGAAACACCCTTAAGCGGCTTAAAATCAGCTATTTCCGCAGCAGTAACAAGGCCTCCTCCGAAATCTCCCGCATGCCATATCTCGTCGACAGGAGAGAGGAACTCCCTGAACTCCTTATCAAAGCGACCATGGGTATCCGAAAGAAGGCCTATAAACATAGCGCTCTTACAATTTGATAACGATTTTCTTTTTGTAAAGGAGCCAGGAGATGGAAAATATCACCAGAGTGAATAGAATCGCATACAATAGAGATGTGAATTCGTTGGCGGTAAAATATTTTGAGGGATTCCAGCCAATCCAATAAAAAGTCTTGGCGATAAGTCCGCTGAGAACAAAAGCCGCAAGGGCATTCATGCCCATTGCCTTTGCCGGTGTAAAGAATTTCTCGTAGCCCTTGACATCGATCAGATATGAAAGAAAAGCCAGGACAAAGAGAGACCACCCTCCGGCATATAGGACGTAAGAAGGAGTCCAGAGAGCCTTGCAAATTGGTATCCATATGCTCATTATCATTGCAACGGCAAGACTGATCGCCGAAGCGAAAAACAGCCTTGCAACAACTCCAATTGGGGAATCATTCTCCGAAGGGGCAACAGCATAGGACTTCTGTGAATTTCTCACAAGAGTACCTGCAAAGAATCCTAAAATGACCGTACACGCGGTAGTTAGAGTGCCCCATAGTCCCTCCGGATCGAACCAATATCTCTCGCCATTGGGAGCAAGGTAGCGTCTGTACATGTGGTTTTCACCCACGATGGCCTTGTCAATCTGAGAGGCAAATGTACCTTCTACTGAGAACGGTCCTCCGTCCGGTCCCTTGAAGATGACGAGGACGGCCGTATATATAATCATGAGTCCAAGACCGGCAAGAGCAATCTTCTTAGGTTCCTTCTTGAATCCAAGAATAATCAGCCCACCGAGGATATAGCTTAGTCCGATTCTCTGGAGGACACCAAATACCCTCTTATGCTGAAGCCAATAAAGGAAATTCTGACCGAAGGTCCACGACTCATCATGAGGATGATAAGGATAGAAAGGATAGAGGGCTAGAAGAAGGCCCACAACAACTATGAGTAGACCTCTCTTGACGATCTTCCAAGTTGCTTCCTTAGTCAAGGAATCATATTTGGCTAGCGAGAACGCCATTGCACACCCCATGCAAAAAACAAAGAACGGAAATACAAGATCGGTAGGGGTACATCCGAACCACTCCGCATGAGTGAGCGGAGGATAGATTTTGGCCCATGTCCCGGGATTATTGACAAGGCACATGAAAGCGACGGTCAGACCGCGCATGACATCGAGCGTCACGAATCTCTTTTTCATCATTTCATAAAGTTAAAGTACACAGCTTCCGCAGCCGTCACGGCCGCAGTCTCAGTACGAAGGCGGGATTCTCCAAGATGGATAGGCAGGAATCCTTTCGCCATTGCCGCCTCCGCCTCTTTTGGAGAGAAATCGCCCTCCGGACCTATCAGGATAATGATTTCACTCCCTTCCGGTACTCCCTCCAGAGCCTTCTTAATGGATAGCTTTTCGCCTTCAAAACAATAGGCCATCATTTTTACGGCATCACAAGGGGCCGAGGAGATGAACGACAGGACACTCTCCGGATCATGGATAGAAGGAACAGCTCCTTTTAGCGACTGCTTTGCTGCCGAGAGGGCTATCCTCTCAGCCCGTTCTTTCTTATACACCCTCCTTTCCGATCTTTCACCGATAAGAGGAACTATCTCATCCACACCTATTTCCACTGCCTTCTCTACAAACCATTCGAAGCGGTCGTTGTTCTTGGTCGGACAAACTCCGAGGACGAGGCGGTAAGGATGGGAATGCCAGTGGGGAATACTCTCTATAATCTCAGCTTCCGATTCTTTTCCGACTCTAAGAAGACGGCACTGAAGGAGGGTTCCCATGCCGTCAATGATGAAGACTTCGTCTCCCTCCCTGTGGCGAAGGACCCTTGTGCAGTGATTGGATTCTTCCTCGGAAAGAAAAACCCTACCACCTTCAATACTATCGGAAAAGAATACTTCCATTAGCTATTTCCTAATAATTTCCACCTCTCCGTCAAGTCCGAGCTTAATAATCTGAGACGGCTGTCCGGTAGAATCAGTATCGACCGAAGGCGGAACAACAAAATCAACGGCAGACTTGATCTCAGCAGCGATTTCGCTGAAACGCTTCGGGGTCGGTTCTCCAGAGATATTGGCAGATGTTGATACTATGGGGCGGCCGAGTTTATATGCAAGATCTCGACAGAAAGGCATCATTGGAATCCTCATTCCTACAGTCCCATCTTCTGCCACCACATTGAAGGCGAGATGATTCTTATCGGCCGAGGTCCCGTCCGGATTTCCAGCTATTGCTCCGGGATATATTATCGTCATTGGCTTGTCGTTCACATCAACAAGATCGATTGCAATATCAGGAATCTTCTTGATATACTTGACCACCATATCGAGGTTGGCAGCGAGAAGGACAAGCGATTTAGAATCCGGCCTTCTCTTGATCTGAAATACTTTGGCTACAGCCTCCGGGCATGTCGCATCACACCCGATACCCCACACAGTATCGGTCGGATACAGTATCGTACCACCTTCCCTGAGCGTCTTAAGCGCCGCGGCCATTATCTCTTCCCTTGTCATCTTCTACGGCGTCTGGAGGCACGTCTTGATTTCTTCTTGGAAGCGCTCACCGCCGCTGCTGCGATAATTGCGAGAAGAAGGGCGCCGATGATGATATATGTCATCGAGCTTGCATTGTCGCCCTTGACGCGTGACCACATTGCAAGGAGCTTGTCTGTATCAGCGCCCCAGTCATGCTCGAGAGCACAGCGCTCGATAACAGACTTGTCGGGATAAAGGGTCCCGTCGACATGGACACTGTCAGCGCCCTCTCCGAAAAAGTAAGACAAATCAACTGCATCCTGCTCTTCATCTATCTGGGACTCAAGTACTTCCCACGCGCCGTTGGAGGCCACATAGCCAGTCTCCTCCATATTGCGTATAGCAATATCGGTACGGCACATGAAGTCTATGAAATAGGTCGCTGCCTTGACATTCTTCGCATACTTAGGGATTACCCAGCCGTCGAACCATACGGTACTTCCTTCTTCTGGGACTACATACTTGAGATCTACTCCCACGGACGCCGCCTCCTCAATGGCCCATACTGCATCTCCGCTCCAGTTGAGGGAGATAACTCCCCTTCCCTTTGTCATCTGGTCTTTTCCGAAATCAGCCTCCCAGCCGAGGACATTATCCTTGGCGCTCCTCAAAAAGTCCTCGACAGCAGCTATTGACTCATCGGAAGAATCGCTCATGAGTTCCTGGAGAGTAACCTTACCCTCGTTCAATTCCTTCTGCTTCAAATAGATCAATATAGGGCCATATACATCCCTCGGGGCATCCTTGATAAGGACCTGATCCTTGAACTTTGGATTACGTACAACATCCCAGGTAGAGGCCTCCTCATCGGTGACAAACGCGGTATTGTAGATGATACCCGTCGTGCCCCACATATAGGCTACTGAGTAGTCGTTGGCATCGATATCAGGGTTGATCTCCTTGAACATCTTCTCAATATAAGGAGAGCGGTTCTTGACAATATAATTGATACTGTCAGGGATGGATGCGAAATCAAGAGGGAGGAGGAGACCCGAATTGAGCATTCGCTCAATGATATAGTCGGAGGGGCATACGAGATCGTAGTCCTCATGTCCTTTTTCAATCTTTGAGAGCATGGTCTCATTGACATCGAACGTCTGATAGACTACAGTGATATCCTCGCCTGTCTTCTCCTTGTACCACTGCTCAAATTCGGAGACTATCCCTTCTCCGATATAGTCTGACCAGTTATAGACCTTTAAAACTCCGGCGCGGTCTGAGCTGCAGGAGATTGCGGCCAGAAGCGCTGCCGCTGCGATGAAAAGTCTTTTCATTTGCTTTCCTGTGTGTTTTTGGATGATCTGATATTTATGATTAGAAGTACCGCTAGGATGACAAGGAAAATAATAGTCATCAGCGGTCTCAATTCCGGGGTAAGGCCACCCTTTCTGGCATCGGTATAGATGAAAGTTGAAAGAGTGTCGAGTCCTATCGTGCCGCGGGTAAAGAATGTCACAGCGAAGTCGTCAAGACTCATTGTGAAAGAGAGAATGAATCCGGAGATCATCCCCGGCCGAAGGGCGGGAATCATTACCTTTCGAAGGGCCTGATACGGAGTAGCGCCAAGGTCCAGGGCCGCCTCGTAGACATTGGGATTCATCTGAGAAAGCTTCGGTAGTACATTCAGAACCACATAAGGGGTACAAAAAGTTATGTGGGCAAGAATTACTGTCAGATAACCTTGAGATATATGGAGGAAGACAAAAAGGAGGAACAGCGAAACACCAGTGATGATGTCCGGATTGATCATCGGGATGTTGTTCAAGAACTGGATTGCCTGCTTTTTCCTGCCCTTAAGGTTGAATATGCCAATCGCAGCGACAGTACCGAGAAGGGTTGCCACTATCGAAGCAATTAAAGCAATCAGGAGAGTGTTGTAGACCGCACTAAGAAGGGCGCTTGAATTCTGCATTCCCCCGGTGAATAGCGATTTATATAGATTCATCGAGAAGCCGGTCCAGTTGCCGAGAGATTTTGCCTCAGTAAAAGAGCATACGGCAATGAACACTATCGGGGCGTACAAAATAATCAGAATCAGCCAGATGTAGGCCTTGGCGAATATCTTTTTAGCACTCATCAGATGGCCCCTCCCGCAGCCGCTTCAGAAGTGTCTTTACCCTGAAGCACGGTAGTTATCGCGATGATAATCAGCATAATGAGAGAAAGCGCGGCTCCATAATTCCACATGGAATTGTTTATGTTCTCCTGAATAATGGTACCGAAGAGCTTTATCTTGTTGTTGGTGAGGAACTCGGAGATGGCAAATGTAGATACTGTCGGCATGAAAACCATGAGAATGCCGCTGGCCACTCCCGGCATCGAAAGGGGAAGGGTAACTTTTGTGAATACCTCAAGAGGCCTTGCACCAAGGTCTTCGGCAGCTTCCGCATAGGACTTATCCATCTTGTTGAGCACATTATAGATTGGATAAATCATAAACGGAAGGTAGTCATAGCACATACCGAAAAGTAGGGTGCCTTTGCCGAGGGTGACACCCGCCATATTGAAGAGTTCGGCTGTCGCAAGGGTCCTCATCAAAGCATTTACCCACATCGGCATGATAAAGAGAACCACTGTCACAGCACTCTTGTTAAGCGATTTGTCCGCAAGGATATATGCGGCCGGATAACCAATGAGAATACAGAGAGCAGTGTTTTCTATAGCCACCTCAATTGAAACAGCGAATGTCGACAAGGAATCCTTGTCGGTAAAGAACTTGGTGATATTAGAGAGGGTGAAATGACCGGATGCATCCTGAAACGAATAGACTACAATCAGGATAAGCGGCATCACCACGAACAATACCAAGAATATGAAATAAGGCAGAGCCCAGGAAGATCTCTTACTCATTTCCTTATGCTTTTCTGAGGTGGATGTCTTCAGGGAGAATATGAATACCCACCTGGTCGTTCTTGTCCCAGATATCGTTCGTATCCACCCATACCTTCTCCCCTTCGGGAGTAGCGATTGTCAGGTGATAATGGTCACCTTTGTATAGGATGAATACAACATTCCCAAAGCTCTCGCCCTCCTCTTCATTGTCAAGAAGATCGACCTTGTCAAAAGGTACTTCGACAAAGACTTTATCACCCGGAGAATATGCGGAGGCATCGCATTTGAAGTCCCCCTCAAGGAACCTTACTGTCTCACTGTCAAGCACTTCCCCTTCAAAAGTATTGAGGGTGCGCTCCTTTCGCATGACCTGGATGTCATCCGGTTCTATTCTGAGAAAGACTTCGCTCCCCGGCTGGAACGCATCGTAATCTTGGATCATCAGTTCGTTGCCGCTGTCGGTATCCACAAACATCTCATAGTGGACTCCCTTGAAGGTGCAGGACTTGACCATTGCCGAGAACTGGGCTTTTTCCTTATCCACGAAGTAGATATCCTCAGGACGGACTACGACATCGACGGGATTGTCCTCGCCGAAACCTTCGTCCACGCAGTCGAAATCATGGCCGATAAAAGAGACCTTGCGATCGCAGATCATTGTGCCATTGAGGATGTTGCTTTCGCCGATGAAATCGGCCACGAATGAGTTGACAGGCTCGTTATAAATATCTGTAGGGGTGCCGATTTGCTGGATTCGGCCCTCGTTCATCACTACAATAGTGTCACTGAGGGTGAGGGCTTCCTCCTGGTCATGGGTCACATAAATGAAAGTTATGCCGAGCTTTTTGTGCATTTCTTTAAGCTCTATCTGCATGTCCTTCCTCATCTTGAGATCAAGGGCCGCGAGAGGTTCATCGAGAAGAAGAACTTTAGGCTGGTTGACGATAGCGCGGGCTATCGCTATCCTCTGCTGCTGGCCTCCGGAAAGAGTCTCTACATCCCTGTCTTCATAATCGGACATAGACACGAGCTTAAGGACTCTTCGGACTCTCTTGTCTATCTCGTCTTGCGGAGTTTTCTTCAGTTTCAGGCCAAAGGCGATATTATCATACACATCCAAGTGGGGAAAGAGAGCATACCTCTGAAAAACCGTATTTAGCGGTCTAAGATGGGGAGGAGTACCCGCAAGTTCCTTGCCTTCGAGAAGGATGGAGCCTTCGTCTGGCTGAAGGAAACCTGCTATCATACGAAGCATCGTGGTCTTGCCGCAGCCCGAGGGCCCAAGGAGGGTCAGGAATTCGCCGCGGCGGATATATAAATTAATGTCTTCCAGAACCTTTTTGCCTGAAAAAGACTTGCTGAGGTGCTGGATGTCGATTATCTTATCTGATTCGTTCATTTCCCTACATGAAGAAAATAGGTTAGACCTATACCCACAGAGGAGCATTCCCAAAACTGGTTGTAAGCTCCAAAAGCGCGGAGTCGAAGATTCTCAGCGGGATACCAGTTCACACCGGCACCGCCCCAGAAAGCGGATGGGGCATCTCCTTCCTTAGAGAAAGTTTTTTCATAACCGCCCTTGGCAAAGATATTCAGCCCTTCAGAGAAATTGTAAGTAACTGAAGGAAGGACCATAAGGCCATAGGAAAGATCTCCGCTCATCATATTTGCATTGCTAAGATCAAGCCCCAGGAGCCAATTTCCGGCCTCTATCCTCTGACCGAGAGAAGCGAGATAGAAGAACTCCTTAGCGCCAGTCTGGATTGCAGTTGCGCTCCAGATAGTCTCAATATCGCCGATACTTCCATTCCATCCAAGCGAATAATTGAACCACGGCTTCTCAAAGAGACCATCAGCATAGGGAGAAGTTGTAACTTGGAAAGTAAGCTCCTGATCTTCAGCAAGCGAGTACCCGATTTTGGCTCCCCACTGGTAACAGTCAAAACCGTTCCAGAGCGAAGACACGAGGATAGGATCGACATCGAAATCATAATCATCGAACTCGATACCGCCCATTGTCACCATATCCTTTCCCAATGTGAACGAGAAGTTCCCCGTGGTAAAGGTCACATTCGCCCAGTCAAGCCAGTTGCCGGTTCGTTTCAGGGTATTCTTGTAGAGAGCTTTGGTATCTTCGAAAAGCAGTTCCTTTTCAGTAGAATAGAATCCCGCCCAGTGGTTTGCGACACTGAACGAAACACTTTCAGAAAAGCTTCCTTCGAAAAGGGAATAAAGAGAAGAATTACCGAGTGTAAAACTGTGACCGCCTTCCGGGTAAAACTCGGGGGTAAGGTCGATTCTCGGAATAACGGACAATCCGACACCGGTTCCGGCGTCGTCAGCCTCTTGCGCGGACACAAGGAAGCAGGGTAGCAGCGCGGCTACGCAAACAACCAGAAATTTCTTCATTTAAACGCATAAAAAAGATTTAGTTAAACATGGGTGCAAACTTACGCAAAAATCCTGAAATTATCATTCTTTTTTGCTATTTTTGGGAACTAAAACAATTAACACTACACAATATAGGAACGATGAAAAAATCAACTGCATCACTTTCATCGCCTGTGGCCACCCTCGGCCACATAAGAGGGAGGGGCCCACGAAGTGGGAGGGGTCGTGAGGAACGCGCGACGGCAGGGAAAGTAATGCAGTTAATATTTTAACAGATACATAACAGTAAGGATGAGCTACAATTTTGACGAAGAGATTGAAAGGAGAGGATCCCAGTCTGTCAAATGGGACCTTTTCAGTGAAGAAGCACTGCCGATGTGGGTAGCAGACATGGATTTCAAGGCCGCGCCCCCCATCATCGAGGCATTGCAAAAAAGGTTGGATCACGGCGTTTTCGGGTATGAGTTGGTACCACAGAAGTATTATGATACAATTTCATCCTGGTTTGCCAGAAGACATGGTTGGGACTGGATCCGCAAGGAAAATATAATACCGACTACAGGGGTAATCCCTGCGTATTCTGCCTGTATCAAAGCATTCTCCAGACCAGGAGACATGGTAATAGTCCAGACTCCGTGCTACAACGCCTTCTTCCCTGCTATCCGCAATAACGGCTGCCGCGAAAGCCACAACGCCCTTGTATATAAGGATGGGACCTATAGCATTGATTTCGAAGACCTTGAGAAGAAAGCGGCTGATCCGAGGACAAGCGTCCTGCTCCTTTGCAACCCTCATAACCCGGCCGGACGGGTATGGACCCGCGAAGAGCTCCTCCGGATTGGAGAAATCTGCCTGAAGCACCATGTATTCGTGATCTCAGACGAGATCCACTGCGAGATCACCTTCCCCGGTCACGATTATACCCCTTTCGGGACGCTGCCCGAAGAGATTGTCCTTAACTCGGCCACCTGCTGCTCCCCTACCAAGCCTTTCAACATCGCCGGCATCCAGATAGCGAATATTATAGCAAAAGACCCTGAGGTCGTAAGGAAAATCGACCGCGCAATCAACGACAACGAATGCTGCGATGTCAATGTATTCGGCGTGACCGCTTTGATAGCGGCCTATTCAGAAAGCGGAGACTGGCTCGATGAGATGCGCTCCTATGTATATGAGAACTATCTGACGCTCAAGGACTTCCTTTCAAAAGAGCTTCCCAAGGCCAAGGTTCTACCCCTAGAAGGAACATACCTTGCATGGCTGGATCTCGGCGCCTACAGGAAAGATGGCGAGCCGCTCGAAGGTTTTTCCGCAAGACTGAACAAGCATCTTGAGGAAAAAGCGAAACTGATCCTCAGCTGCGGGACCATCTATGGGTCCAATGCTGAAGGCTTTGAAAGATTCAACCTGGCCGCTCCCCGCGCGCTCGTCATAGAAGGACTGAAAAGGCTGAAATACGGAATCGAAACTTATTAACATTTATGAAACTCGCTCTGCTTGCAATTTTTTATTGTCTTGCACCTTCCGGCGTGCTGTGGCTCTGCCGCCGCTACAAATGGATCGGCAAGATCGGCCCCATACTCATGCTCTATTTCATCGGGGCGATTATGGCGAATATCGGCATTCTTCCTTCGGAAGGACCTGAAGCTGAGAGTCTTCTGAAAATGCAGAACCTCTTTACCAATGCGATGGTCCCTCTCGCCATCCCTCTTATGCTCTTCTCTTTCACCTACAAAAAGAGCGAGACCCGCGACCAGCTGATCGCCATGATAACCGGTCTTCTCGCAGTCATCATTGCCGTAGTGGCCGGATATCCCATCTTTGGGCACCATATTCCAGACGGCCCGAGGGTAGCGGGCATGTATACCGCATGCCTTACCGGAGGTACAGTGAATATGGCAGCCGTATCAAAAAGCCTCGGATCTCCGGATACTCAGTATGCCCTTCTCAACACCTATGACATGATAGTATCCTTCACCTATCTTGTCTTCATCATGGCATTCGGTATCCGGCTTGCCCGGAAGTTTCTGCCTGTCAAGACATTGGATCTATCCTTCGAAGAAAATACCATACAAGATGAACTGGAAAAAGCCAAAAGCAACCCATACAAGGGTCTTTTCACAACAAAAAAAGGCTGGCTTGACCTTCTCATGCTCCTCGGTGTAACTATTCTGGTTGTCGGCGTATCGGCAGGCGTCGGGCTCGGACTCTCCAAGCTCATTCCCGGGGGTAGTTTCATGATGTTTTTCATTCTTGCCATTACTACTATCAGCATTGCCGTTTCCTTTATAAAACCTGTTCATGACTTGAGCTACGGCTACGATATCGGCATGTATTTCATATATATTTTCAGCATCGTGGTAGCCTCGATGGCTAATGTGAGGGCCCTCGATTTCAGCGGAGCGCTATGGATTATCGGATTCCTCTTCTTTATGGAGATTGTTTCTCTTACCCTTCAACTGCTATCGGCCAAGCTTTTCAAGGTCGATGCCGACACCGCCGTAATCGCTTCAGTCACTTATATCAACTCCCCTCCCTTCGTTCCGATGATAGCGGCATCGATGAAAAACAGCCGCGTACTGATGCCGGGGCTCAGTATCGGCATCATTGGATATGCTGTAGGAAACTACCTCGGGGTACTTATTTTCCAACTATTCTCGTAGACAATTATTAAACCACATACCATTATGAAACGGATTATTCTTTCATTAGCAGCTTTGGTTCTTGCCCTATCGTCCCCTGCTCAGGAGATGCTGACTGAAAAGAATTCCTCTATCAAGTACAATGTCGAACTTGAAGGGGACTTTATCGTTGTCGGTGGCGGTCTCTCGGGAGTCTGCGCAGCCGTCTCAGCCGCAAGGCACGGAGCTTCTGTTATCCTTGTCCAAGACCGCCCGGTACTTGGAGGAAATGCTTCCAGTGAAATTAGAATGGGCATCTGCGGAGCCAAGACCGCACAGGATTATGAAGCCGGCATCCTTGAGGAGATGCAGCTCCGTAATTTCCGATATAACCCTCTTCAGAGGTACACCCTCTGGGATGATGCCATCTACTCAACCGTCGTCATGGAGCCGAATATCAAGCTCCTTCTCAACACATCCGTCCAGGATGTTGTCATGGATGGAGAGAGGATTGCGGCCGTAAAGGCATGGAACATAAATGCTTATACCGAGTATACGATAAAGGGAAAAATGTTCGCTGACTGCTCCGGAGACGGCATCCTTCGCCTTTCGGGTGCCAAGTACCGCAGAGGAAGAGAGAATCCCGAAGAGTTTGGAGAGACCTTCCTTCAGACAGGAGGAGATGCCCATACGATGGGTAATTCCATCCTCCTTCAGCTGAGAAAGACTGAGGAGGACCATTCCTTCACCGCTCCCGAATGGGCCTATCATTTCACCGATGACGATTTCAACTACGACACTCCCAAATCGACTATCAAGGGCGTGAAGTTCAACTACAAGAGGCTGACTCCCAACGATAACAACTTCTGGTGGATCGAATTCGGCGGTCTCTTCGACACGATTGGAGATGCCAACGACATCCAGTATGAGCTAAAGAGAATCGCTTATGGAGTATGGGAATACATGAAGAATAATCCCGACGGCAGATGCAAGAATTACGATCTCGACTGGATTGGTTCCCTGCCTGGCAAGAGGGAGTCCACAAGGTACGTTGGTCCCCATCTTCTCACCCAGCATGACGTCCTCTCCGGCGGGCACTTCGAAGACGTTGTGGCTTATGGAGGATGGGCCCTCGATGACCATGATCCTGAGGCTTTCCATAAGAAGGGGATTATTTCACGGGAGTACCCCGCCCCAATTCCTTTCGGCATTCCCTTCGACTGCCTCTATTCGGTCAATGTTCCCAATCTAATGTTCGCCGGACGAGATATTTCCGCTACTCACATGGGTCTTTCTTCGACCAGAGTCATGGCAACATGCGCCCTCCTTGGACAGGCTGTCGGCACAGGAGCCGCCATAGCCCTAAAATATGGGACAACACCTTCAGGAGTCCGCAAAGACCATATCGCTGAGCTCCAGGATACTCTTGAGGATGACGACTGCATGCTCCCATTCCGCTGGAGAAAGGTCTCTCCGCTGACTCTTCTTGCAAAGACTGCCCCTTCGAATGAACCTCTGAGAAACGGAATCGACAGGGCTTACGATGGTGCGGACAACGGCGTCCTCGTCCCGGTAGGCGACACTTCAATGGAGTATTCATGGAAAAAGCCTCAGACAATATCCGGCGTCAGAGTAATTTTTGACTCTGACTTCATCTACCGCGGCAAACGCATGCGTAAGCTCGAAGCGACCACAGAGCGAGTTGAAATGCCGAAAATGATGGCAAAGACATTCCGCATCGAGACCAAACTCAAAAAGGGAGACTGGCAGACGGTCTATACCTCCGGCGAGAATATCAAGAGACTCGTAAAAGTCAATTTCCCGGAGCCGGTGAAGGCTGATGCGGTGAGACTTGTAGTCACCTCCACATGGGGCGGCGGCGAAGCCCATGTTTTCGCTTTCGACGTGATGTAGAGGGAAGGCTAAATTACATTCGACCGGATCCGGTATTTGCATTGGGCACTTAAACCTCGGGATATCAATAACTTACATCTTTTTCTCTGTAGAAAATTCCGCAGAGAAAAGTCTATAATAAGCTAGTTATTAGGCACTTATCTGCCCAATCCTCCGAAGGCGCCCCCCACTTGCTATAACTGTAAATAAAATGTATATTTGTAGGGTTGAAAACAGACAATGATGGCAAAAAGAGAAATAAAGTTTTCCCTCGTTTACAGGGATATGTGGCAGTCATCCGGAAGATATGTTCCGAGAGTGGACCAGCTTGTGGAAGTCGCTCCTGCGATAATTGATATGGGATGTTTTGACCGCGTCGAGACAAATGGAGGAGCCTTCGAGCAGGTCAATCTGCTCTTTGGAGAGAACCCGAATATCGCCGTAAGGCGCTGGACCGCTCCCTTCCACAAGGCAGGTATCGAGACCCACATGCTAGAAAGAGGCCTGAATGCCCTCAGAATGAATCCGGTCCCCGCTGATGTCCGCGAGCTCATGTTCAAGGTCAAGAAAAAGCAGGGCACCGATATAGCACGTTCATTCTGCGGACTCAATGACCACCGCAACCTCCGCGGATCAGTTGAATACGCGAAAAAGGCTGGCATGGTCTCCCAGGTTGCCCTTTCTATAACCAATTCTCCCGTCCATACGGTTCAGTACTATATGGGCATTGTCGACAAGGTCGTCGAATATGGAGCGGATGAAATCTGCCTCAAGGACATGGCCGGCGTCGGACGCCCGACCTTCCTCGGAGAGCTCGTAACTGACATCAAGAAGAAGTATCCTCATATAAAAGTCCAGTATCATGGACACACTGGACCCGGATTCTCCCCTGCTTCAATGCTGGAGGTAGCAAGGGCTGGTGCCGACTACCTGGATGTAGCTGTTGAGCCTCTGTCATGGGGCAAGGTCCATCCCGATGTGATCACCATCCGCGAGATGATGAAAGCCGACGGATTCGCGGTCAAGGATCTCAATATGGACGCATACATGGAAGTAAGAAGGCTCACTCAAAAATTCATAGACGACTTCCTCGGGTACTGGATCAATCCTTCCAATTCCAGAATGACCTCCCTCCTTGTAGGATGCGGTCTTCCCGGCGGAATGATGGGATCCATGATGGCAGACCTCAAGGGATTCCAGGGCGCAATCAACGCCGCTCAGAAAGCCCATGGGCGACCGGAGATGTCGCTTGACACCCTTATGGTCAAGCTATTCGAAGAAGTTGAGTATGTATGGCCCCGTCTCGGCTATCCCCCGCTCGTGACTCCTTTCAGCCAATACGTCAAGAACACTGCCCTAATGAACCTTTTCAATATGCTGAGCGACAAGCCTCGCTGGACAACTATCGACAAGGACACATGGGGAATGATTCTAGGCGACATGGGCCGCCTCCCCGGACCTCTAGCTCCGGAAATTGTCGAACTTGCAAAGAGCAAGGGCCTCAAATTCTATGACGGAGTGCCCCAGGACAACTATCCTGACGAGCTGCCGAAGTTCCGCGCCATGATGAAAGAAGAAGGCTGGGACGAAGGAGAAGACGAGGAAGAGCTATTCGAGTTCGCAATGCACGAACGTCAGTACAGGGATTATAAGAGCGGTGTCGCCAAAGAGCGCTTCAATAAAGAGCTAGCCGAGATGAGGGAGAAAGCCGGAGCTCCGATAGTCTTGAACCGCCCTGTAGTCGAAATGCCGAAGTTCGATGTAAACGAATATGCAACCAAGTACCCTCATGCCGTTCCCGTCCAGGCCCCTGCAAAGGGCCAGCTCCTATGGGAGAACGACGTGGATGATGCTTCCGCTGCCCCTATCGCCGGCACAGCTGTTTCAGCAGGAAAGGCCATGGGCTATGTCCAGACATGGTACGGAATGGAAGAACTGATTCCCGCTATCAACGGACACGTAGTCGCCGTCCTCGGGAAGCAGGGAGATAAAGTTGAAAAAGGCGAGATAGTCGCTTTTGTTCAGGAATAGTTTTATTTAGAAGAATCTATCTTTCAAAACAAGAAAACTTATACTACAGTACAGTCTGACCCAAAGAAGATTACACTCTGGATCGTTATCGCCGCGGTCGCTCTTCTTGTGATTTTTTCCTCGTTTTATAGCGTTTCCTCTACCCAGAGGGGGATAATCGCGACTTTCGGAAAGATCAACCCTGCCGCCGTAGACGCCGGTTTGCATGCTTGGCAATTCCGTCCCGTTTATCAATTTATCTAAGTAAACTCGTAGAAAGAACGAGCTTCACTGCCCGGCTCTACGGGAGTCTCGCGATATACACAGATGTCGGTCCCATCGTCAGGATGTCCCCACGGCCAGTTGCGCGGAGGGAGGTCTTGCCGAAGGACATGACTGGAGTGAGTGTAGAGCCACGCTTGAGACCGTTAATCTCAGGCAAGGCGACAGTCTGCTTAACGCCAGTCGGATTCAAAGCCACGATGAAGGTCGAGGTACCGTCGGTGCGGGTATAGACCATCGGATATGGTTTTGCCTCGTTGAAGACGGGCTCGAAGGCACTATCAGCCCAGAAAGCAGGCTCAGCCTTGCGTAGTGCAATCAGCGCGCGTGTCCAATTGAGCAGCGACTCCGGATCGGTCTCCTGGCTCTCCACTGTGATGGATCCGGAAGCCGTCGGGGCCTTCGCACCAGCAGCCTTCCATTCCAGATAAGCCGGATAGGAAGTCGCTGGAGTCCACTCTGGGCAGACCGGGAGATAGATCTTCGACGGATCACAAGTGCTGAAACCAGCATTGACAGAACTGTCCCACTGCATCGGCGTCCGGCCACCAGCCCGCTCCTTGCCATTATGGTTTGCGCCTTCAACGCTAGGAAGGTCGACCAGTGAGCGTATGCCAATCTCATCGCCGTAGTATAGGATCGGAAGAGGAGTCGTCAGCACCCAGGAGATCATTACCTTTAGCTGTGCCGGATCGTTGCGGGCACCGGTATTGAGACGAAGGTGGTCATGGTTGCCGGTGAGAGTGGCATAATAGCCCCAGTCCTTTGTCCATGCGAGAGCATCGGTATAATGGTCATAATAAAGCTTCAGAGCCTTTGCAGGCGTGATGGTCCTGTCGATTTTGTCCTCAGGCCAAGGATTGCCGTACAGGTCCATGGTCGAAGGCTGGCAGCCGTTGAGGCTGAAATAGACACCACCTTCGGCCTGGTGCTTGCGATCGAAATACATGAGCCTGTTGGTGGAGCCGGCGGCATTGAGATACATGTCCACATTGAATCCAGCGGCGAGGCAGTACTTCGGGTCGTTCCATTCGGCCATGAGGACATGGTCGGGATAGTTGGCATCGGACCATTCCCGCATCTCACGCCAGAGCTTCACAATCTCCTTCTTATCCCTGTCGTTCTTGACGAGACTGTTAGCCATGTCAACGCGGAAGCCGTCCACGCCTTTATCATACCAGAAGGCCAAGATGTTCTTGAGTTCCTGCCGGACGGCGCGGGGGCCGGGGGCGTCCACGGACTGTTCCCACGGGCGGTTTGGATCAGGGTTGGCATAGCCGTAGTTGAGGGCAGGCTGGCATGCATAGAAATTCTTATAATAGTATTTCGCTCTGGGATACTCGCTCTTCATCCACTTGCCGCGAGTATTCTGCATGTAGCCCGGATCCTTCAGCATCTCCTCGAGGTCCCGTTCCGCCTTGGCGTCAGGCAGGCAATCGCTCCATATATAATAGTCGGAGTAGCGTAGATTTGTATCCTCGGAGCTCTGAAGGAACCAAGGGTGCTTGTCGGAAGTATGGCCGGCAACGAGATCGAGCAGAACCTTGATGCCGCGCTCATGTGCTTTCTGCACCAACTCGACCAGATCGTTGTTGGTCCCGAAACGTGGATCGACGCGGTAGAAGTCGATGACATCATAGCCACCGTCGATCCAGCCGGAGACGAATACGGGATTGAACCAGATGGCGGTCACGCCGAGGCTCTGGATGTAGTCAAGCTTGGAAATAACACCCGGAATGTCTCCAATACCGTTGCCATCGGAATCCTGATAGGAAGACGGATAGATCTGGTAGATAACGGCATTGCGGAGCCAGTCGGGCCCTTTCTCCCAGGTCTGTTGAAAAAATCCGGGAGCGGGCTGAGCATGGACAGGGAGGGCAAGCAGGATTGTCAGGACAAGTGAAACAAGTGCCTTTTTCATAAGAATTATTTATTGAAACTTGTTCCCTGAACCCATGGCTTGTTGAAATCTTCGCACCAAGAATCATTCGCAAAGACTGACCGGTATTCAAAGGGTTCAGCAGCAGTAAAGTCGTAGTCTGTGATACGGGTAGTGCTTGATGACGCCGATGTCCGGACAACTTGTTCACCGGAGGTAGACTTGTACTTCACCTCAGTACAAGACAGATTGGATGTTTTCTGACCCCAGGTAATAAGACAAACGCCATCACTATCCACGGTTGTTGACTCTATTAATCGATCCGTCAGGCTGTCGACGTAGATATCTCCGCGAACGGTTACAGACACATCGCGCTGCACGGAATGGTTCCCTTCTGAATCTTCTGTGTATAGATAGAACGTGTAATCCGTTTCATCGAGATTATTAATGTAGACACCGACGGTATCTGCTTTTGAAAAAGGATATGATGATCCTTCAATCGTGACGCTTTTCTTTTCCGCCCCTTCCCACCAGTAAATAGTTGTCTTTGTAATACTGGGATCTATGGGCTTCAACCAAGAGAGGAAGGCCTTGTAATAACCAGTCTTACCGCTTGCATTCTCTGTCGTCTGAGGGTATCTTTTGCCACCGACTGTAATGAATTCCTTGTAGATCTCGTCTTGATCCCTGCAGGATGAAAGCGCACATCCCGCGATAAGCAAAAGAAAACCGATAAAATAGTATTTCTTCATATTCTAATACGGTTTAATTGTCGTTAACGATCTGTCCCCAGAGGTAGAGGTCATCGACTCCATAATAGGTGGTTGCCGCCGATTCATCTTCGTATTCAATCAGGAACGTATTAAAATTGCGGAGGAACTTGAATCTCAGGTATCTAACCGGACGCTGGGGGTTGGGAACATCTTCCGAAGCCTCAAATGTGTACTCGCTGATAGTTCTGAACCATTCTTGGTCTTCAGCTGTAATGTCTCCGACAGCACCGCCATCTCCGGTATAACCGGAAGGTTTGTATGTGCGGACATCTTTGAGCAAGAACCAACTGTCATCCCAGCTTCCATCCGGATTCGGATCCATGCTGCCGTATACCTGCCAGTGCTGAGGATATACGCCTCGATAATCAAATGAATTCTTTGAAGGCATCAGGCGCATACGGCTAAGCTGTGCCGTATATCCGAGTTCCAGCGTAAACCATCTCACTACAGGCCCTTCTATTGGCGTGTAAAAGAAAGTGGAGGTGCTTCGGTCAAACATATTGGTGAAGCGATATTTAGTATTTCTCTCGCCGCAGTCTGTAGGAAGAAGGGCGTTCCTCCATGTCGAGTAAGGCAGTTCTTCCTCATAGAGCGGGGTGATGATTTTGTACAAGGTATCGGAGGCATTGCCCCAGCGATCGCGGAGATAAGCTCCGAATATCTGCGGCTTGGACTCGATATCATGCCGAATGAAGGTCCCTTTCTTCGAAGACGTATGGAAGGTATAGAGGTCCTGCCACTCCATCTCGTAAGCCCGTTTACCATCTTCTGTCAGAAGAGAATCGGCCATCAAGACAATCGCAAGGTCACTTTCTTCTTCATTACCGTCCATATTTATAATGATTCCTCCGAATGTCTCAGACAGGGACAGCTTAGCCGTCTTGACCATCGGGACCTCAGGAGCAATGGTAATTTCCGTAGGATCCGAGAGTTTTCCATTGACTGCTATGCTTTGCACCTTGGCAGGACGTGGTGTCGTGTCCCCTAATCCTTCGACAATAAGAGAGTCCACATACCGTGAAGACATATTGCGGCACTCTTCTCCGTTCCTCTCGTAAGTCACCTGCACACCCATAATATTATCATCATCAGGGATGCTGTACTTGATGACAGCCCCTCCAGGTTTGGAAATAACCTGTGTAACAGTGACCTTGGAAGGGGCCGGTGCATTTGGATCAATCTGGTCTATACGCCCTTCTTCCGCACATCCGAAAATGGCGAAAGCCGCGGTAGATAATAGTCCCAGAACAGTTATTATTCTCTTTTTCATATTATAATCTGTTATGCTTTTCATATACTTGTTACCATCCTAAGTTCTGGACAAGGTTCGGATTGTTTTCCAGAGTAGCTGTTGACAAGGGCCAGAAATAATCCTTTAGCGTAAAGGTCTGGAAGAAGAGCGCTGTTTTCTTGTAATATCTGGAGGCAGTTCCCGGCTGATCCGTATTCCAGCGGAAAAATCCTTTCTGGTACTCATCTCTTGCCTCTTTCCACCGGCGAAGGTCCCAGAAACGCTGCCCCTCAAAGGCCAGCTCTACCAGACGCTCCCTGTGGATGATCTCGCGAAGTCCGAGCTGGTTCTGATACTTGCCTGGAGCGTTACTATAGGTATCCCACGCTTCTTTGACTCCGGGGATTCCCGCCCGGGCACGAACGGCATCAAGATAGTTGAACAGATCTTCACTGTGAGCTCCGTTTGGACCTTCTGCTTCATTGATTGCCTCGGCATAAAGCAGGTATAGATCGGCAAGCCGGATATTCGGCCAGATCCATGGAGAAATCGAGTATGTCGTATTCGACATTACGCGAGTATTGTATTTGGACCACTTCTTACACATGTATCCGGTAATCCACGGGGTATTTGCAGTAAGGGAAGTCCGGTTGATCTTATATAAGTCATCCGGTGTCGGATTCGACATATTGGGGCCAAACCAAAGGCAGGCATCGAAACCGAGGTCGGCATAGAAACGAGGTTCACGGTCAAAGTTGAACTGGGCTGTCTGTTTTCCGGCTTGCATATACCAACGCTCTTCCGGGACGTCTGCAACCGTACGAAGTTCATACGGATCGACATCGGCCCGCTCCTTGTCATTCTCAACGGGAAGACCGTGCTTTGTATAAAACTCATCAGCAATTTTCAGTGCAATGCCAAAACTGTCCCAACCTCTCATGTGGAGGAAACTGGGATAGGTTTCAGGTTCGAGGTTCGGAGTTGAAAGGAAAGTGAGGTGGGAAGTCGCTGCACTATTTCCGGATCCGGACACGTAATACTGAGCATTACCCCAGACACATTCCTTGTTCCAACTGCTGCAAAGAGCTTCCCGGAGCGTCAGTTCCTGAATAATATGCTCATCCGCACGGATGGCTCCATCGTAATAGTAAAGCCCCTTTCCGACCTCATGGCACAAGTCAATGGCCTCCTTGCAGGCGATCACTGCCGCATCCCATCTCTGCTTTACCTGGGCTTCCGTCTTAGAAGGGAAGAGCTGAACTCCGCGCGAATCAACCAAGGTAAACTGCTCTGCATTATTATTAAACAGAGGACTTGCAGCGGTGACCGCAATCTTTGCCTTGATAGCGGCTGCGACGACTTTGTTGATTCGCCCAAGTTCATCATCGCCAGCTTCCATCATCTCCAGGTCCGGCAATGCCTCATCGATCAATTCAATCATATAATCGAAGCAGTCATCAACATTGTCTCTGTAGACACGGACGGTCTCGATGCCGTCGCTGACGTCGAAATTCTCCTTTACAATGGGAACGGGCCCCCACTTACGGACAAGCCAGAACAAGTAATATGCTTTCAAGACTTTAGCCTCTGCGATCCATTGCAGTTTCTCAACATTGTCCATATCCGGGACAACCATGATATTATCAGTCAGAGTATTGCAGTATCTAATACCCTGATAGAGAGAATTCCAGTCGTAGTTGTAGGGGGAAGTTACGTTCTGCTCCCCACGGGCAAAGTGAATGGCCTGAATAGCTGAGCTGTTGAGACTATAGGTCGAGGGACTGTTCAGAACCTGTTCCCTGAACCAGAACTCGTCACCTCCCAGCATAGCTACAGAACTTGCATGTCCTTCATACGGAAGGAAACTGTAGCAGGAATAAAGATATTTAATTGCCGTTGACCGCATGTTGAATACCATCTCCAGCGTAGCCATTCCATCATCGGGAGCGATGTCGAGGTATTTGTTGCATGACGTAGACAAGAGGGTGAGTATTGCGAGAGTATAGCCCCACGACTTGCGGAAGATATTATTTAACTTCTTCATATCTATCATCATTTAAGAGTTATATTGACACCGACATTGACAACCCTTTGAATCGGGTAATTGAACCCGTCTCCACCAAGTTCTACGTCCCAAAGCTTAAATTTGCTCCAGGTCAGAAGGTTGGTACCGCTCATATAGAGCCTTAGATTGTCGATATGTGCGCGGCGAAGCCAATGATTCGGGAAGGTATACCCAATTTCAACCTGCTTCAGACGAAGGAAAGATCCGTCCCGCATAAACCAGGTACTTCTTGCCGTATTGTTTTTATTTACATCGACGCTCAAACGAGGCCAAAGTGCATAAACATTCTGGTTCTCTTCTGACCAGTGATCGTCTGCATAAGCCTTCATCAACTGAGTCTCTTTGACAAAAGGATAAGTGCTTGCGGCATCAATCCAGAATGACACATTACCCTCACCCTGGAAGAAGACAGAAGCATCAAAGCCTTTATAGCCCATTGAAAGACCGAAGCCATAAACAATCTCCGGAGTGGTCGGATTTCCGATTGGAACCATATCCGCAGCTGTAATAACTCCATCGTTATTTACATCCGTATATTTAATATCACCGCCTCCGTAAACACTTCCGAAGTTCTGGGTAGGAGCATTTCTGGCCTCGGCATCATCAACAAAAAGTCTTTCGGCGATATACCCCCATTTCTGAGATATTGACTGCCCGATATGTGATCTCCAAGGCTCTGCATAATCCGGTTCCTCAAAGATGCTGTAGACTCCGCGCGCATAGGTGAAATTGAGCCTGGCGGCAGTCCAGAAATCTTTGCCCCAGGACTGCTGGTAATCGCTTTGAATATCAACGCCATGAGCTTTTGCTTCACCGATATTGGCACGAACTGGAGCAGTGAGTCCCATGGTTGAAGGGATATCAGAACGGCTCTGAAGGAGGTTAGTTCGCTTTTCGGTATAATACTCGGCAATAATGTTGAGTTTATCGAAAAGACCGAGTTCGAGGGCGAAATTATTCTTATAGGATGTCTCCCATGTGATATTGTCGTTTGCGTAAATATCGACATTGATTCCGTTATAAGATGATCCTCCGTCGCGGCCGAATTTTGCCGATCTTGACGAATCATTCATATCTACGCTGGAGAGATAGAAGAAGCGGTCAGCGCTGCTGCCGATGTTGTCATTTCCTACCAGACCATAAGTGTAACGAAGTTTCAGGGTATTGACCGTCTTCTTAAGAGGCTTCCAGAAATCCTCGTTAGAAATCATCCAAGCCACTCCGGCAGAAGGGAAAAAGCCCCACCTGTGCTTTGCAGCAAAACGTTCTGAACCGTTGTAACCAAAATTGAATTCAGTAAAATATCTTGATTTCCAGTTATATGTAAAACGTCCAGCCAATCCTGCGTTACGAGAAGGAAGAGACTTGGCAAGAGATGTAATGCTGGAGTCAGCAATCAAGGATTCATGGGTCGTAAAGACCAGAAGACCGCTCAGGCCATGTCCGCCGAATGTACGGTTGTAATTGAGCCTCATTTCCGTATAGAGCGTGTTAGTCATGCTCTTTGCTCCAGGATAATAGCCGAGGTATTCTGTTCCGTTACTGTTGATCTCATCCAGAGTATATGCTCCAGTAAAGGAGTCATAGAAGCCAAGTGAATAATAGAACGGCTTGTAATACCTGCTGGTGCTGAACGAGGACAGGCGTGAAATGTTCAACATCGCGGAAGCGCTGAGTCCCTTGGTAATGAATTCCAAATCCTGATTGACATCCAGAACGGCAAGGATTTGAGACCTGTTACGATCTTTGTAACCTTTTACCATCTCTGCGTATGGATTGGTATAGGTAGCTAAACCATAATTACCGAAAAGAATATGCTGGGTATATATATGCGAAGGATCTGGCTCATAATAAGCTGGGAACATGACAGGGTTTGAATGCATGACCTGATTGTAGACCTCGCTACCTCCGTTGATAGGACCAGTATAATCATCAAAGTTACCGGTAATACGAACCCCCATTTTTGTTGTCTTGGTGACATTGATATCAATGTTGGCACGCACCGTATAGCTCTTTGAATCAATATTATTATTGAAAGAATTACGATGGTCAACCTTGAGGATACCGGTATCACGTGTAAGACCCATTGAAACATAGTATTGCGCTACCTTTCCACCTCCTGTCAAATTGATAGTCGCCCTCTGACTGGTCGAGTACTTATTGAAAAGCATATCGTACCAATCGTTGTTGGGATATATATATGGATTGGATCCGGCTTTACCTGTATTTTCAATTTTGTCTTTAGTATAGAGCAAGTCAGCTGCAGCATCTCGTGTAAGGGCAGCTTCATTCGCCAGCTTCATATAGGTCACATTATCAGCAAGCTGGACCGTTCTTGTCGGTGCAGATAGTGCATTTTCCAACCTTGCAAAGACCTTTACCGGGCCCTCAGCACCGCGTTTTGTAGTAACGAGAATGACGCCATTAGCTCCACGGGCACCATACAATGCCGTTGCCGTAGCATCTTTCATGACAGAGAAACTTGCGATGTCATCCGGTTGGAGACGGGCTAGGTCAGTTGCTGTCAATTCGATATTGTCAATGAGGATGAGAGGGGTCGTATTTCCCTCGAAAGTCGCTACTCCGCGAATGAAGAAATCAGTATTATCCTGACCAGGTTCGCCGCTGCGGGAGAATGCAACCAGACCGGCCATATTGCCGGCCAAGGCGGTTGTCAAGTCGCTCGACGGGACCTTTAGCTCTTTGACATCGACTGAAGTGATAGCTCCAATGACACTTTCCTTCTTCTGTTTACCGAAAGCTACAGCGACTGCTTCTTCCAGTTCGTTGTTTTCTTCAGCCAATTCAATATTGATGACCCTCTGGTCACTTACATTGACAAGTTGCGGAGTCATTCCAACAAAGGAGAAAACAAGCTGTTCTGTTGGTTCAACTTGAATCTCATAAGCACCATCAAGATCGGTCAATACGCCTCTGGATGTATTCCCGACCCTCACCGTAGCCCCGGGGAGGGGGTCTCCGTTTTCATCCAGCACATATCCCTTGACGATCTTTGGCTGCGAAACGCCGGCGGGCACCTTCGGTTTCTTTTTAGAGATAATAATGTTCTTACCTTGAATCTCGTAAGTTAAGTCCTGCCCATCAATAATCTGATTGATAGCAGAGGGTAGATCGTTGGCCTTGACAGAAATGATCCTTTGTGTATCAATATCATTTGATACATAGACAAAGGAATATCCACTCTTTTCCTTCAATTCAGTGATAGCTTTCTTGACAGTTACGTTCACCAGATTCAGCGAAACGTTCTGCGCCATCACCGAAAAGCTCAAGAGAATTCCTCCCAAGACCAGCAGCACGGATTGTTTTATTTTCTTCATGCCGGTTATTGATTGTGGTTAATTAATAGGGTTATTTATTATTTCTTGTGCTCTCGCATGGTAACGACTCTATCCTTGATTGTATAATCAATCTTGTTTGTAGCGGAAAGCATCGACAGAATATCTTCAATGCTCATTTCCCTGCGGACGAAGTGTCCATAAACCCTTAGATTACGAAGATTGTCTCCAAGGATAGTAATTTTAACATCATAGTATCGCTCCAGCTCCTTTGCGATATCGGAGAGTAATTCTTCATCAAAGAACAGGTCGCCGGTTGTCCATTGCATCGCATTGGAAGCATCCTTTGACTCGATATGCATGGCTCCGCTATGCTTGTCAAGGACTACACGCTGATCAGGATTCAGATATTTCTCTGATGAAGAAGGACGTAATTTGTTATTAAGGGCAACCTTCCCTTCTTTCAGAGAGACAATAGCTTCCAAATCTTCGGGATAATCCCGGAAATTGAATTTTGTTCCAACAACGCGAACCTGAATGTCGTTCGAAGAAACAACAAAAGGAATAGCCTCATTTTTGGAAACCTCGAACCACCCTTCTCCACTAAGGAAGATATTCCTGTCACTGACACCAAACCCCTGCGAATAGACCATGTGAGATCCTGCATTCATGGTTACGACAGTACCATCGGGAAGTGTCAACCTGGTAGAAGATCCTAAAGGAGCATCAATAATAATATCTGCAAACTGCTCTTTGAGCGTTTCAGCCCCATTATGTTTTCCTCCAAGATAAGCCATCAGCGCAACCAGCGCCAAAGCGGCTGCAGCTGCGACATAGCGTAAAAGACTTGCATGGGGCCTCTTCTTTTTCTTAAATGTCTCTTCATTACGAGCAGATGCAAATTCATCTGCATGCTCGGCCTTGAATAATTCAAACGCACGGCGGGCATTGTACTTATCACGGATTTTTTGCGTGCCTGATAACAGCCATACCTCACATGTCTTGCGAAAATAAGAGCTGTTTTCTTCCGAGGATAATACCCAGGACTCCAGTGCTTTACGCTCTACTTCCCCGATCTCTTGATTCAAATAATCGAGGATTAATTCATCAATTATAGTGTTCGGTGTTTCCATTATTCTACTATGACAATGCTATGACGATAAAAAAAGGTTTTCGGGTAGTGATAACTAAACGAAAAAAGCGATGTCATACACAAGAGACATCGCTAAATATTAGAATATTCCATATCCTACATGGATGAAAGGAACAAAAGAATCAAGCCGAGATACTCCCCGAATTCTCTACGAAGATGGGCAAGGGCTTGCCTCATATGATACTTGACAGTATTGGGAGAAATGCCCATCTGCTGGGCAATCTGTTCATAAGTCAACCCTTCTATTCTACTTTTTTCAAAGACTTTCCTGGTCTGTTCCGGCATCTTTTCCATAGCCGCAAACAATTGTTTCTCCAATTCTTTTTCAAGAAGAATTCCCAGAGGATGCTCTTCATCGAATGGCTGGACATTTCCTATACTGCCAAAATCAGCCTTCTCGCGCTGCTGGTAGCTGGAGTGCAAATAATCGAGACAGCGGTTCCGTGTGGATTGAATCAGATAGCTTCTGAGAGAATTATCAATATGAATTGATGTCCGCTTTTCCCACAAATGGGAAATAACATCCGATGCAAGGGCGGTCGCAAGAAAATCGTCATGCACATATTGGGCAGCGAGATAGCACATGAAAGGATAATGCCTTTCATACAGAACACGCCACGCACCCTCCTGCCCCAGGGCAAGACCTTGAATCAACAATCGCTCTTCTTCTTTCATAATCCGAAAGTCACCTCAGCGTCAAAGATAGCGATTTTCCAGAAAAAACAGTATTATTGGAAAAAATTATATATTTGCGAAAATTTTCATCCATGAAACGTTTTCTCATTCTCGGGCTACTTTTCCTTAGCGCCTGCGCCTCGACCAGTAGGATTCAGACCACAAACCGAGCATTGACGGGATTCCGGCTGGAGGCCCACAGAGGGATCAGCAACCGTTATCCAGAAAATACTATTCCCGCATTCAAGGCTGCTGCAGCCGTCCCTTATTATGCTGGAATGGAAACGGATGTGCAGATGACCTCGGACGGCGTTCTGGTGCTGATGCATGACAACACCCTGAATCGGACGACAAACGCTACCGGCAAAGTTTCAGACTACACGTGGAAAGAACTTTCCCGGATTCGGATTGACGGAGGGTATGGGTGGTCCCCGGAATGGACAGGCAAACTTCGGATCCCTACTTTCAAGGAATATCTGAAAATATGCAAGAAAGCCTCATTGATTCCTTATGTAGAGCTCAAGCTTCTGACGGACGAAGGAATTGCCAAGACCATCGAAACCCTGCACAAGGAGGGTTTCCGGGATGAAGATTTCGTCTTGACATCCTTTAATCTTCACTATCTTGAGGTCGCCGGCACCCTTTGCAACGCCAAACGGGAGTATATGAAAGGTTATTTTACCCCAGAAGACCTGGATAAGATCGAAGACCGTACACTTGTCATCCGTCCTTCCTCAGTCCGCCTTACCGAGGAAACGGTCTCCAAGTGCCGTGAACTGGGATTCAGAATGGAAACATTCGGACTCCCCGTCGGAGATGCTGAGCTGCTGAAGCGCCTACGCGGCTGGGGCATTGAAGGAGTCACATGCAACGATTGGATTGATTTAGAGCTGGAGGAGACACCACTTTACTCCAGTTGTAAGCCATATACCCGATGGTGGTGGTTTTCATCAGAGATTGATAAAAACGATGTACGGGACCAGCTCGTGTGGCTGAAGGATCATGAATTCGGAGGGGCAGAAATCGCCTGGATCTATCCGATGTTCCTCGATTCTGCAAAGGCCCATCCCGATTTTCTCTCAAAAGAATGGAGCGAGCCAGTTGTCTACGCCAAGAAAGTTGCAGATTCGCTGGGGCTCGGCCTTGATTTTACTTATGGCTCCCTCTGGCCATTCAGCGATGTCAACCTTCCCGCTGGGGACGGGACGCGGAATTATTTCGATTCAGTCGAAATTGCAAAGAGACCTTACACATGGGACCATCCTGCAACGGCAAGAATTCTCAACCATCTCGACAAAAATGCGTTCTTCCGCTACGCCGACAGGATGAATGCAGGCCTATCGGAAGCCTACAAGGGGTCAAAATCCGGCCTTTTTGTTGACTCATGGGAAGTCGAGACCGAGTATTTGTGGACACCCGGGTTTGGAGACACATTCCTCCTGGAGCACGGCTATGACATCGAACCGTTCATGAAGGAAAAGACCTTGATGGACAAGGAGAATGCCAATATCTTTTATGATTACATGAGTACCCTCTCCGGCTATGTCATGCGTGAATTCTATGGTCCTTTTGCAGAAAACGCCCGTAAGACCGGGACTTTCTCAAGAGCCCAATGCGGGGGCGCTCCGACAGATCTTCTGACAACTTTCACTCTTGTGGATATTCCCGAGAGTGAGGCTATTCTGTACGAACCTCATTTCAGCAAAATTGCAGCCTCAGCGGCAACTCTTTCTAAAAAAGAAGCCGTCACAGCAGAGACGTTCACCTGCCTCTACGGATGGACCAGTCTGAGATACAAAAACGGCCATGGGCAGAGTCCCCATCAGGGGAAGGAACAATTTGCGGACTTAAAACTCGTCTGCGATGCACTACTTGCCAACGGGGTCAACCAGATTATTTGGCATGGGTTCCCATTCAACAAAGTCGGGCAGACTGATAATTGGTTTTATACGACCTGCCAGGTCAGCACGGCGGAGAAAGACAATCTGAGCGGGGAAAATCTCAGCCGCTTCAACCGTTATATGACTACGGTTTCCGAGTATATGCGCCGCGGAAGAAATTATTCCGACCTTGCCGTCTATCTGCCTCTTGAGGATTCTTGGATGGGCGGAGCCTACCCAAAAGAAGTAAATGAAAAGATGCCATGGGTATGGGGTCAGTACGAGCTTCGGTACATAGATACTCCCTCATCAGAGAAGGGCCGGATGCCTCTATGGGTAAATGGACATTTCCTTTCAAAGGCGACCTACCGGGACGGAAAACTCTTCTGCGGAGATGCCGAGTTCAACTCCCTATATGTAGATGTTGAGTATATGGATAAGGATGCTCTCAGCAGCATTGTCCGTCTTGCTGGAGAGGGGCTTCCGGTATTGATAACCCGCCTCCCCAACGAACCAGGAAGAGTAAAACACCCTGAGTATCAAGAACTTCTTTCAAAGCTAAAAACTCTTCCCACAGTATTCTCAGATGCCTCTTCCCTACCGGGGAAGCCGCTTTTGGAGGGAGATAATCTTCCAGATTTCTGGTGCAGGGAAGACGAGGGGACAATCTTTGTTTTCATTGCCAATCCTCTTTCCGATACAATCTCCTATCCTCTTGAATACAAATATGCATTCCAAGACACTGGGAGCGAAAGGATGGTTACTATCAATCACCACGAAAAGAGCGAACCCTTTACTTTGAGGTTCGCTCCAATGGAATCTCTGATGCTCAGAATAGATTCGGAGGGAATCACCCAAATCGATTTGGGATATATTCCTCCAAAAGATCTTTAATCTATTCAGCCTCAGCTGCTTCTATCTCTTTCATAACCTCCTCAGCCTTGGCATAGCCATTGGCGGGAGCTCCCCACATAGAAAGGAGAACAAGGATCGCGATGATAGCTGTAACAACTACAGTGATATAAGCGCCGTTCCACCCGTAATTCTGGGCGACATAACCGAATCCGACACCGGAAACGATTGTACTCATGTATCCAAAGATACCGAGAATTCCATTTGCCGTAGCGGAAGCGCGGTTGGTTGCATGCTGGGCAGCGCAGATACCAAGAAGAGCTTGAGGCCCATAGATAAAGAATCCGAGGAAGAAGAACGGTATCATGAATACCCACCAAGAGGCCGTTGAAGGAATCTTCCAGAAGAGAAGGGCGCATATTGCCACACCAACCATACAGACTGTACTGGTATGGTGGGCCTTGCTCTTGAAGATATGGTCAGTGGCCCATCCCCAGAAAAGCATTCCAAGATTGCCGCCGACAAGCTCGAATATCAGGCAGGTCGTAGTTGCGTGGGCCATAGTCATACCCTTTGACTCAGTGAGGATGGTAGGTCCCCAATCGAGGAAGGCAAAACGGACTATATAGACAAAGAAATTGGTCACTGCAAGAGTCCAGATAATTCTATTGCCATATACCTGTTTCTTGACGAAAGCTGTATGCTGAGCAGCTTCTTTCGGACTCTGGACAATGGCTTTCTTCTTGCCGACAACCTCTGGAAGACCGACATCAGAGGGAGAATCCTTGAGGTTGAAAAAGAGCCATATGGATCCTAGGACGGCAACTCCCGCAGGAATCAGGAAGCACCATCTCCAAGCGCCGAAATGAGCGGCGAATGTTGCAACCTTGGGATCGGAAATATCAACGCCAATATTATTTGCAATATTTGTCATTGTCGCCATATCTGCTGTCATGTCGGTCCCGAGATGGGGCATTACAAGATAGCCGCAAAGAGCCATCGCGATGCCTGCTCCGATAGAATGGGACATATTCCATATGGACATCTTGGTCGCGAGCTCATTGGGACGGATCCACTGGGTAAGTGTCTTCGTGCAAGGAGGAACCCCCATCCCCTGAAGGAAGCCGTTGATGAGCCAAAGAACTCCCATCACATAGGCCAGAACTGTCGCAAGAGCAGCAGTATCTCCGGCCTTGCCGGCTATCTGAAGAACCCAGCCTGTCAAAAGATCGGAGGTACCGAAAAGGATATTGACGACAGCGCAGAGCATCAGACCCAGGCACATCACCTTTCTCGCACTGTTGCGGTCAGTGATTATGCCTACCACATAGCGCGAGAGGCCATAAATAACTCCGTGAAGGGTAAGGAACAGACCGAGCTGGGTCTTGGATATACCGAAGTCAGCCTGTAGTCCCGGCATCGAGAATGAAAAGTTTTTCCTGACAAGATAGAAGATCGCATATCCGATCATAGTCACTATGATCATTCGCCACGACCAATAGCGATATTTTTTTTCCTGTGCCTCGTCCATTTGATAAAATCTATAGTAATTAGTTTCAATATTTTCACAAAGTTAATAAATTTGCAATGATTTTTATAAACGATATCGTAAAAATTATGACAGAGAACCACAATAAGACTCTTACCCCGGCACTTAAGGCCAAACTCTCCAAAATCAAGCACCTCGCACTCGACATGGACGGGACAATCTATCTCGGGTCCAATCTGTTCCCTTTTACCATAGATTTTCTTGATTCCATGGAGAAGGCAGGCGTTGGCCATTCCTTCCTTACCAACAATCCGACAAAGTCGGTCGCAGACTACCTCCATAAGCTCGAAGGAATGGGTATTATGGCGACAGAGGACAATATGTACACGACCTCCCTTGCCGCTATAGACTATATAAAAAAGACCCATCCGAAGGCTAAAAGGCTCTTCATGCTTGGGACCCCCAGCATGGTCACCCAGTTTGAGAAAGCCGGATTCGAGGCCTGCGCTGACGATCCCGACGACGTCCCTGACGTTCTTGTTGTCGCTTTCGACACAACCCTTGTCTATCCACGTCTCTGCCGCGCAGCATGGTGGGCATCCCAGGGAATTCCTTATGTGGCGACCAATCCCGACCGTGTCTGCCCTACCGACCAGAGGGTCGTCCTCGTCGATTGCGGTTCGCTCCAGAAATGCATTGAGCATGCTACCGGACGCCGCCCTGACATCGTTCTCGGAAAGCCGGATCCTACCATGCTGGAGGGCATCATGGACCGTCATGGGCTGAAACCGGAAGAAATAGCAATGATTGGAGACCGCATCTACACTGATACTGCCATGGCCCACAATGCTGGTGCCGTCGGAGTACTCGTCCTCTCCGGAGAGACCACTCTGGAGACAGCCGAGAAGGTACGTGAGGACGCTGCTACCAATCCCAACCCCGAGTTCTACCCGCCGGATGTCATCGTCCGTGACATCAAGGAACTCGGCGAACTCATCATCGAATCAAAAAAAGCTTAAAACAACAGTATTCCAAATTATAATTTACTGTTTTTCACCTATTTCCGGTCAAAGTCTCAGTATCTTTGGCCGGAATATTTTTTATATTCTCCACTTAACTGAAAAACCATGGTATTTAAGGAACTGAGTCCCGAGGAAAGACCGAGGGAGAAAATGAAGGAAAGAGGCGCTGGGGCCCTGTCAAATGCGGAGCTTCTGGCTGTAGTGCTGCGCTCCGGAACTGGAGGGATAAGTGCCTTGGAGCTAGCCCAGAAACTGCTTTCAGATGCCGAAGGAAAGCTTTCCACTCTCAATGGAATGTCTGTGGAAAGGATGTGCACCCATAAGGGAATTGGAGAGCTAAAAGCGCTGTCCGTAATCGCTGCGCTCGAGCTCGGACGGAGGATCAGCATGGAGCCTTCCGTCCCTATGAGAAGACCGATAACAAGGGCCGAACAGGCATACAGAATCATGCTCCCGATAATGAGAGGAATCGACCATGAAGAGTGCTGGATCCTCTACCTCAACCGAAAGAACGTCTTGACCGCCAAGGAGAAGATTAGTTCAGGTGATCTCGAATCGACAGTCATCAACGACAAGTTCATAATCCGAAAAATGATTGAGCGGCAGGCAGAATCCATCATTCTTGTCCACAACCATCCTTCCGGAGACCCTACTCCGAGCGTCGCCGACATCCGCCAGACCGAGAGGCTGAAAAGATCACTTTCTGTGGTGGGGTATGCCCTTTTGGACCATATAGTAATCTCCTCCAACCGCTTTTTCAGTTTCTCGGAAGAAAGAATGGTCATCGTATAAGATTATTTGCTTTTTCGGGTTGAATTATTGATATTTGTTTTCAGATCAAAGAGTCGAAAGCCATGAAAGTCATCAACATCGGAGAAGCAAACACAGTGCTCAACACGTTCATCGCCGAAATGCGCGACCGTTCTATCCAGAAAGACAGTCTTCGTTTCCGCACCAACCTTGAGCGCGTTGGCGAGATTTTCGCCTATGAAATCAGTAAAAAACTGGAGTATTCCGAGAAAGAGGTCCATACTCCTCTTGGGATAGCAACAGTGTCCACAATCGACTCAAAGCTCGTTATTGCTTCCATTATAAGAGCGGGCCTACCTCTCCAAAGAGGACTCTGCAACTTCTTCGACCACGCAGAGACAGCCTTTGTCGCTGCATACAGAAAATATGGGAAAGGTGATTACTTCGAGATTCGCTCAGACTACTGCACAACAACAGAGATTACCGGCAAGACACTGATACTTGCCGACACCATGCTGGCTACGGGATCATCAATTGACATTTCTCTGAAATCTTTGATCTCTTTAGGCGGAGAGCCTCACCATACACATCTTGTCTGCCCTATTGCCAGTTCATATGCTGTTGACCATCTGATGCAAACATACGGCAACAATGTTACCCTCTGGACCGCGGCAATCGACGAGGAGCTCACAAGCCACAGCTACATCGTCCCGGGTCTCGGCGATGCTGGCGATCTTGCTTTCGGAGGAAAACTTTAGAGCTCGCGTCTCAGACGGGCTTTCGGGATATCAAGTTGTGAACGGTACTTGGCGATAGTTCGCCTGGCGACTTTGTATCCCCTAGCAGAAAGGGCGTCGACAAGCTCGTCGTCTGTCAGAGGATTGTGCTTGTCCTCATTGTCGACGCACTCTTTAAGGACCTTCTTTATTTCCCTTGTGGAGACTTCTTCGCCCTCCTGGTTTTCAAGGCCTTCGGAGAAGAAATATTTCAGCGGGAAAACGCCGAAATGGGTTTCTATCCACTTGCTGTTGACGACTCTGGAAATTGTTGATATGTCGAATCCTGTCATTTCGGCGATATCCTTGAGTACCATGGGGCGAAGGTTGCTCTCATCGCCGTCAACGAAGAAATCATGCTGATACTCGATAATCGCCTTCATCGTGCTCTCAAGAGTATTCTGCCTCTGACGGAGGGCCTCAATGAACCATTTTGCCGAATCAATCTTCTGCTTGACAAATGTCGCTGCCTCCTTCTCGCTCTTTTGCTGGGAGGTCTTGCTGCTCTCGAGGATATCGGCATACTTTCGATTGATTCTGAGCTCAGGAACCGAGAATCTCGGCATTGAGAGTATGAATTCTCCAGCTTTGTAATCGAGAAGGAAATCTGGGATCACCTGCTGGGTCTGGTCCGTATAAGAATCGTCAATCTGCCCGCCGGGAGAAGGGTTGAGCTTACGAATCTCCCTCAGAACATCCTGCATTTCATCCTTTGTCAGATGGATCTTTGCCATTACCTTCTGGAAATGCTTACCCGTAAACTCGTCGAAACACTCGTTCAGAACAAGAATGGCATTCTTCACCGATGGAGTCTGCTTCTTGTCCTCAAGCTGGATTAAAAGGCATTCTCTAAGATCTCTCGCACCAACTCCGGAAGGATCGAACTGCTGGATAATCTTCAGCATCTTCTCAATCTCCTCGGTGTCGGTCTCGATTCCCGCCCTGAAAGCCATATCGTCAACAAGCGATTCGAGGTCACGACGAAGATACCCACCGTCATCCAGACTACCTATTATGAATCTGGCGACAGCTCTTTCATGGTCCGTGATATTTACAAAGCCGAGCTGCTCGAGAAGGCTCTGGGTAAAGCTCTGCCGAACCGAGAACGTGTTGTACTCCGGGCGCTCGTCCTTTCCCCAGTTATTGACCTTGAGATTGTAGGAAGGAATATCGTCGTCTGAATAATTTGAATATGCTTCCTCCATGCTGCCTCCCCCCTGTTCCTGCTCTTCCATCTCTGAGATAGAAACATCCTTCGGCTCATCAGAATCGCGGCCCTCATGGGCATCATCATCGACAACAGGATTATTGTTCAGTTCATCTCGGACATACTGCTCGAGCACCTGAACCGGCATCTCAATAAGTTTTATGGTCTGAATTTGAAGTGGAGATAGTTTTTGTACCTGCTTTTGGGTTACCTCCAGTCCCTGTTTCGCCATTGCCTAATCGAAAATTGCATCCGCATCGACCAGCGGGTAATTAATATTCTCCTTAATAATAAAAGCGGAAGGATAAAGAATCTTGAGCTCATTGAATAGTCTCATGGCCTCATCCTTTGTCCTGAAATCTCCGACTGTAACCTTGAAATTTGGACTTTCAAATGTCCTGTACACGCGAAGACCCGGATAATGGCCTGCGATGTAATGGGCAATCCCCTCAGATTTTGATCTCGCAGTACGGCCATTGTCATAGAATACCCTGATTCTGTAGCCCGACATAGTCTTCGAAGAATTACGCTCAATATGCTTCTGGAAGGCCGATTTCACCGCCGAAGACTGGTTAATCGAGCTTTTTCCAACTCCCTTTGAGGACTGGATAATCATCATGATATCTTTCCCCTGAAGAGTAGAGTCTATAGCTGCGGGAATATAGATCGTATCCGCTACCTCCTGAGCAGCGGAAGATAACGCCACAGCCAGAAAAAGTGTAAGGATTATTGCGAGCTTTTTTGTCATTTCGCCAGCTTTTTAAGGTCCAAGTCATTGAATGAAAGAGTCTTCCCCATTCCATTAGGGAGAGTCAGGCGTAGGTTGATGTCCGCCGTGAGACCGTCCAGGTCCTTTTGGGAAGCTAAGGTGAGTATCTCCACCACAGATACCCCTTCTGCAAGAGTGGCCGTACATGGAAGTTCATAGATCTCGGATGTATTGGCTCTGAGGTTCAGTTCCCCAGCCGTCAAGTATCCAAGTGGGCGCTCCCCTCTCCGAACGACACCGTCAACATCGGAGATTGTAAAGTCCATCGCTGGGTTGTCAATTCCAAGGGTAAGAACCCCCTCGCCGGATCTCATACTCGTAGGAACAAAGTATTTCACTCCGACTGAGGTGATCTTGATATCCTTCATCTTCCTGACACCCGAGCACCCGGAAAGCACCGATAGCATCAGTGTCAGGATAAGGATCCAGAGCATATTCTTACTTGCTTTCATAGGGCTGTGCAGACATTTGTACTTGCAAATGTAATCAATTTTTGGCCGAATATGAAAACTTCCGACAGATTTAGCTAAAACTCAATGCGGTAAGAAAGGCTTGGCATGACGGGAAGAAGAGAAATCTTTTTCCATTCTCCGCTCTCTGGATCGAAAGTAACCGCGAACGGATTATGACGGTTAAGGACATTATAGACGCCAACGTTAAGCCGCTGCGGATGAGACCTCGAAAGGAATCGGATGGACAATCCGGTGTCGATCCGCATATAGTATGGCATCTGATAATTGTTTACGGAAGAGAAATAGTCCATCTCAACCGTTCCAATATCCCCTCCGCTTGTGAAAGGAAGAGTATATGCAGAATATAATCCAGAGGGAACTGTATCATAATGTCCGGACTGATATGTAAAAAATGTGTTCCATTGAATCTCGTGGCGATCGGACTTAAAAAATGACCAGGAGAAATTCGCATTGAGGATATGAGTACGGTCAAACTTTGCTGGGAAGGGCTTCCCTTCGTTTATATCAGGAAAAACCCGATCGGTTTTGGACCACGTGTAAGCAATCTTATAGGTCAAACGGTCTCCACCTTTCTCATAGAGGAATTCTATTCCTTTTGAAACTCCACCTCCTATAATGATGTTGTCTCTCCAGCCTGCCACGGCTGAGCCGAACAATTGGGATGCATCCTTGAACCATATGAGCCGGTCCATGAGCTTGTAATAACCCCCAATTGTAATACTGTGTTTTCCCATACTCATGAATGCACCTGCATAGCCTTGTAATGCCCTTTCCGGTTTAAATTTGCTGTCTGAAGGGATTATCATGTCAAGAGACCATCCGAGAGGAATACCTTCAAGCGTATGATAATATTGTGTCGTCAAATCAGCTGTCGCTTCTATTCCGATCCACCTCGTCAGATAGTACCGTCCTAGAATACTTGCTTCAGGATCGACCCTGAGTTTCCATTTGTGGTTGGGTTCCATTGAGGCGTTTACATTGACGCGGCCAGCAACTCTAAGTTGGACATTTTCTGGTTTAAAGATTTCATTCTGAGCATGCAATACGACTGTCGCCGTCGTTAACCAATTATCCGAAAGAGGCGATGACGGTGTAAGTATTAAGTTCCTTCCATGGAATTCTGCGGACGATCCGGGATTGAAGAATCCAAGCCGCAGTTTGGCTCCCTTTGTGACCGTTCTTGTCGGAGACAAACGTTTATTCAGGGAGGTTTTAAAGGTCAATTCGTCAACAGCGCTTACAATAGCAAGATTATTAACATTTCCCGACATATCTTTGAGCATTCCCTGCCGGGAACGGTACCGGTTGAACGAAATTCCGTTCACGAGTAGAAGGGAATCAGAAAGGTTTCGCTTTTGAATTAAATTGATTATCAGGTTGTTCCAGCTCATAACATCTTCAGATAAGGTTCCATACCCGAATCTGTATGAGTCCATAGTATGAAATGCGCTGAGCGATATCTCTTCTTTGGAGTTGCGTTGCCAAGTCAGCTTCCCGTATGCATCGTAAACCAGAGCCTTTGCATTTCTGATTGTATCCAAAGCCTCTCCAGCGAAACTGCGAATGGCTGCGAATTCGGGAGCTATCGGCGAAATCCTTATTGACCCGAGAAAAGAAAGAGTGTCTTTTTTAATCGGGCCGCTGTATGTTCCTCCTATCAAAAAATTGCTCGCCGAGACACTTGCACCTCTTTCTTGAAGATTACCGTTTCCGCTTATAAGCCGAATGTGCGATGCTGTAAGATTTCCTTCTTCGGAAGAGAATCCTCCTACTTGAAAAGAAGTTTCGGACAAGATCTCAGACGGAACCGACGTTGCAAATCCAAGGAGATGACTTGCGCCAAAAAGAGGAACACCGTCCAGAGTCATGACATTACTCCCGATATTTCCACCACGGACGAATGCGGCAGAAGATCCCTCAACCCCTGTTGCAACGCCGGGCATAAGTTGGATATATTTCATTATATCCCCCTCGCCTGTAGCGGTTACTATGGATTGAAGATCCTCTTTCCCGACCAGTCTGGTTGCGGTCTCTCTGGTGCCGCTCCAGATTGCCGTCGTTTTTGACGGGGCAAGAGTATCCCTTATCTCCGTCACCTTTTGGGCAAAGGAAGTAATGCTGGCAACGATAAGCAAGGATGATACAAGAAATCTTTTTACCATAGCAGAGTACCTAATATCCGGCAGCGCGTGTTGAGGCTTCCCTAAGAACATATGCGCCGAAAACACCTATTCCTCCTTCGATGTTAGAATAAGTATTTGTACTGTTATATTTGGATGTCAAATCAAAAGATGAGGTGAGTTCGCGCTCTTCAACGTCCCGCAAATATCTGTCTAAATCTTCAGACAGGCAATAAAAATCGAACAAGTACTGTTCAGAAGGGTTGTCCGGCCCCTGAACGAGCTGGTTGCCATACATGAAAGTATTTGAAGAATACCGGAATTCTGTTGCCAGGACGAAACTTCGCTCTGAATATAACGGGCCGTGCTCTATTTCATAACGGCTTGCCCCGTTCGTGAAGTTCTCGGGGTATGCTATTCGCAAGAAGTTTCGATGCATAGGGAAATCTCCGTATATCTTAGGATACCATGCCATATCCAACCACCGGTATAAGCTGTAAGTGTCAAGTGAATCTGACGAAAATGTATCAATATCTGACAGACGGATTGACGTGACGTTGAAATTATCCACGTATGGATGGTCTGTCATGATAAGGTCTCCGTATTTGTCGTCATTTACTTTTCCACGCCCAAATATCCACAGTTTGCATGAATCGTTATACGCTTCCTGATATGGAGATTTATTAATAACTTTTCTCAGCTCATATGAGAACCCTGAATAATCTTCGTCTCCTTTAGAAAACCAACTTGTGTAACATGAAGCCAAGAACTCCTGAGGGACTGTCGTTGTTGCAGTAATTTCGTCATATCCAGGAATCTTGACAGACAACGAATAAGACTTCCCTGGATAAGTAATGAAAGATGCCTCCCATTTTCCTGAAGCGGCTTTCTCGAACTTATAAGTACGCCAGGTATCTACTTCGGTGACAGAGATTTCTGCATCTTCGACGTATTTTTTCTCCGATGAATTCACTCCGCCAACATATTCAAGATATAAAATCTGTTGTTCAGGATCCCTGATAGTCCATGCTTTGTCCCTTTTAGTGTTCTGCAGGACACAGTATACATATACCGGCAGGTCTGCATCGGAAGAAGTGAACTCAATGGGTTCAATGCACCCAGTCGGAGACAATAATGCTATAACTGACAGTATACTGATTAAATACCTTTTCATTGCGATAAGCGGTATTTGAGCTTGACATATTCTCCGAACCGGTTATTGAAAGAACACCAGACTTCAGTGGCACAACCATCGGGCTCGCTGTTGAAGTCAACATATGTTCTTCCTTGATATGCTGCATCACAGATTGGATTGTCAGTTTCCCAAACTATGTTTGACAGACCAGTCAAACTGGAATCGAGGGAGAAGAAGCTTCCTTCTCCTTCGATCAGATCATCTGTATAACTATCACCGGTCTTCCATATAAGGATTTCTTTGCTTTTGATCGTGTAGGTCCCTCGCCAACTGATTATTCCGCGTATTGTAGCGAATTTGGTGCAGTCGGTCGCCCCTGTCAACAAAGAACTCGTGTTGGTCAAAACAGTCGTATTCACTATCGTATAATCGTCCCAAGCGACATTTGCGTCAGAAGGCAGCCCGGTCATATCGTAAACGCCTCCTGTCAGATCAGATATTTCGTCAGGTCCGACGATAGTTCCGCTGAAAATCTCTCCGTATAAAGAATGGGTATCCCCAAATGTCGATGGACTTGAGTAAAACTGCGGAGTTTCGTTAGAAAAAACATTACCATAGAACCAGTCATTGTCCCTTGCATAGACAAAGCCTTCATTCATAGAGACATAGTTGTCATGATTAGTATCTGATGAGACAGTAATCCCGGAAAGGGTCATCTCATTCATACCATTCAGCCATTGATGCAAAAATTCTGTGTAATTTTGACGGGCATATGACGATTCGGACTTTTTGCATGCAGTCGCTATAGATATATTTTGACGGGAATTATCTCTAATAGGATCAATAAAGCCTCCGCTATGACATTGCCCCATCACTATATTGATATGGGCATTAGAAGTAATCTTGTTAATCTCGTTATAGAATTGATCTGCAGAGAGATATTCATGCCATAGGCAAATAAGAGCATCTCCAGTCCCCGAATCCAGGGATCCATGATCTGTTACATAGACAAAAACTTCATCTTCTGCCGCAACTTGATTTCCAAGATATGTAAATACTGAAGAAATGTTTGTTGTATTGGCTTCAATCAATGCTTCATCTACCCCGTCACCATCTAAATCCAAAGGCGTACTGATTCCGTCAGTTCTGTCTACTGCAGGATTACTCCCGTCAGCAATAAGACAATAAATATGACTTTTGGGATAGGAGTATTTGTTTGTCAATACTTTATAAGCATACGAACTATTGTTCCAATAGCGAGGATGATTATTTGAATCATCCAAGCCTCCACTGATAATAACAGCCCATTTGCAATCGTTGACGGATGTCTTTTTCTTTACAGACCACTCTTTTTGCTTATTATCTTTTCGTACGACATCGGTTGTCTCTCCCGAAGATTTTGTCTTGATGGTCTTGACAGAGAGGAATTCAATAGGGATGTATCCAACAGCATCTTTTTTAGGCATGCTATCGAATATATATTTTTCATATTTCCCCGTATTAATGTCTATGAACAGATATATATATTCATCAATATTGTTGTGTTCTATTGGATCCGTATCAATAACGACCAGCCAACAGTCATAGTCAGGAATCTGGAATCTTTCAGAATTCTCAGGATCGCTCAGCATCACATTATAGAATGGAATTTTAATTACAGAAGAAGCCTTTAGAACTTCTTTACTTATGCTGTAAACCTTATATTTTCTTGTTTCTTTTGAAACAACTTTAAGGGCGTCCTCTTGAGACAACGGAAACGAATAATTTGAAACAGGATCGTCTTCATTGCAAGATGAGATGAATACCAGTATCAGCGTGAATAAAAATAGTAAAACCTTTTTCGTCATAATCTAAGTTGTTTTCAGCATAACAAAGGTAAGAAAAAAATAGAGAATCCCCCTAAAAATCCTATATTTGCATTAGCATGGACAAGAAACTATATATAGAGACTTACGGGTGCCAGATGAATGTCAGCGACACCGAAGTCATATTCTCATTACTCGGGAAGAAGGGTTACACAAGGACAGAAAGCATGGAAGAGGCCGATGTCATTCTCGCCAACACATGCTCTGTCAGGGACAATGCCGAGCAGCGTATATGGGGAAGAATCGAGCAGTTCCGGAAGGTCAAGAAATCGACCGGAGCTATCATCGGGATCGTCGGCTGTATGGCTGAAAGGCTCAAGGACGATCTCCTTGATACCAGAAAGGTTGACCTGGTGGTCGGACCAGATGCCTATAGGAGCCTCCCGGAACTATTGGAAGCGGTCTCTCCCGACTCTCCACAAATCAATGTAATCCTCTCCAGGACAGAAACTTATGATGACATCTCGCCGGTCCGCACGGACAAGAGAGGCGTATCCGCCTTCATCTCAATCATGAGGGGCTGCAACAATGTATGCTCATACTGCGTCGTCCCTTATACCCGAGGGGCCGAAAGGTCGAGAGACCCAAGGACGATTGTCCGAGAAGCCTGTGAGGTATTCGAATCCGGCTACCGGGAAGTCACCCTCCTCGGTCAGAATGTGGACTCATATCTATGGAAAGATGAAGAAAGGACTGTCGACTTTGCCGAGCTCCTCGAAATGGTCGCTGCAGTCAGCCCGGATCTGAGGGTCCGTTTTTCAACCTCACATCCAAAGGATATCAGCGACAAGGTCATCTATACGATGGCTGCCCATGATAACATCTGCCGACATATCCACCTTCCCGTCCAGTCCGGAAGCACCCGCATGCTCGAAAAGATGCGTCGGAAATATTCCCGCGAGTGGTATCTCGAGAGGGTCCGAAAGATTCGCGAAGTCATGCCGGACTGCGGCCTCACAACCGATGTCATCTCCGGATTCTGCTCAGAAACGGAAGAAGATCACAGGCAGACTCTCAGCCTGATGGATGAGGTTGGATTCGACTGGGCGTTCATGTTCCAGTATTCGGAAAGGCCCGGGACTCTAGCAGCAAGGAATTATCCCGACGATGTTCCTCCGGATGTCAAGACAAGAAGACTCAACGAAATAATTGAGTTACAGGGCCGTAAGGGACTTGAAAGCTACCGTCGCGACATCGGAAAGCGACTTCGCGTGCTCGTCGAAGGCCCGTCCAAAAGAGACCCCGGCCAGCTATGCGGAAGAGCCTCGAACAACAAGATGTGCGTCTTCCCATCCGGGTGCCACAAAGTCGGCGACTACGTCGATGTCATCGTCCGTGATAGCACCAGCGCTACGCTCATCTGCGATCTTGCATAAATCACCTCTTTCCTTAGAGGAGAGCATTGTGGGGGACCTGCGCCACTCTTTTGCTGGAAGTAGTTACTAATCAGATACTTGGCTTTTTGCGATGGCGCAGGTCTCAGCCATCTTTTCGCACCTGCGCCAAAGCCAGGGCATCAACAACAGAAACCATTACGCCTGCACCATGGAATTTAGAATCTGCAATGTGAGGTTGGGAATCAGGCCGTGAGACACAACTCGCTGATTTTCAAGATATTCCCATCTTTAAACTCTCGAACTTTACTATGTTAATTCCGTCTTTTAGCTCAGTATCAAGCACATAGGACTCACGCATTCCTTAAAATTAACTGCATCAATTTCATCGCCTGTGGCCACCCTCGGCCACATAAGAGGGAGGGGCCCACGAAGTGGGAGGGGTCGTGAGGAACGTGCGACGGAAGGGAAAGTGATGCAGTTAATTTTTTAACAGATACTAAATAAGCAATCAGGGAGAGGAACCAGAGAGAACGAGGAAGTGACCTAGCGGATGCCAAGTATCTTATGGGTCTGGAGGGAAAGGCGCCAGCAGGGGTGAGTGAGCACGTAATATGCTGTCTCTAACGTATTTACTGTGCCATCAGGGAGGGTACATGGCTGCAGAAAATGCCAGAGGGCAGGGAAGGAAAGCCATCTGGAAGGATCGACCCCATGAGAGAAGACGAGTTTTAGCTCATTGGCACATTTGAGCTGTACTTTGCCGTCACCGGAAAGCCCGTCAACATCCTCTTTAGGACTCACTGTCACCCAGTCAATCCCAACGGGAAGTGGCAACGTCCCATTAGTCTCAATATGGATAAGGTAACCAGCTTCATGAAAAGCCATAATAAGTTCAGAATCAACTTGTAACGATGGTTCTCCTCCAGTCAGGCAGACCCGTCGGCTTGGCCCCTCAAAGGGTAAATACTCCGCCCTATGAGAAGTAGATCCAGTACCCGAAACTGTATCTGTCAACTCCGATGCAACAGAAGTCAGCACTGACGCCGCTACCACTGAGTCCTTGAGCGTAGAACCCTCAGCTGTACCGAAAGCAACCTTTCCCGTCGCCTCCGCAAAAACATCATCAGCGCCCAAGCCACCTAAAGCAGCCGACGACTTACCTGCAGCCGCCGCAGAACCTCTCGAGGCAGCATTTGCTGCTGCAACGATATCGGCGGCAGACATGACTTGAGCGCAGGAATGGTCAGTATCGCAAAAAGGGCAGCGAAGATTGCAGCCGGAAAAACGGACGAAGACCATCGGCGTCCCCGTCCAGAAGCCTTCGCCTTGAAGAGAGTAGAATATTTCGTTGACCCGATACATCTATCTTTCGTACGCCGCCATATTCATCTCCGATTCCCAGACCTCGACCCTATATGCATTATCTACATTGTCGCATATCCATCGGGCAATATTTTCTGCCGTCGGATTGAATGGAAGGACATCGTTGAGATTCTTATGGTCCAGAGCTGCCGTTATCTTCTTCTTAATCAAGGTAAAATCTGTTACCATCCCGTCCTCATTAAGAGTCTCGCTTTTGCAATAGATTTTCACAATCCAATTATGACCATGAAGATCCTCGCACTTGCTTTCATAAGAGAGCATCAGGCTATGGGCAGCCGATATTTCGAGTCGTTTAACTACGTAGTACATAATTAATTACTTTTCATAAACTGTCGGGTCGAAGCCCTCAAGGGCCTCTTTTCGCTCACGGCAAGTACCACAGCAGCCGCAGTGGATCTCTCCTCCTTTGTAGCATGAATAAGTCATGGAATAATCAAGCCCAATGGCCTGACCCCTAAGGGCAATATCACGTTTGGAGATGTTGCAATAAGGGGAAACTATCCTCACCCCGTTGTAAGTACCCTCCCTCGAAGCCGAGTCGAAAGCTTCAATAAAGGAAGGACGGCAATCAGGGTAGATTGCATGGTCGCCACTATGGTTTGCAAGCAGCACAGTATCAAGATTATAGCTCTCAGCCAGTCCTACGGCAACAGAAAGCATTATGCCATTACGGAAAGGAACAACTGTCGAGCGCATATTTTCATCGTCATAATTCCCCTCAGGTATCTCTCCCCCGCTCTTGAGAAGATCACTTCGAAAATAAAGGCCCATAAAATCGAGAGGAATAACTAAATGCCTTATTCCAAGCCTCTTACAGTTAAAGATAGCACACTCAATCTCACGATTGCCGTGCTTTGCTCCATAGTCAAAGGTCACGGCAAGGGCAATCTCTTCCCTATACTCGTAAAGAAGGGTCGTAGAGTCAAGACCTCCGGAATATATCAGTATAGCCTTCATCTTTCAGTAACATTAGCAGGGCCCGCGGAAACGGCATCTATAATAGCATCCACAGCCTTCCTTGCACTCGAAACAGCTTCAACAACAGTCCTTGGCCCAAGAAGAAGATCTCCAGCCGCAAACACGTTGGAAATGCCGTTCTGGAAAGTCAAGAGGCCGTTATCATCGGAAATAGGATATCCCCATTTATTTATCTCAGGCATGGTATCGCCAAAAACGGAGAGATTCGGGCGCTCACTGATAGCTGGAATAAGTGAATCACATGCTACAAAATGATCTGTACCGTCGATAATCTTCGTAATGACCTTTCCGGTCTCCGGATCAGTTTCATTCTGGCATTTCCTGAACACTACCCCACCGTCACTAACTTCGACAGGTGCCTCGAATAGCTCAAATTTGACACCGTCACGCTGCGCCTCCTCAATTTCGAAAGGATTGGCAGGCATATTTTCGAAAGTCTTCCGATAATAAACAGCGGTTTCAACCCCTGAACGAGCTGCAGTCCGGCAGGAATCCATGGCTACATTGCCCCCTCCAATTATTATAGCCTTCTTACCAAGATCGAAAGAAGAAGGACTCTTAAGATATGCAAGGGCATCCACAACCATCGGCGAATCCTCTCCAGGTATCCCGAGCTGAAGAGATTTTTCAGCACCGGTTGCGATGAAAACGAAGTCGTAAGAAGTACTCAAATCCCTGAGAGTCAAGTCTTTCCCAACAGGAGATCCACCATGAAACAATATCCCAGCAGAGGAGAAAATCCTGTCAAACTGAGAAACCAGAGACCTATCGAGACGGAAGGGAGGAATCCCATAACGAAGAACACCTCCTATCTCCGCGTTTGAGTCAAAAATTTCTACCGTAAAACCCGCGTTATATAGCCAAACTGCTGCCACTATACCGGCAGGGCCGGAACCAATAACAGCTACGCTACAGCCATTAGATTCTCTCGAAGACAATACGACACGACGAAGATAATCTTCAGATATCTCCTGCTCTATTTCATACCAGCGAACAGGTATCTTCTTGACATTCAAAATGCATGCTCCAAGACAGAATTTTTTCCAATCGCATACGCGGGAGGTTATCGCAGATAGAGGATTATTATTAAAAAGAATCTCAGCAGCTTCTTCAAGCCTACCCTCACGATAAAGAGCCATGCACTCTGGAACTGGTGTGTGCACGGGACAACCAAGCATCGAACATCTTGGCTTTTTACAAAGAAGGCATCTAAGAGCTTCCTTATTCTTCATTTGACCAAACCTTCAGATAACGACAACAAAAATAGTCATTTTTAAGACAAAAGAAAAGCGACCGGAAATCCGGTCGCCTTTCTAATTATTCAGTTCAGTGATTACTCACCATCTTCTGCCATCCAAACAGCCTTAGGCTGGATACGGATGTTGAAGACGAACTCGATAGGCTCCTGCCACTTGTTAGGAATCTTGACATAGACAGGAACAACGATTTCCTGAGTAAGGTCAAGCTGGCTGGTGTAGTCGAATCTGACTGTAGGAGCAATGAATGCGCCCGGTTCAGTTGTAGTAGGATCAACAGTAGGATCAACAGTAGAACCATCTGCTCCAACAGCTGTTTGATCACCGGTTTCACCAGTCCCTTCTTCTGTCTTATTGTTGTCAATAACAGTGAGGAGCTTCTGGAGATCCTTACCGATAGCTGAGGTATCGTATGTGAACTCAGGAACGATATCGTAAGCCTGATCAGCAGTTACACCTTCAGGATAGCCGTTTTCACCGTCACCAACTACGAATCCACCGTCAACGATGACATCATAGCTTGTCCAAGCATCACGGTAGTCAATGAGGTGGAGACCCTCGAAGAGGTTAGCCTCATAGATCTCGTGGTTGTCGAGCTTGATAACGACATCACCCTGAGCATCCTTGTGGAACGGAGTCCATCTGACAACACGGAAGTTGTTGTAAGTATCCTCGTCACGAGTGAAGCCCTTACCAGGAGCGCAGTATGCTGCGTTGTAAGCTGCTATTTCTTCGTCAGAGAGGAATGATGTAGGCATCTCGAACTCAACGTCATCAGAGAGGATGTAGAGTTCACCACGGACTGAGAGATACTTCTCCCTTGTCCTGTAGTAGAGAGATGACTTGTAATAAGGGCTGTCCTCATAAGTCTTCCAGAGATCAGCGTGGGTAGCGAAGGTAAGATCATCCTTCTCGCCGAGATCCTCCTCAGGAAGAGCTACATTGTCATAAGGAGCCTGAGAAGCATAGAACGGAGTAACACCGGTAGTTGCGCCGAACTTGTAAGCATCCCAGTAGTTGAACTTGGTCCTGATGTTGAGTTCCTCAAGATCTGAGCCTTCAGGATCGGTATTGACAATCTTGTCGAACCTTGCATCACCAGTTGCAGGACGCTCGTAGATGTCGAATGCATCGTATGCAAGACGGACATCATAGACATCGTAAGTTGTAAGGTTGGTCTTCTCCTCATTGTACCAAGCGGTAACCTGAGTCCACCATACCTTCTCGGTGAAGTCAACATCCTCTACGAATGTCTCTTCGCTACCAACGAGCTTAGCCTTCTCACGAGGAGCGTTCTTGGTGAAGTAACGGTTGTAGACATAGTCATACTTGAAGTTGTCAGCGCTGAGGACGATCTTCCAAGTAACGGTAACCTTGTCACCGAGCCAGTTGTAAAGCTCGAAGGTCTGCTCCTTACCAAGAACATCCTTGAGTTCCTGAGCGGTAAGGCTAGCAAGAACCTCAACAAGCTGAGCGTCATCAACCTCTGCGTCGTTAACTACATTGATATTGCCAGGATCGAGAGAAGCAGCAAGATTCTGCTCCTTAGTCTCCCTGTCGTATGCAGGATAGATGTAACCAACCTTGTCGCCAGAGTTGACCTTCTTGAGCTCGTCAGCGGTGAGGATAGCCTTCTCTACGAAGTTCTTAGCCTCCCAGACATAACCCTGTGCAGGTGCGTCAGCAGCAGCATCAAATGTCTTCTGACCGAATACGTCAGCGATGTTGTAGGTGCCATCTGCGAAGTCCTTACCATTGAGAACAATCTCGTAAGGGTTAAGAGCGATGACAACCTCATCACGGTTACGATCAACAGTGTTGATTGTGAAGGTGACGGTAACGTTTGCAGAAACGGTAGGATCGTTAGGTCCAACGAGAACGTCGAAGACACCGCTAACTACATATACATGACCGAACTCGAAGTTGGAGATAGCAGCAGTGATCTTGCCATCTTTATCGATTGCTACAGAGGTGATCTGGATCTCAGGATCCTCAACAAGTTCTCCGTCTACCTTGACCTTGACAGACTCGGTCTGGAGCTGAACAGGATCCATAGCAGCGATAGCAGGAGTGGTATCACCAGCGATCTTGGCTACGAATGTCTCGTAATCAGCATCATCGACGATAGTAACCTCAGCAGCCTCACGCTTATAGATGATGTCGTCACCATCTGCGAATGCGATGTTGTGGTCAACCTGTGCATCATCATCCCAGTTCCAAGTAATGGTGGTCTCAACATTGAGAGCAGCCTGGGTAGCAACGATGTGAACAAAACCAATACCAAAGAATGTTGTACCGAAAGGAAGGGTATATTCATAAGCCTGCCAATAGTACTCACCAATACCAGTCTTACGAACTGCAAGGCTGAGATCCTGATTCATGCTTACGTCGGTATAAACCTTCTCGTCAACAGTGAGATAATCAGGCTCGTCATATGAATAGTAATGAGCCTGATCCGGATCTTCAGGAACTTCTACTTTCTCAACGAGAGGGATCATAACACCGTATTTCTCACGGGCTGCCTGATAGTTGAGAACTTCGCCATTGACGCGAACAACCTGCTCAGACTTGTCAAGGATAGTCTTAACGATATCAGCAGGAGCGTTGTACTCAATGTACTGCTGCTCATAAAGGAAGCCACCTTCCTCATTGTAAGAGAGTTCCCATTTGCCAGTCTCTTCGTCCTTTGTATAAGGCTTCTCGAGGAATTCCATTTCGAGAACATCAGAGCCAGGATAGAGGATATTGTAAGAGCTGGAGATATCGGTAGCCTTATCCTCGGACTTGACCTCAAGAGCGGCGGCATAAGCAGCACGAGCGTGATATTTCTCAAGATAAGCTTCGAAGTCCCAAATGTCATTAAGATTCTTAACGACAACATCTTTATCTTCATAAAGATACCAATATAATCCTTCATAAAGATTAATCGTCGTTCCATCATCTTCGATGCCATTGGCAGCAAGGTCCTGCTCGGTCCACATCTGAGCGTATTCTTCGATCTTGTCCTCGTCAATCAAACCAAAGGCACTAAATAACTCTGCGTACCATAGATTATCATCATAGAAATAATCATACGCATACTGATACAAATCAGTTACATTAGAGGCCTCATCATAATACGTATTAGATATAGGAACATGAGGAAGATACTCAGGCTTGAGATCAGTATAATAGAATGCCTGGAAATCAATATTGGTCGGGAGAACTGTAAACTCCACATAACCTCTTCCATCGTCAGCCTTAGGAAGATCAACGCTGAGGATCTTGAACATAGGAGCAGCAGCAGGCTCGTCAGCACGTGTCTGGACGGGCTTTACATGGAAGTTGAATACGGAAGGATCAGCCTTGAAAGCCTCTACAAGGTCAGCAGCAGCGTCAGCAGGATTGACCTTATAGGTAATCGTGGTAGGAAGGCCGGAGAACAAGAAGTTAAGAGTATATCCGGCTTCGATAGCCTCGTCAGAATGAGCGATAGCCTGCCTGATGTCCCAATCCTGCTCCTCTTCAAGGTCAGTAATCGAAGAATCGTACATCACTGCGAGGTTGACGGTGATCTTGTTGTCATCGTAATCAGGAACATAAACGACACTCTGAACGCGAGCAAGGAGAGCGTTGACGTCAGCAGCAACCTTGTCAATCTTCGTATTGAGCTTCGCCTCAAGTGCATCTACGAGGTCCTTTGCATAATCGGAAGCTTTCTGGATAGCCTCAGCCTTGGCCTGGTCGATAAGACCACCTTCCTTGGTAATCTCAGTGATAGAATTGACAGCAGCGTCGATAGCGTCCTGAAGCTTTTCATCAGCCTCTTTGAGGTCTGCGATAGCCTGATCAACCTCAGCGAGCTTCTTGTCGTTGGCGTCGATAGCGGCCTTGAGAGCCTCAGCAAAGGTAAGCTTACCTTCAGCGTCAGCGATTTCATAAGCCTCAACGAGAACAGCCTTGGCAGCAGTGAAATTATCCTTAAGAGCCTGTACCTCAGCATCGTTAGCCGCTACATAGGTATTGAATGTAGTCTTGAGGAGATAATTATCCTCGAGATTCTTGTTGATCTTTCTAACCTCGTCATCAAGTTTGTCTTCGAGATTTCCAAGACCTTTTGCGAGATCATCAGCAGCTGTCTTGAGTTCATCGAGAGTCTTGTTGGTCAGAGTCTTGTATTCATCAAGATCACTCTGGGTACCCTCTGCATAGGCTTTGAGGTCGGCAATCTGCTGGTTGATACCAGGAATAGTCTCTTCATTGAGTTTCTTAAGAGCAGCCTCTGCGGTCTCAAGGCGAGTATTAAGTCCCGAAATCTGTCCATCAAGAGTGGCTTGAAGGTTCGTAAGAGCTGTAGCAGCCCTTCCCTCAGCAGCAGCGATATCTTCAGCAACCTGAGTCTTATCGGCCTTAAGATCGTTAAGGTTGCTGATCGCGGTTGAAAATTCCTTGCTCAACCCTTCAATCTGCGTCTTAAATGCAGCGTCGGCACTTTCAAGAGCTTGAATCTTACTGTTAGCAGTTGAAACAGCTGTCTGGAGCTTTCCGATTTCTCCAGCGTTAGCCTTGATGGCAAGATCAAGTGTCTTATCAACGCCTTCGAGGGCGGTGATCTGACCCTTGAGACCCTCAATGTTAGAATTGATGGTAGCGTCTGCGCCTTTCAGATCATTGACTGCGCCCTGGAGGATAGTAATCTGCGACTCTGCAGTAGCAACCCTGCCGGCGATAAGAGCGTCGATACGCTCATTCACCTCATGGATGTCTCCTTCAGTAGCACAACCGACAGCCAGCAAAGCTCCACCTAGGAACAATGCGGCGATTTTAGAAAAACTGAATTTCATAAAGTTGTACAATAAAATTTAAATAGTTAATTCTTTCAAACTAAGTTCGTCTCGCCATAAAGATACCCCACTAAAGCGTCTGAGAGGCCGATTTGGTCCGTCTTGACACTATGGCGCATCATATACGATACCGCAAAAATAGCAATAAATATTAATAAAAACCAAATTTTTCTTGATTTTTCTTTCCTAATTCACCCTCTTGCAGTATTTGATACAAATATAATATTTTTTAGGTAACTTTGACGGTCTTGAAAAAATTTTATTATGAAAAAGAAACTTCTTCCGGTTCTCATCCTTTTCGGACTGTCTTTCATAGGATTTTCAGAAGAGAAGAGCGAGCTCTATGCTATAGTCAATCTCTCTGTCTGCAATATCAGGAGCACCCCTTCTTTCAGCGCCGAGATGGTGACTCAAGCTCTTGAGGGGACACCTGTCCACGTGCTCGGGAAAGACGGATGGTACAATATCATGACTCCGGAAGGATATACAGGTTGGGTCCATCCGGCCGGGATACATCTTATGACAAAAGAACAGTATAGCAAGTGGAACTCTTCTGAAAAGGTGGTAATTACCTCTCTCTCTGCGATCTCTCATTGCAGGAAGAGTTCTGATTCCCCTGTAGTCTCCGATCTTGTCGGCGGGGACCGCCTTCTGTATCTCGGAGAGAAAGGCAGGTATTTCAAGGTAGGCTATCCGGATGGGAGAGAGGGATTTGTCAGCAAAAAGGATGGAATGAGAGAATCCAAATGGAGAAAAACACTCGATAGCAGCGCAGATGCAATCATTGCTACTGCCCGCAGCATGAACGGTTTCCCCTACCTATGGGCGGGGATGTCCCCAAAGGGGATGGATTGCAGCGGCTTTGTAAGGACAGTCTTGTTTATGCATGATATAATCATCCCTCGCGACGCTTCGCAGCAAGCTCCAAAGGGTGAAAGGATCATCATCTCAGATGATTTTTCCAACCTCGAAAAGGGGGACCTTCTCTTCTTTGGGAAAAGGGGTGTCGACGGGTCCAAAGACAAGGTATCACATGTTGCTATTTACATAGGTGGGAAAAGATTCATCCACTCTCTTGGCAGCGTCAGGGAAGCAAGCCTTGATCCCGAGGACCCCGATTATGATGAAAGCGACCATAAAAGGCTTCTATATGCAAGCAGAATTCTCCCTTATATAAATATAGAAGAAGGACTTGAAACCACATTGACCAACAGCTTTTACAACGAATAGACTATGCTAACCAGAAGAGTATTTATAAAGACCGCCTCATCCGCAGCCCTCGGGACAGGACTTCTCGTAAGCTGTGGCCCCCGCGCCGGAAGGCCGGAAAAATTCAATATCAATCGTCTTGGCAGCGGCACTATAAAAATGAGCTATGAGCCGTACGAACTGAAACTTCGGCACACTTTCACAGTGGCCTCATACAGCAGGACGACAACACCCGATGTCCAGTTGAAGCTCGAATACGAGGGCCTGACCGGCTATGGAGAGGCATCGATGCCTCCCTATCTTGGCCAGAGCGTCGAGAGTGTGACAAAGTTCCTCTCCAAAGTTGATCTCTCTCAATTCCATGATCCGACCAAGATGGAGGATATCCTCACTTATGTTGACGGTATCTCCGAGGGCGACGCTGCTGCAAAAGCGGCGATAGACATAGCTCTCCACGACCTTGTGGGGAAAATTCTAGACGCTCCGTGGTACCGGATATGGGGTTATGACCCAGCAAAAGCCCCCAACACTACATTCACAATCGGGATAGACACGGCAGACGTTGTCCGCGAAAAGACAAAGGAGTGCGCAGGGAAGTTCAACATTTTGAAAGTCAAGGTCGGGCTCGACAATGACAAAGAGATGATTGAGACAATCCGGGAGGTCACGGACGTCCCCATCGCAGTAGATGCAAACCAGGGATGGAAAGACCGCGAAAAGGCCCTCGACATGATCTTCTGGCTCAAGGAACATGGGATAGTAATGGTCGAGCAGCCGATGCCGAAAGAGCAGCTGGACGATATCGCCTGGGTCACAGAAAGAAGTCCCCTTCCTATCTTTGCCGACGAATCCATACAGAGACTGAAAGACATTACTTCGCTCAAGGGAGCATTCACCGGCATAAATATCAAGCTAATGAAGTGTACCGGAATGAGAGAAGGCCATAGGATGCTGGAATTCGCACGCGCGGAGGGGATGAAAGTCATGGTAGGATGCATGACTGAAACCTCCTGCGCCGTCTCCGCCGCCGCCCAGTTCTCCCCCGCCGTCGACTTCGCCGACCTTGACGGCAACCTCTTGATAGCCAACGACCGCTTTGACGGCGTCAAGGTCGTCGGCGGTCGTCTCACTCTCCCCGACCGCCCCGGCATCGGCGTAGTGCCTCTGTAGCTCCCACCTTGCCGTCTGACCATGGCCCATCATCCCACACATACCGCCCCGGCATCGGCTTTTGGCGCAGGTGACATGGCTTTTGGCGCAGGTGCCATGGGTTCTTGGCGCAAATGTAATGGCCTTTGGCGCAGGTGCCATGGGTTCTTGGCGCAGGTGCGAAAAGATGGCGGAGACCTGCGCCATCGCAAATGAGCAAACAACTGATTATCAGCTACTTCCCTAAAAAGCGTGGCGCAGGTCCCCCACCCAAAAACACACCTGCGCCAAAAAACTGAAAAAAGAAAAGCGGAGAATGCTCATTTTTCTGTCATTTCTTCTATCTTTGTCAAGCTAAGGAACGATGAAAAAATTAACTGCATCACTTTCATCGCCTGTGGCCACCCTCGGCCACATAAGAGGGAGGGGCCCACTAAGTGGGAGGGGTCTCACGAACGTGCGACGGCAGGGAAAGTGATGCAGTTAATTTTTTAACAGATACTAAATTTAAATTATATGAAAACAATTCTTGAAGTATTGCAGGAAGGGGACACCACTATTCGCTTCACCACCGATGTCAGCTTCCCTTTGTCCAACGATGATGCAATTCAGATGATATCATTACTTATGATGTCTTTCTCCTCAACCCTATTCGGAAAACAAGAACAGAATGTGACTACCGCTATCCGACTCGTCTCTCTTTCCGAAATGGCTCTCAGCGGAACAATTGATCAGGATGTCAATCTGTTCCGAAGACAAGCAAAGGAGATGAACAAAATCTTTCTACAGACAATGGAAATGATGAAAAGAAGAAGCAAAGGCGAGACTATTACTGTCCCAGGCTTCATAGACTTGACCAAAATGAATAGCTGATATGGCCTTCGACAGAATAACAGTGCGGATGCTCCCAGATGGAAGCGTCAGCAAGTTATTTCCTTTCCATATCAGCATGGAGGGAATCGAGAATGCCGTACTATGCCATGATGACGAAGACTATGATTATTGTATAAAGAACATTTTTGTCTGCGCATGGAGAAAAAATGTAATTGTAGTTATGTACGTTGCCGTTTCCAACCATGGACATATCTCGGTACTTGCCAGGAGTCTCGAAGACGCTCTCGAATATGGAGAGGAAGTAAAAAAGATTTACAGCATGTACTTCAGTCGAAAATATGGAAAACAGAAAGTGCTGCTACGCTCCAGTGTCAATGTCCAGTACCTCGGCGACGTCTGGTATGTCAGGAATGCTCTTGCATACATCGTCAGAAATGCCATCGATAACCTTTGCCCTGTGAATGAATACCGGTGGAGCGGATACAGGGGTGTTTTTAGAGGAGAAGCTTCTCTGGAAAATTGTCGGAAAGTATCATCGCTGACAAGGAGAGAAAAAGAAGACCTCTTCCATACACATGAAGATCTTTCAAAAGTCCCGTGGCTCATAAATGAGAAAGGCGAATTGGAGCCGGCAAGTTGCTGCGACACGCGCTATCTGGAAGAGGCCTTTAAAAAAGATCAAGCCTTTTTCTTAAAGGTAATCGGACAGCAGAACTTGGCGGATATGGAATACAAGCTTGTTTCGGGCCCAAGGACAATGCTTCCGGATGGGGAGATGCTGAAAAAAGCAGAAGAACTGTCAGTTTCATGGTTCGAAAAAAACCTGCAGGAACTAAGCCACGAACGGAAGATCAGACTTATCTCCTTCATTTACAGGACAATGCATACCACCGCCGCCCAGCTCGCCCGCGTCTTCTCAATGGATAGGGACGCGGTAGAAAGAATTCTGCAACAACTGAAAAGTAAGGAAAAATAAAAAACCGCCTCACTTTTAATCTTATGTTGTCACCCTAGGACACATTTTTAAGGGGTTATAATCCGTGAGTCGTATGTGCTTGATACTGAGCTAAAAGACGGAATTAACATAGCAAAGTCCGAGAGTTTAAAGATAATAATATCTTGAATATCAGCGAGTTGCATCTCACGGCTAGACTCCCTACCTCGCCATGACGGACAAGTACCCTCCCAAGTCGCAGATGATGGGCGCCGTGAACTACTTCCTGAACGAATGGGACGGCATTGAGGCCATCCCCACGGGCGGCGACTACGCCTGGGA
>ERZ842401.425-NODE-425-length-60957-cov-9.064678_pt1 | contig 60957 bp, 58 predicted proteins | sample MGYA00521270_ERZ842401 | MGnify/ENA primary metagenome ERZ842401 (study PRJEB31892, sample SAMEA3878208) | bioreactor metagenome | biome: Moose rumen | place: Sweden | collected 2011-10 | study: EMG produced TPA metagenomics assembly of the PRJEB12797 data set...
GCGACCCCAACCTTGGCAAGGTTGTGCTCTACCAACTGAGCTATTTCCGCAAAAATCGTAGATTTTTGCAGGATTCTCGGCGGCGCTTCGGCAAAATCAAAACGAGTTTTGTTTTGCTCTCAGCTTGCACGAGAATTCCGCAAGCACGTTATTTTATCTAACGCTGCTGCAATTTCTACGTTTCAATGTTCTCTTGCTTCGTTAAGCGGTTGCAAAGGTAAGCAATATTTTTTAACCTGCAAGCGCAAAAAGGATTTTTTTTTTCAATCCATGCGGTCTTTATAATCCCAATAAGAGTAGCGACGATAGAGCACTGCCTGCCCGTCGCTCGTCCATAGACCGATGCTGGGATGCTGAATGCCGTTGAACATCGTGGTCTTTACGGTGGTGTAGTGTATCATGTCTTCCAGCACGATGAGCTCACCGATTTCCAACGGATGGTCGAAGCTCCAAGAGCCGATGAAATCACCGCTGAGGCATGAATTGCCTCCCATGCGATAGACGTGAGGACCGTCTTCACCGAACTTGGCTCCCGTGATGACGGGCTGATAGGGCATCTCCAGACAGTCGGGCATGTGGCAAGTGAAGCTTACATTTAGGATGGCGGTCTTTATGCCGCGGTTCTCCACGATGTCCACCACACGGGCCGTGAGCACGCCTGTCTGCCAGGCGAATGCAGAGCCGGGCTCCAGGATGATGCGCAGATTCGGATAGCGCTCATGCAGCCCCTTCAGAAGGCCTATCAGATGCTCCACATCATAGTCCTTGCGTGTCATCAGATGTCCGCCACCGAGGTTCAGCCATTTCAGCCGTGGTAGCCACTTTGCGAATTTCTCCTCCAGATGCTGCAGTGTGTGCTCCAGTGCGTAGGATGATGATTCGCAATGGCAATGGCAGTGGAAGCCCTCTATGCCTTCCGGCAGTTCGTCGGGCAGTTGCTCCGACTGAAGACCGAAACGCGTGCCGGGAGCGCAGGGATTGTAGAGGTCGGTTTCTATCTCCGAATATTCCGGATTGATGCGCACACCGCAGGAGATAGGGTGATCGGCCTCCTTCGTCAGCGGATAGAACCGCTCGTATTGTGTCAGTGAATTGAAGGTGATATGACTGCTGCAACGCATGATTTCCCCAAAGTCCTCCTCCGTATAGGCGGGCGAGTAGGTGTGGGCCCTACTGCCGAATTCCTCGTAGGCCAACCGTGCTTCATACGGCGAACTGGCAGTGGTGTGGTGGATGTACTCCCTGAAGATCGGGAAACTCTTCCACAGCGCGAAGGCCTTGAAGGCCAAGATAATTTCCACGTCGGCCGCATCGGCCACATGCTTTATCAGCGAGAGATTCCTGCGCAGGAGGTCTTCCTCCATGATGTAACAGGGATTGGGGAATTTACTGTAGTCTATCATAATCAGTCTGCCACTAATCTTACCAATTTATGCATGATGCGGGTGCCACCAGAGCCTGGTATTTTTTGCCACACTATCTGGTCTCTGCCCAATTTCCCGGTCTGGAAGTTTATCACACTGCCATCGCTGGCGGTTAGATGCACTATCTGCCCATGATTCATCAGCTGGTAGGTGTAACTCACCGTGATGCCACGCTCACCTACAAGGCAGGTACACGTATTATCTTCTTGGAAGATCCAAATAGACTCATCTGTCTGTGCAGCGTACTTATCCATGGGAGCCGTCACCCATACACCTAACAGTTCTTTCTGACTGATACCCTCATACGTGGCTTCATCATCGCTGCAAGCAGCAAAACTCAGCGCCAATGTCAATACTGACAATAATCCAAATAATTTAATCACTTTCATAACCTCAAGTTTTAATAATTATTTGTATTGTAAATGCAAAAATACAAAAACCTTGCATGAGTGCAAGAACTTTTTTTAACCAATCACCTTAAATCTGGCAAATCTCAGCAGCAACTGCTTAGTGCCGGCATTGCGGAACTGGATGGTAGCCTTGGCATTGTCGCCGCTGCCCTCTACCTTGATCACCTCTCCGATGCCAAAGCGCTCGTGCTGTATCTGCTGTCCCACTTGGAGAGTGACAGTGCTGCCACCACTGTTGCCTGCCGATGGCGCTACACTCGATACACGCTTCAGATTTCGCGCCATGGGCATCACCGATGGACGTGGAGTGGGCCTCTCTTCCGACGGGAAGAAACTCCTTCGTGGCTGACCGTAATCGCTGCTGTGCGGTGTGAAGCGAGGTGCACTGCTCTCACCCCACTGACTGCCGTAAGACGGTGCCTTCTGTCGTGGCATGCTGTCATCGTTATGCGGCTTCAGGAACTTCACGTCGATGTCGCGCAGGAAACGGCTCGGCTGTGAGAACTCCATCTTGCCGTAGCGGAAGCGCATCTTTGCGAAGGAGAGGTAGCAATGCCTCTCGGCTCGTGTGATGGCCACATAGAACAGGCGTCGCTCTTCCTCCAATGCCCGCATGGATTCGCCCGACATGGGGCTGGGGAACAGGTTCTCTTCCAGACCCACCACGAAAACCGTACCAAATTCCAAGCCCTTGGCGCTGTGCACCGTCATGATGGTGATGCGTGCCCTGTTATCGTCGGCGTCAGAATCTTGGTCGGTGAGCAGCGATACTTCCGAGAGGTAGTCCGACAGGGAGATGTGCGGATTGTCCTCCTCCAGACGGCCCTCCGTAAAGTCCTTCAGACCATTGGTCAGCTCCTCTATATTCTCCTTCTTGCTCATGGCCTCCGGCGTGTTCTCACTCACCACGTCCTCTATGATGCCACTCGCCTTGATGATGTCCAGTCCCAGTTCGTAGGCGTTGCGCTCCGCAGCCTCGCCGATGAATCCCGCCATCAGCTCCTGGAAGCCCTTCAGTTTCGTCAGTGTGCCCTTCGATACGTCCAGCCCGTAGGTGTCAGGATGGCTGATCACCTCCCAGAGGCTCACCGCATGCTCCGTGGCCTTCGCCGCTATCTTTCCCACGGTAGTGTCACCGATGCCACGTGCCGGATAGTTCACTATGCGCTTAAACGCCTCCTCGTCGTTCGGATTCACCACCAGTCGGAAGTAAGCTATGATGTCCTTGATCTCCTTGCGCTGGTAGAACGACAGGCCGCCATACACGCGGTAGGGGAGCGACTGCTTGCGGAACTCCTCCTCGAACACGCGGCTCTGAGCGTTGGTGCGGTAGAGAATGGCGAAGTCAGAGTAGGGCACCCCATCCTTGCGGCGCAGCTCCTTGATCTTGTTGGCCACTATCACAGCCTCCTCCGCATCGCTGTAGGCCTGATAGATGCCCAGCGCCTCGCCTGTCTCGTTCTTCGAGAATACCTCCTTCGGTATGCGACTCATGTTCTTCTCTATCAAACTGTTGGCTGCCTGCACGATGGTCTGCGTAGAGCGGTAGTTCTGTTCCAGTTTGAAGATCTTCGCCCCGCGGAACGTCTTGGTGAAGTTCAGTATGTTGTCTATCTCCGCCCCACGGAAAGAGTAGATGCTCTGTGCATCATCGCCCACCACACACACCTTGCCATGCTGCAGTCCCAGTTGCATCACGATGCTATGCTGCGCGTAGTTGGTGTCCTGGTACTCATCCACCAGGATGTATTTGAATCGGTCTTGATATTTCGCCAGAATGTCCGGATGCTCCTTGAAGAGGATGAACGTGTAGAGCAGCAAGTCGTCAAAGTCCATCGCATCCGACTGCTTCAGTCGGTTCCAGTAGCACTGGTAGATGTCGCACACCTGCGGGATGCGTGCCGCACAGTCGGCCTCATACACCTCCGGATTGGCCCCGTAGCGTGCAGGCGTCACCAGTCGGTTCTTGGCATTGCTGATGCGGTTTTGCACGGTGGCCGGCTTGTAGACCTTTTCGTCCAGTCCCATCTCCTTGATGATGCTGCGTATCAGGCTCTTGCTGTCGGCCGTGTCATAGATGGTGAAGTGGTTGGAGAATCCCAGTGCCTCGCTCTCGGCATGCAGGATGCGCAGGAAGATGCTGTGGAACGTGCCCATCCAGAGGTATTGTGCCCGCTTCTCGCCCACCTGTCGGGCGATGCGCTCCTTCATCTCGCGTGCCGCTTTGTTGGTGAACGTCAGCGCCAAGATGTTCCACGGGTCCATGCCCTGTTCCATCAGGTAGGCTATCTTATACGTCAGCACACGCGTCTTGCCAGATCCCGCGCCCGCTATCACCAGCGAAGGTCCGTCACTGTAGAGCACGGCACTCAGCTGCCCCTCATTCAGTTCGTTCAAGAAATCCTGCATATCTATTTGTTCCTTTTTTCAAGCTCCAGTAAAAATCGTTTCGCCTCCAAGCCTCCGGCATATCCCGTCAGCGTGCCGTCTGTGCCTATCACGCGGTGGCAAGGGATGAAGATGCTCAATGCGTTAGCCCCGTTGGCATTTGCTGCGGCCCTCACGGCCCTCGGCTTTCCCAGCCCGGCGGCCAGCGCTCCATAGCTGCATGTGGCATCGTAGCCTATCCCCCTGAGCTCTTCCCACACCAGTCGTTGGAAGTCTGTGCCTATCATCCAGAGTGGGAGAGTGAATGCCCGGCGTCTGCCTTCGAAGTATTCATCCAGCTGCCTCATGGCCTCCTCCGTAGTGCTGCATGGCTGTGTGACCAGCCTCCCGTCCAGTGCCCTGCAGAGGCGGCGGTCGATGCTTTCGCATGACTTACGTTCTGCCCAGTCACAGAGGCAGAGCCGATTTTCGAAGGCACCGATCAGCAGCGTTCCTACGGGCGATTCATAGAGTTGCAGCGATATGAGGTTTTCGTTTCCCATCTCTCAGGCATAAAGTGAAGACAAAGTTACTCATTCTTCCCCAGCTTTCCAAACAGATGTCCATATATTGTTCTCAAAAAGTCATAGATCGATGATTGTCAGTGCGAAGTTACTACACGCCGATACCAGTCGCCAAATTTATCTTCGTTTTCTCTGCTGTGATTCAAGTAATGCCCTAAATATCATTCATTTCCAAATATGTTAAAATATGTCAATACGCCCAAAACACCCCAAAGCAGTTGTCAGTCACACAGCACAGCCCCTCACTATCCACTATCCATTATCCATTAAAAAAGCTTTCTAACTAGCAAAAAAAATCTTCGTAGTTAGGGCAAAAAAACTACCCTCATTTTTTGAAGCCGATAACAGCTATAACAATAACAGTTTATTTTTTGCCCTATGTATTTCTCGCTCCCTTTAGCTCTCAAATAAACCTATATTATATATTTATATTTATAAATATATAATATAAAATATATAGTTACAAATTGTAAGCAGTTCTAGCCAAAGAAAGTATAGCCCAGAAAAAATTTCTTTTCGGTTTTATAGAGGAAAGGTAAGCATAGTTTTTGGACTGGCAATAGTTTTGGCCTTTTTTTCGTTTTAAAGCGAATATATGTCTATAGGGGTATTAAATTGGGGCTAATCATCGATATGCAGTTCGCTTGCCAGAAGGAAGTGCCTATAGAATACATCGAAAAGGGCTGGCAGTTGGCCTTCGGCAGAGCCTCATAAGGCGAGTGGGAGGTTACTATTTCAGAAAATTGAGGCGTTGAAAATCAAGGAGTTATTCTCGGAATGACTTACTAAATCGCCTCGGAGCGGGTTACTATGCCTATGTGGCCCGCTCTTTTCATTCTACTTTTGCAACCGGCAATAAATGCGCTAGAAATGCATTTATGATTGTTAGTGTTTAAGTAGGCTTATTTTCTGTTCGTGCAGCACCTGACGAACTGATGCAGCGGGGAGTCGGGTGTTGCCGAAGAGAAAGTAAAGAGGACGAGAAAAGCGGATAGCATTACATTAATCTTTTATAATAATAAAGTATGAGAAACAATCTTTTGACGAAACGTTTGAGACTCTGTGCGCTGCCTCTGTTCCTGGCTGTTTGCATGCCTATGGGGACTATGGCCGCCATGACAGAGACAACAGGAGTGCAAGGCATCCAGCAGAACGGCCGCAACGTGACCGTGACGGTGATGGACGCGCTTGGTGAAGTGATTGGAGCCAACGTGCAGGTGAAGGGCACTACCATCGGGGCAGTGACCAACATGGACGGTGTGGCTGTGGTGCAGGGTGTGCCTAACGGCGCTACGCTGGTGGTCTCCTTCGTGGGCTATGTGTCACAGGAGATAGTGCTCCAAGACGGACAGACCTCGCTGGAGGTGACGCTGCGTGAAGACAGCGAGATGCTGGACGAGGTAGTGGTGGTGGGCTATGGTACCACGAAGCGTAAGAACTTCACGGGCTCTGTATCTACCATGAACGTGGCCGACGGGGCTGTGGCCAACATGGCACCTGTGAACTCTGCTGACATGCTGCGCGGTCTGGTGCCTGGATTGACCATGACGCAGGAGAGCGTGGCTGGTACGGCTTCAAGCATCCAGATTCGTGGTCAGAAGTCTGTGAACGGCGGCTCCGACCCTCTGATCGTGGTGAACGGCGTGATCTACAAGGGTACCATCAACGACATAGATCCTAACATCGTGGAGAGCATGAGCGTGCTGAAGGATGCCACCTCTCTGGCTGCCTACGGATCACAGGCTGCCAACGGTGTGATCATGATCACCACCAAGAAGGGTGCGCAGGGCAAGCCTATGATCAACTTCCGCAGCTCCGTGTCACTGAACGAGGCTGCCTACAAGCCCAAACTCCGTGACGGTAAAGGATTCATCGAGCTGATCAACGCCCGCCAGGGATTGCCAGAGGGCAGCACCAACTGGATGACTCTGCTGGAGAAGGCCAACTATGAGAAGGGTGAGGAGATGGACTGGATAGACTACGTGACGCATACGGGTGTGAACCAGAACTACTCGCTGAGCATCTCTGGCGCTACAGAGAACATGGACTATATGTTCGGTGCTTCTCTCTCTCACAATGACAACTTCATCCGTGGCAATGAGTTCAAGCGTAGGACGGTGAACGGTCGCATCAACACCAAGATCAACAACTATATCAAGGTGGGCATGAACTTCAACTATGCCGATATGTCGCAAGACGGTCTGCGCCCATCGACCAACCGCTACTGGTCTCCTTGGGGCGAGCCTTATTTGGAGGATGGCAAGACCTACCGCCGCTTCATCACTGAGCATACGGCCGATGACACCAACCCGATGTGGAACGTGGTGGGTGGCGTGGATCGCCAGAATCGCAACAACAACGTGTCACTGGGTGGTGAGATAGAGATCAAGATTCCTGGCATAGAGGGCCTGAGCTACAAGCTGACGGGCAACTATAACATCCGCCAGACGCTGAACCGCCAGTTCAACCACGAGCAGTACTATGTGTCTATCGGTGACGGCTGGGACTACACCAGCGACGTGTTCGACAGCCACCTGAATCAGGCTCAGGGCTGGATAGAGAACAGCAAGACGAAATCATACGTGATGGACCACATCCTGACCTATACCCGCGAGTTCGGTGACCACTTCGTGAGCGCTACGGCTGTATATACCCGCGACTCTGACAAGCTGGACGGCTCTCGCGTAGAGGGTATCGACTTCTCTGGTCTGGGCAACACCACACTGGGCTACTACGGACTGGGCAATGCCGCTACGCACAACATCACGGAGATAACCTACCGTCTGCACAACAACGTGGGCTATCTGGGCCGCGTGAACTACTCTTACAAGGACACCTACCACTTCAACGCCTCTGTGCGCCGTGACGGTTCTTCTGTGTTCGGTTCAGACAAGAAGTGGGGTACCTTCCCTGCAGTGGGTGTGGCTTGGACTATCTCCAACGAGGGCTTCTTCCAGGAGGCGCTGCCTTGGGCTACCAACACCAAGCTGAAGGCTTCTTGGGGTAAGAACGGTAACCAGTCTCTGATGCCTTACCAGACGCTGTCACAGATGGCTATGGGTAAGAGCGGTGGCTACACGGCCTACTTCGGAGGTCAGCCTCTCTTCGCTCAGGCACTCACCACGCTGGGCAACCCTGACCTGGGCTGGGAGACTACCACCTCTTGGAACTTCGGTATCGAGACCGATCTGCTGAAGGGCGGACGCATCCACTTCGAGCTGGATGCCTATGTGGCCAACACCACAGACCAGATCTTCAACAGCACCATCCCTGTGATGGGCGCAGGTCTGGATCACCAGTATGCTACGATGGGTAAGGTGAGAAACTGGGGTATCGAGGCTGTGCTCTCTACGATGAACATCCGCAAGAAAGACTTCACGTGGAGCACCAACTTCCAGTTCAACCTGAACCGCTCTATCCTGAAGGAGCTGGACGGCTCTGGGCAGGACAACATTCAGGACCAGCTCTTCCTGAACAAGTCGCTGGGTGCCATCTTCGGCTATGACTACAACCGCGTAGTGCAGGTGGAGGATACACAATACATGCAGGCCAACGGTGCCAAGCCTGGCGACCCAATGTACATAGACCACGACGGTGACGGTGTGATCACCCCATCAGACCGTGTGATTCTGGGCTACAACAAGCCTAGCTTCCAGCTCAACATGGGTAATACCATCACTTGGAAGAACTTCATGCTCTACTTCCTCTTTGCGGGTACGTTCAGCACAGGCAAGTATGGCGTAGCTCCAAACAACTTCGCCTTCGCTACCAACATGGAGAGCATGGCCTACATCAATACGGAGGACTTCCCATTCTGGACAGAGCAGAACCGTGACACCAAGCACCTGGGCGCTACAGCAGATGTGTCTAAGTTCACTGGTGTGCAGAAGTACTGCTTCATCCGCTTGCAGGACGTGAACCTGGCCTACAACCTGAAGGGGGCTTGGATGAACAAGATAGGTCTGGGCAGCGCACAGGTCTATGTATCTGGCCAGAACCTCTTCTTCTGGGCTCCAGACTGGGAGTTCAGCGATCCTGAGATACGCAGCAGCCGCACCACGCAGTTGGCTCGCACATTCACCTTTGGATTAAATGTTAGATTCTAATTAATTAAGACACAATAGATATGAAAGCATATAATTATCTTTTGGCAGGCCTGATGGGCGTGTGTGCCCTCACTTCCTGCAACGACGATGACTTCTTGGAGGAACAGCCAAGGACCATCTACACCGTAGATACTGCCTTCGAGAAGAGCAGTCAGGTAGATGCTGCCATTGCCCGTGCCTACATAGGTTTCAACTACATGTTTGGCTTCCACAACCTCTATGTGGAAGGTGCAGCAGCCAGCAACCTTCTGGCTGGCAACGGTGCCGACGTGATAGGTGGCGGACAGGCTTACCCACACATGGCCGCTGGCCAGTTCTCAAACTACATGAGCCTGAACTCTAACACAGGCGACTTCAACACGCTGTGGAACGAGCTCTACCAGCTGGCTGCAGAGGCCAACCTCGCCCTGCACGGCGCTGAGCTGGTGAACTGGAATAACGAGGCCGATAAGGCTTACGCTGTGGCTCAGGCCCGCTTCTTCCGCGGATGGGCTTACCTGCGTCTGGCAGAGTGCTTTGGCGGTGTGCCTATCGTAGAGGAGTTCAGCGAGCAGCTGAAGTTCGACTATGGACGCAATACCCGTCAGGAGGTCTATCAGTTTGCCATCGACGACCTGAAGGCAGCTGCTGCAGGCCTTCCTGAATATCCTCGCCAGACGGGCCGTGCGGCTCAGGGCGTAGCCAACCATTTCTTGGCAGAGGCTTATCTGGCACAGGGCGTAGAGACAGGCAACAACTCCCTCTTCAACGATGCTGTGGCTGCAGCCCAGAAGGTGGTGGCTGCCTATCCGCTGATGACTCAACGCTTCGGCGTGCGTGCCAACCCAATGGATCAGGGTACCAACGGCTTCCTGAACGTGCCAAACTATAAGGAAGACGGAAACGTGTACTACGACCTCTTCCAGATGGGCAACTACGACTATGCAGAGGGCAATACGGAGAGCCTGATGGCTGTGCAGTCGCCTACCTACAACCAGTGGGTGTCTGACGGTGGTAATGTGTATATGTATGGTGTCACCGTAGGTGCGCCTTACCGTGACTTCGTGTGGAATGCTACAGAGACGCAGCCAGACTCAGCTGGTCCTTGGCACGACAATCCAAACATCGACATGAACCAGTTCGTAGGCGGCAATCAGGGTGCCTATCTGGGTGGTACCTCTTGGGGTCTGGTAGGCTCTACCGACTACTCTGACGAGGTGGTTTGGGAAGGCAGCTTCAGCGATGACATCCGCAACTCACAGATCGTGCGCTGCGACCCAGTGGTGATGGAGAAGACCTCTAAGCACTATGGTGAAATCTGTAAGAAAGAGTGGCTGCTCTACCCATCGGCCCTGATGCGTATCTCTTGCAAGATCGCAATGCAGGACGGTTGGGGCTGGGATTCTCACCACGCCTTCGCTGGTGTGCAGACCTTCTGCTACCAATATGGTCGTGATATGTATGTGGCTCGCTCAGCAGAGACCTATCTGCTGCTGGCAGAGGCTTACCTGCGCTTAGGCAATCAGGCCAACGCCACAGCTGCCCTGAACACCGTGCGTCAGCGTGCACAAGCTTCCTACATGTACAGCACCATCACCATGCGCGACATTCTGGATGAGCGTGCCCGTGAGCTGGCATTCGAGGAGCATCGTTGGCCTACCTTGCTGCGCCTGGACAAGACAGGCGGTCAGAACCCTGACATGAAGTATCAGCTGGAGCATTACACCATGTTCACCAACGATCTGGGTCAGGATGGCATCGTACCAGAGTGGACATTGTTCCCCATTCCTCTGACGGTGATCAACCTGAACAAGGAGGCACAGCTGGAGCAGAATCCTGGTTGGAATTGATTATACTAATAGTTAGGTAAGAAGCGGGGTATGCAGATTTATACGAGTCGTATCGTATGATCCGTATGGCCCGCTTATTTTATTTGAAAAATGAATTATCGGAAAATTTCCGTTTTTGATATTTATTTGCTAACTTGCAGCAGTTTAAGAAAAATATAAGACAATTATGAATAAGAATAGAAGAAACGCTTTGAAAATGATGGGATTCGGAGTAGCTGGCATCGCCTTCGCCTCCTATGTAAAAGCAGCCGATGTGCTGGATGAAGCCACGTTGCTGAGTCTGCCACGTGCCAATCAAACCCCTCAGGGCATGCCACAGCCGAAGTATGATGAGCCAGTGGTGTATGAGGGACCAGACTTGATCATCCGCAGAATAGATGAGCACACGTGGGAAGGCAACGGCCACCTGATGGCCAATGAGACCATCTACATCATCGAGGGCAACGAGCGCACCATCCTGCTGGATGCGGGCACTAAGATAGATGGCCTACGCAAGATAGTGGAGGGCATCACCTCAAAGCCTATCACGCTGATAGCTACGCACGTGCACCCAGACCATACGGGCAGCGCCATTCACGATTTCGAGGAGATCTGGATCAATGCGGGCGATGAGGTGAACGTGCCTCAGTTCATGGCCGACTATAAAGGTAAGGTGAACTTCCTCGAAGACGGTCAGGTATTCGACTTGGGTGGTCGTCACATCGAGGTAATCTTCACCCCTGGACACACACCAGGCAGCGCTACCTTCTTCGAGATGGAAGGGCGCAAGTGGGGCTATAGTGGCGATGCCTTCGGCTCTGGTAATCTGTTGCTCACCACCAACTTCTCCACACTGCTGGCCACTACCACTCGCATAGAGAGCTATATGAAGCGTCACGGCATAGAGAAGATGTATCCGGGCCACTACATGGGCAGCAATCCTGAGACGCTGCAGCGCGTCAGCGACCTGAAGAAGATGTCGGAGGAGATGATAGCTGGCACGCGCAAGGGCGAAACCTCTGGACAGGCGATGATGGGTCTGAATGGCCACATACGCGACTTTGGCGTGAATATCAGTTATCGCAATCCAGAAGGGGTGAAGTAGAATGGTTAATGGATAATTGTTAATTGTCAATTGTGCATTGTGAATTGTCAATAAAACAAAAGATATGAAGAAACTATTATTATCTATTGCATTGTCAGCAGCGGCCCTGATGCCTGCTGCAGAGGCATTAGCCCAATTCAACATGGGAGCCCAGCTGCCAAGATTGCAGCGTCGTGAATCATTCGACATGGTGAAGGAGTCATGGAGTGCTGGCTGGATAGCCGTGCCAGAGAGTAGCCCGAATGACTATGGTGTCTACTACTTCCGCAAGGATGTAGACCTGGCTGCTAAACCAGCTAAGTTCGTGGTCTATGTGACGGGCGACACACGCTATAAGCTCTACATCAACGGCCAGTTGGCCTCACTGGGTCCTGCTCGCAGCGACTCCAAGCATTGGAACTATGAGACGGTGGATTTGGCACCATACCTCAAGGCAGGCAAGAACGTTTTCGCTGCGCAGGTGTGGAACGAAGGCAGCTTCACCCCGGTGCCTAACGCCACCATCCGCACAGGCTTCCTGATGATGGGTGAGGGTGATGCGAAGGTGGTGAGCACAGACGGCACTTGGAAAGCTATCCAAGACCCAGCCTTCACTCCAATTCCTCAGCGCGTGCCTGGCTACTATGCGCTGGGGGCTGGTGAACAGATAGACATGAGTCAGACCATCGCTGGCTGGCTGGAGGCAGATGCCGACCTCAGTCAGTGGAAAGACGCGCAGGTGTTCGACGTGGGTACGCCTCACGACACCAGTACGGGAACAGGTGTATACAGCACCCACTTGCTGGTGCCAAGCACGCTGCCACAGGTGGAGCGCTTCGAGAAACGGCTGGCTGTGGTACGTCAAGACGGTGGTCTGAAGTTGCCTAAGGAGTGGCCTACAAAGCAAGCTGCAGTCACCATCCCTGCCAATCAGACGGTGGAGCTACTGCTTGACCAACAGGAACTTACCAATGGTTTCTTCAAGCTGAACTTCAGCAAGGGAAAAGACGCAGAAATCAACATTGGCTATGCAGAATCACTCTATACAGATGAGCGTGGCAACAAGAAAGGCAATCGCAACGAGGTAGAAGGGAAGTTCTTCGTGGGTCGTTGGGACAAGCTGCTCTCCAGCGGTAAGGACAATCAGCAGTTCACCTCTCTCGACTGGCGCACCTTCCGCTATATCAAGCTGAACATTGTGACAAAGGGCGAGGCACTGACGATCAACGATATTGGCAGCACGTTCACAGGCTATCCTTTCGTGCTGAATGCCCATCTGGATACAGACAATCAGGAACTGCAGAAGATGATGGAGATAGGTTGGCGTACAGCCCGCCTCTGCGCTATCGAGACCTATACCGACTGCCCATTCTACGAGCAGCTGCAATACTTGGGCGACACCCGCATTCAGGCGTTGGTATCCCTTTATAATAGTGGTGACGACCGCTTGGTGAAGAACTTCCTGCACCAGAGCGATATGAGTCGCAACGCAGAGGGTATCACGATGGGGCGTGCGCCATCGGAGTTGGCTCAGTACATCACCCCATACGCCCTGAGCTACATCTACGCCATCCACGACTACATGCGCTACGGAGCCGATCAGGACTTGGTGCTCGACCTGATTCCAGGGGCAGAGCAGATACTTCACTACTTCAGCAAGTATCAGCAGGCAGACGGACGCATCAAGGGATTGCCAGGTTGGAACTTCTCCGACTGGGTGACAGCTCCTGGATGGAACACGGGTGTGGCGCAGGCAGGCAGCGATGGTGGAGCCATCCTCATGGATCTGCAGTTGCTTCTGGGCTACCAGACGATGAGCGACTTAGAGAACTATCAGGGCAACACCTTCATGGCGAAGAAGTACGACGATAAGGCTGCCCAGCTCAAGGCCAGCATCCAGCGCGCCTACTGGAGTGCTGAGAAGGGCCTCTATGCGCAGACCATCGAGAAGGATGCTTTCTCTCAGCACGCCAACTCACTGGCCATCCTCACAGGTATGGTAGAGGGCGAGCAGGCCCGTCAGGTGGCACAGAAGATGCTCACAGACAAAGAATTGGATCCTTGCTCCGTGTATTATAAGTTCTACCTGCACGAGGCATTAGTAAAGGCAGGCTTGGGCAACGACTACCTGAAGTGGCTCGACATCTGGCGTGAGAACATCGCGATGGGACTCACCACATGGTGTGAGACCAGCGATGTAGATGGTACACGCAGCGATTGCCACGCTTGGGGTGCCAGTCCGAACATCGAGTTCTTCCGCACCCTGCTGGGTATAGACAGCGCAGCGCCAGCCTTCGCGCAGGTGAAGATAGAGCCTCGCTTGGGCGACATCCAGAAGATTGGTGGCACGATGCCACATCCGAAGGGCAGCATCAAGGTGGCTTATCAGAAGAACGGCTCTACCCTGAAGGCAGACATCGAGCTGCCAGCAGGTGTCACTGGCACACTGGTTTGGGCAGGTAAGACCTACCAACTGCAAGGCGGTAAGAATACGATAGAGGCTCGCTAAACAAGAGAGTGCCTAAAACAAAAGTGACCATCGATCTGAAAGTCGGTGGTCACTTTTGTTATATCTGTCATTGCTGTGGGCAATCTTTGCAGAGTGTTGAGAAGTATTTCCAAAGCGGAGCCACCATCAACGCCTGCATGAAGTCGCCACGCTCCAGCATGGCCTTCACTTCTTCTTGAGAGAACAGATAGACCTCCACGTCTTCCAAGGCATCCAGATGCTGGGCACTTACGCGTTCCACGCCTGTTGCCAGAAAGCAATGTGTCAGATTATTCATGGTGCTGGGGTTGGCAGAAATCTGCATGATCTCCTGCCACTCTCCTCCCGCATAGCCCGTCTCCTCCTGAAGCTCTCGCTGAGCAGCCTGCAAGGGTGTCTCTCCCTCTTCCATACAGCCAGCCACCACTTCAAAGCAGGTGCGACCCAGCCCATGACGGTATTGGCGCACCAGCACCATCTGTCCCTCTTTGGTGATGGCGATGACATTGATCCACGTAGGGTATTCCAGTACGTAGTACTCATCCATGATGCGACCGTCTGGGAGTTGCACCTTGTCGCGTCTGGCTGTGAGCCAAGGGCGCTTAAAGAGGTATTCGCTGCTTAGCAGCTTCCAATCCATCGACTTCATTACGTTAAACATTAAACGTTAAACATTAAACATTCTAGCTGCGCTATGAATTTTAGCCTTCAAACTCTTTGGCAACTTTCTTCATCACCTCACTGATCTCGATGTGCTGCGGACAGATGCGCTCGCATTTTCGGCACTGGATGCAGTCGGAAGCCTTGCCATGCTCCGCGATAAGATTGTTGTAGTAGGCTGTCTCGGATGTGAATCCGTCCTTCTTGAAGCGCTTCTTGGCATTGTAGAGCGAGAAATACTCAGGAATGGCGATGTGCTGAGGGCATCCCTTCACGCAATAGCGACAGGCCGTACAAGGCACAGCGATGCTGCCATTGATGATGTCTGCAGCTCTGTGCGTGATGGCCATCTGCTCCTCTGTCAGAGGCTTGAAATCCTGCATATAAGAGGTGTTGTCGTCCAGCTGTTCGTAGTTGCTCATGCCAGAGAGCACCATCATCACCTGAGGCTGTGAAGCGGCAAAGCGGATGGCCCAAGATGGGATGGAGAGATCAGACTCCGACTGCTTGAACATCTTCTTCACGCCCTCTGGAACATTCACCAGCGTGCCACCCTTCACAGGCTCCATCACCACTACAGGCTTCTGGTGCTTGCAAATCACCTCGTAGCACTTGCCAGACTGAATGCGATCGCTGTCCCAATCCACATAGTTGAGCTGAATCTGCACCAGCTCTATCTCAGGATGCTCCGTGAGGATGTGATCCAGCAGCTCCGCACTATCGTGGAACGAGATACCCATGTGGCGTATCTTGCCAGCAGCCTTCAGTTCCTGCAGAAATTCGAAGCTGTGCAGCTTGGTGGCATTCTTATAGGTAGCCTGATTCAGGGAGTGCACCAGGTAGTAGTCGAAATAGTCTACACCCACCTTCTGCAGCTGGCGCTCGAAGGTTTCGCGTTGCTTCTGCTCAGAGTGCAGCATCATGATGGGCAGCTTGGTAGTGATGGTGTACTTATCGCGCGGATAGCGCTCCACCAGCACCTCTTTCATCACCTCCTCACTCTGGAAGTTGTGATACATCCACGCCGTATCAAAATAGGTGAACCCACGCTCGATGAACGTGTCCACCATACGTTTCAGTTGTTCCTTATCAAAGCTCGTCTGGTCAGCAGGGTCGAGCAACGGCAGTCTCATGCAGCCAAATCCTAGTTTCTTAGCCATAATTACGTAGTTTTGATGTTTATTTCAGGCGAAGATACAAAAATATTTGCATTTGACGAAAATAATGCACAACTTTGGGACACCTTACAATAATATTTGTACTATGAGAAAGACAATTCTTCTTTTGACGCTGCTGCTATCTGTCTGCTTCCTGAACGCGGCAGAGGTGGTGGATATCTGCATCTATGGGGGCACATCCTCTGGAGTGATGGCAGCCTATACAGCCCGCAAGGCAGGTAAAAAGGTCCTGCTGGTGGAGCCAACCGATCGCGTTGGCGGACTCACTACTGGCGGACTCGGAGCCACAGATATAGGCAATCCCTACATCATGAAAGGCTACACCTACGACTTCTATAAGCGCATAGGCCAGTACTATGGCACCACAGAGATGCACTTTGCCTTCGAGCCTAAGGTGGCCCTCCAGATCTATCAGCAGTATATCGACGAGGCTGGGGTGGAGGTGCTCTATAACCACAGGCTCTTCAGCGTGCAGATGGAGAACAACGTGATAAAATACATCGTGGTGGAGGACTCCAAGCACCCATCGAAAAACACCAATATTACGATACAGGCGAAGGAATACATCGACTGCTCTTATGAGGGCGACCTGATGGCCAACAGCAACGTGAGCTTTACCACAGGGCGCGAGGGCAACGACGTGTATGGTGAAACGTGGAACGGCTCGTTCTGGTCGCTGCATCACCAGTTTCCCGACTATGTGGATCCCTACGTGGTGAAGGGAGACCCCAAGAGCGGACTGCTCTATGGCATCCTTCCAGGAGAGCCCTCTCTCCCAGGACAGGGCGACAAGAACATTCAGGCGTACAACTATCGCATCACGCTGACAGACGATCCTGCCAACATGATTCCCATCACAGAGCCAGAGAACTACGACCCCAAGAAATACGAGCTGCTGATTCGCCTCAAGGAGCGTTCGCCATTCTCTGACAGAGGACTGGAGGATATCTTCATCTGGAGCCGCATGCCCAATCATAAGACGGACATCAACAATCGCGGGGGCTTCTCTACAGATGTGATAGGAGAAAACTGGGACTATCCTACAGCCAGCTATGAGCGCCGTGCAGAGATAGCCAAGCAGCATCTGGACTATACCAAGGGCTTGCTCTACTTCGTGGGGCATGATGAGCGCATTCCAGAGAACGTGCGCCAAGAGATGCTGCGTTGGGGCTACCCGAAGGATGAGTTCCTTACGACTGATCATTTCACAGCCCAGCTCTATATCCGCGAGAGCCGCAGAATGCTGGGGCGCTATGTGATGACGCAGGCCGACTGTGAGAATCGTACGCAGGTAGAAGACTATGTGGGCTGGGCTGCCTACACGATGGACTCGCACAACTGCGGACGCTACGTGGTGAATGGGATGGTGAAGAATGAGGGCAATGTGGAGGTGAGCATCAAGGAACCTTATCGCGTGTCCTATCGCTCCATCACCCCTCGTGAGGAAGAATGCAGGAACCTGCTGGTGCCTGTCTGCCTCTCAGCTTCGCACATCGCCTATGGCAGCATCCGTATGGAACCTGTCTTCATGGTGCTGGGGCAGAGTGCAGCCTTAGCAGCCTGCCAGGCCATCGACCAGTGCGGAGGCATTGTGCAGAGCGTAGATGCAGAGAAGGTCTATCAGCAGATGGAGGCTTCAGGGGAATAAACAAACAAGGCAGCATCTTCGAGGGTGCTGCCTTGCTTTTAGTCGTTTAAGAGCGCATCGAGCTTGCGCCACGCTTTCAAGTACTTATTCAGTCGGAGCCTGTCCTCCTCCGTGATTTCATTCAGGCGGAAGATATTCATATTGTCCTCCAAGTCGGCCATCTTCACATATCTTCCTATTTCGTTCCTACTCGCCCTGTCTACGAAATCCTGGTAATCCTCGCCCTCTTGTCTCGTCACAGAGACGATGCCATCGACAATCTCCTTAGGGAAACCCTCTTGCAGCAGGAACTCAGCTGTCACATCCGTATCCTCGATGATGTCATGCAGCAGACCCACGAGCTTCTGCTTGGTGTCAATGAGGTTCTGCGAAACACGAATCACATGGCCATAGTAGGGCTTGCCAGCCTTGTCCACCTGTCCACGATGCTTCTCCAGCACCAGAGAGACCGCTTTATCGAAGAGCGCCTGATAATCCTCTGCCACATAGACATAATAGAAGCATACCTCATAAGCCTTGCCATAGAGTGTCTGCACAGCCTCCACGGCTTTCTGCTTCACCTCTGCCACCATTGATCCAAAGACCTCTACCTTTCCATCTTCATCGGAAGCCACGAGAAGCTTCTCTGGGTGTAGGCTGAGGTTGATATATATTACCTTGTTCTCCATATTCAATGAAATCTGTGCAAAGGTAATAATATTGAATTATAAAATGGGAGGTATTTAGATAAAAAGCAAAAAAACTTATCTTCGCAGCGAACTTATAACCTTTTCGATGCGCATATACTTCCATTTTATTGGCCTATTGTGCAATGTTCAATGTGAACGTTTGGCTTTCCAGTCCTTCACCACTGACGTTCACTTTCACATTACCAGCATTCTTGGCACGGATCACAGCGAGTGAGCGACCATAAGCGGTAGGGTAGATGCCACTCTGGAACGTGTTGGTAGTGATGAGTGTCTGACTGCCAAAGCCCAGCAACTGAGCACCTTCAACCTGTACGTTCAGTTCGCGATCAGCCTTTGATTCCACCTCACCATTCTCACCTGTCAGGTTGATGTCGAGGAAAATCAGCTCGCCAGCCTTATGCTCATTGACCATTGACCATTGACCGTTGACCATTTTACAGTTTGGCTCAGCCTCGATGCTGATGCCTACCTTTCCTGAGGCAGAAGTAAGCACTTGCTCACCAGCATTAGTCAGAGCCTTCAGCGTACCAGCCTCATAAGGCACTTCGAAAGTAGCCATATAGTCCTTCACTTCCTGCTCGCCAATCAATTTATCATTCAGATACAGCTTCACAGAAGGAGCGCTGGTGAATACCTCTACTGTAGCCATCATGCCCTCGCAGCCTTGCCAGCTCCATGAAGGAATGCTGTTGATACCACGCCAGATAGACTTGATCAGCGCTTCCTTATGTAATGGGCTCACACCAATATATGGTTTATTGTCTTTCAGGAAGATGGCTTTAGCCAGCAGAGCTTCGCCAGTAGGATTGCCATTGATGTCAAGGGCACCACCACCATTCAGATGCCAAGGGAACTCCTTATTAGCAAAATTCTCATCATCAGAATAGTACCAAGCCCCAAGACCTATCTCACCAATATAATCCCAAGCCGTCCACATGAAGTCGCCAATGAGGTAGGGGAGTTCCTCCACCATCCTCCAGTTCTCTGCCAACTGGTATGGGAATGTTTCACTACCCACGATGATACGTCCAGGATGCAGATCGCCATCAAGAGGATAGCGTTTGCTGCCGTAGTTGTAGCCTGCAATGTCGAGGGCATCCAGCACTGGCGATGCTGCCTCGTCCATCATAGGAACTAACACGGCGTTCATCATACCTTCATTTGAGGCCACCATCATCTGGTTATATTGTTCGCTGGTCATAGGTTCCTGTCCGCCCATTTGAGCAGAATTGGATTGTTCGAAGATGTTGCGTCCCATCTTGGTGAGGCCAATGATCATAATGTTGATACCAGCTGTCACAGGACGAGAAGCATCTTCCTGATGCAGACGTGCGATTAAGTCCTTTGCCAGCTCCATCCCTTCTTCCTGAGAAGGTTCGCCCACCTCGTTACCGATGCTATACATGATCACGCTGGGGTGGTTGAAGCTATACTTCATGAAGTGGCGGATATCCTCTTGATAATTAGCACGGAAGTAGTTGCTATAGTCGTACTTTGTCTTGGTGATGTACCACATGTCCCACAACTCGTTCATCACATACATACCCAGCTCGTCGCAAGCCTCCAGCAATGCCTCAGAGGCAGGATTGTGTGAGATACGTATGGCGTTGAAACCACATTGCTTCATGATAGCCACCTTGCGCAGATCAGCCTCCTTGTACTCAGCAGCTCCCAGCACGCCATTGTCGTGGTGGATGCAGCCACCCTTCAGCAGCACCTTCTCACCATTCACCAGCAGACCGTCTTGGGCATTCCAACTGATCTGACGGATGCCAAAGCGTTTCTCCTGCACCTCAATGGTCTTGCCATCCTTCTTCAGCTCCACCACTGCTGTGTAGAGATTAGGATGCTCAGCGCTCCAAAGCTTAGCACCTGCCACATCAAGCTCCACCTTGTCGCCCTCTGCTTCAGCCACCTTCGTCTCGCCATCATAGAGGCTCACGCTGATTTCACCTCCTTGGTGAGAGGTCTGCACAGCCACCTTCGCAGGAGTGATGGAGAGCGTGTTGATTCGTACGTCTTCGATATAGTCTTTCTCCTGCACGCAGAGCGTCACAGGGCGATAGATGCCAGCACCGCTGTACCAACGGCTATTAGGCATTTCGGAGTTGTCCACATCCACGCGGATCACGTTCTCACCAGCCTTCAGCAATCCATCCAGGCACACCTCGAAAGGCATGTAGCCATAAGGGTATCCCCCAGCTTCCTGTCCGTTCACCAGCACCTTGCTGTTGCGATATACGCCATCGAACTTCAGCGTGACGTGCTTCTGCAGCATGTCAGAAGAGGCGTTGAATGTCTTTTCATAATGGTACACGTTGCCAGGATAGAATCCGTTATGACGGCCCTCAGGCACGTCAGCACTACGCGTTTCTGTCTGCATGGCATCGTGAGGCAGGTCTACCACTTGGCGGTCTGATTGACTGTCGCTCCAGAACTCCCATTCTTCATTGAAATCCGTCTGATAGGCAGAGCAAGCTGTCAGTCCAGCTGCCAATACTCCAGAAAGGAGGTTTAAGTTAGTTCTTTTCATCTTTTTCTTCAGTTATTTAGTTATTGTCTGCAAAGATAATGAGTTTTTCTGGATTCCTATTGCTCTTTTCACTTGATTAGTTGGTCATTCGCTGCTTAGATTTTAGTCTTCACACTTCACAGCTGGCGTTTAAGTGTTTTATTTATAGCCGATTAGGAGCGTGAAGTGTTGTTCTGAACACTTCACCACTCTTCACGCTTATGTGAAGTGTAGTGAAGAGTCAAACGCCACACTTCACACTCGTTATCGCTTGTATCAGAGGTAGTTAAGTACCCTTTGTGAAGTGTGAGGTCTAAAATCGAGAGTGGGGTTCGCTATCAACGAAAGTAGGTCTCGCCATTAACGAGATTACGTTTCGTTGAGACTTAGGTTACGGCAATCCTTGCCTTAGGTTACGCCTCGACTTTTGTTGGTGTGCACAGAAACATTTTTTCCTGTGCACACCAACAAACTTTCTCTAACACAGGAAATATTTTTTCCTAACTGGCGCACTCTTAATTTCCGATAGCCTTCTCAGAGAAAAAACACTAAGGCATCAGACAAAAAAATAGTTCCGCTCTTCCTCCGTGGAACATTCGCTTTTTCGTGAAACAAAAGCGGACTTACAACGGACTTACAACGGAGGAACATCGGAGTCACTATTGATTCGTTTTATAATGAAAACAATTAACCGAAGAGCTCACTATGTGAACCCAGTCGGACTAATTCTATAATATCTGTCTCTTCATCAAACCATATTAAGAGGAAATCACCTTGTATGTGACATTCTATGCAATCCTTATAATCGCCAAATAAGGGATGAGGGTAATATTTATCTAGGAATGTCGTCCATCATTTCATCTACGTTGGTGTAGACCTTGTTTGTGTTGTGTCCAGACCTGGCTTCTTCGATAGCAGCCTTTGTTACTTCGTTAGGCTCATGATATACGAGATCCAGAAGCACACTCTCCACATAGTTGTTGAGCGTGCGATTCTCTTTCAATGCGTTTTGCTGTAGTCTTTCTATCAGATCCGACCTCAAGCGAAATGTCTTAATCCTTCTTGTTGTTTCCATATCTGTATGCTATTTGTATTACATTTGATATGCAAATGTATTACTATTATCACAATAAAACAAGCGGCTATCTATTTTTCTTTTCTCCCAAAAGTCAAATTCTTCAGTTACGAGGAGGACAAGGGGACAGTGGACAGTCATTTTCTGTCCCCCTTGGTGTAAGAAGCACAAAGAGTATGCGTATGAGTATCGGCCTATGGTAGTGGCAGAGCCATAGTTTACTTATATCCCTTAGGTCAGCTGAATGATATCTGTGATGCGGGTGCTGGGATTCTTGCTGCGGAAATCATGCTTGATGGCATTGGCGAAAACATCAGCTTTGCCAACGCCATTCTTGCCTGTATATTGCTGGGCACCTATGACAACTGTCTCGGAGCCTTGCGTCTGATTGATGCGATCTATTACCTTATCCAGACGACGCATGCGCTGAATGTTCTCCGCATTTACATCGAAAAGGTCGGTTTGAAGGGGTGTTTCCTCCGTGATGCCCTAGATTTCCTCTCTGTGCAGGACAATGTCGACGCTGAGCGCATTGGCATCATCGGCATCTGTGGCTTTGGCGGCATGGCTGTGAACGCTGCTGCTTTAGACCCTCGCATCAAGGCCACCGTAGCCATGACCATGTATGATATGAGCAAAGTCAACGTAGAAGGCTATTTCGAGAGTGAGAATACTCCAGAACAGCGTTTGGAAAAACGTCGCGCCATCGCTGCACAGCGCACAGCCGACTATAAGTCGGGCACCTATCAGCGTGCAGGTGGTGTGATAGATTCCCTCCCAGAAGATGCTCCGTTCTTTGTGAAAGACTATTTTGCCTACTATAAGACACCACGTGGCTACCACGAGCGCAGTGGCAACTCTACCGATGGATGGAACGTGATCGGCACGCAGTCGTTCCTCAATCAGCCGTTGTTGGCATGGGCGCATGAGATAGATCGTCCAGTGCTGCTCATTCATGGCGAGCGCGCTCATAGTCGTTACTTCAGCGAGTATGCCTTCGAAAAGATGACAGGCGTACACGTAGAGAATGAAAGCAAGGTGGTAGGCAATATGGAAATCATGATCATCCCAGGTGCCTCACACGTAGATCTTTACGACGATGTGGCAGGTGTTATCCCTTACGATAAGATTGAAGCCTTCTTCACAGAAAATCTGAAATAAGAGGACATGAAGATTCTCAGACACATTCCCCTGATGCTGACCCTGCTGCTCTGCTGCAGTTGGGCTTCCTGCGGAGAAGATGACCCTGTGGCAACCATCAATCCGCAGGCCGAACAAACGCCCGTCAAGGAGCAGCCCACCAATGACAATGATAATGACAATAAACCTATGAATCGTCAGATCAAATTCACCATCGACGGTGAAACTTCTTTTACCGCCACATTGGCCGATAACTCTTCAGCCAAAGCCTTGCTCGAAGCCCTGAAAGAAGCCTCCATCACCTATGAGGCACACGACTATGGCAATTTCGAGAAGGTAGGGGAGCTGGGACGCTCTTTCCCTCGCAACGACCAGTCCATCACCACACAGCCAGGCGACCTTACCCTCTATCAAGGCAGCAGCCTCTGCATCTACTACGACAAGAACCAGTGGACGTTCACAAGCCTTGGCAAGGTAGATGGTCTCTCGCAGTCGGAACTGAAGAAAGCCGTAAAAGCAGGACAGGGCAATGTTAAAGTGACCCTCTCATTGCCTTGGCTGTAAAAAACATATCACTTAGAATAAACAGCAAAGGCAGGAATTCACCCTGCCTTTGCATTTTTGCATATTTCCATTTCTGCATCTTTGCATTTAATAATTTGCCTCTTTGCAAATTATTGTATCATCCGTAGGTCTCAATGAGGTATTTCACAAACTGCATGTCAGAGAAGTTGATGAAGCCTGTGTCACTCTGATTGAGGGTAGCTATCTGCTTCATGTCCTCAGCAGTGAGACTGAAGTCGAAAATGTCTAGATTCTGCGCCATACGCTCCTTATGAATGCTCTTTGGGATGGCTACGATGCCACGCTGTGTCAGCCAACGGAGAGCCACTTGAGCAGCACTCTTACCATACTTGGCGCCAATGCTTGCCAGCAATTCGCTCTTTATCACGCCCTCTGCGCCTTGACCACCCAGAGGACCCCATGCCATCATACGGGTGCCAAAGTCGTTCAGCACACCCTGAATGCCATTCTGCTGCACCAACGTGTTGCATTGCAACTGGTTCACCATAGGCTTCACATCCACATAGTGTGCAAAGTCGAAGAAGCGCGCCTCCTGAAAGTTGCTCACGCCAATCGCTCTTACCTTACCAGCACGATAGGCCTTCTCCATGGCACGCCAACTGCCAAACACATCACCATAAGCCTGATGGATAAGCAGCAGATCTATATAGTCAGTCTTCAGCTTTCTAAGGCTCTCGTCAATAGACTTGGCAGCCTTCTCTTCGCCTGCATTGCTGATCCACACTTTGGTAGTGAGGAAGATATCCTCACGCTTGATGCCGCTCTTAGCGATAGCTTCACCCACACCTTCCTCGTTGTAGTATGCCTGTGCGGTGTCTATCAGTCTGTAACCCACGCTCAAGGCATCGCTCACGCAGCGTTCACACTCCTGGGGGCTTACCATAAATACCCCATATCCCAACAATGGCATTTCTACGCCATTCGATAATTTTATTGTCTCCATGATTCTATCTTTTAGTTGTTTCTGCAAAAATACACATAAATATCCAGTAATTAATGTTACAAAATACTGAGAATATTATCTAATTCACGTTTTCAAATGTAAGAGACTTATTTTTTATTCTCCAGAAACTTTGTTGCTTTCATAAAGCGATACAGCATGTCCATCCACTCGTTCCATTCCTTGCCATTGTATTGAAGCCCATCACCATGAGTTCCCTCATAAATGTAGTGTAACTCGGCTGGGACTTGTGCATTCTTGAGATCATTAAAGAATTGTTCAGCATACTCAGGTACAGTAAGATCGAACGTTGGAGAACATAGGAATACCGGAACCTTGTCAGTTGGAACTCCAGGATTGGAAACTACACCATAAATTGGAGCAGCAAAGTTGGGTTTGCTCTCCTCATCGTGAATCATCAGCACGTTCATTGTTACCACACCTCCTGCAGAGAATCCCATGATGCCGATGCGTTGTGGGTCTATGCCCCATTCCTTGGCATGTCTGCGTACATATTTCATGGCTTGCCGGCCATCATCGCCTTGAATAGTGGGTTGCAACTGTACAGGGGTTGTATTGACAACAGGAGCAGCTGTCCGTGTAGCCTCGCTTTCAACAGCATTGCTACGGTTCATCAATGACTGCCAAAACTCCATGACGTTCTTTGTCACCTCATCTCTGTCTTTACCCATAAAGGTAGTGCGATATTTCAAAATGATACCTGTTATGCCATGATGCTGTAACCATTGAGCCACATTGATGCCTTCTTCCTCCCAAGTAAGGTAGCGATTTCCACCTCCGGGGGCAATAATCATGGCAGCTCCAGTATCAATAGCAGCATCAGGACGGTAAACAGTAATCGTTGGTTCACTCACATTATACACCATAGGATGTCCTGCTGGGTTGTTCATTGTGATTTCTGGATAATCCACATTCTCAGAACCTGGGGCCGCCCCCTCGTAAATTTTATAAACTTGCTGTGCCTGTATAGCGTTTGTCATAAAGGCGAGCGTCAAAGCTGCCATAAAAGAGAACTTCTTCATATTCATTATTGTAATAATTTGTTATCATTTCATTTCTTTGGGAAAAAGAAGGGGAGTGCATGGTAGCAGAATTCCCATACAGCATTGAAGTCATGGTGTCCGCCTTTCTTCTGGTGATAGGAGAAATTAGTGCTATTGAATGTATCCGTGAGGGCACCCATAGCCAATGCTTGATTATGCGTCTGAGCCAGTCGGACATCCTCATCTCCAACGGCATACCACACGTAGAACCCATCACCCTTATACGGAGAAGCATTCACATGCTCACGTAGGAAAGCAGCCGTTTCCTGAGGGTGAGAAGCACCACCGAACATGGTGATGTGCCAGTTGTCACCGCTCATGGGGAGGTAGTATTTCTGCACTTCTAAAGCTTGCTCAAAGATGTACCACGTGGTGATGCTTCCAAGGGAGAAGCCGCCAAACGCCCGATGGTCACGACTGGCAATAATGCCAGGCAGGTCTGTACTCTCAGCATATGTGCTATACTTGCCTTCCACAGCAGGAATCAGGTCATTCTTCAGTTCTTGGGAGAATACGGCTGCCTCAGCACAAGATTCTCCCCAAGCTTTACTACGATTGTCCTTGTCCCATGTGGGAGAAACAGCGATGAATGGCTTGCTCAGTCCTTGCTCTATCAAATTATCAAAAATGTTTACCAGAGGGGTACGGCCGTTTCCGCCACGTCCTAAAAAATACTCTTGCGCTGTGCCTCCCCATCCATGCACCAGATAGATGATGTCATATTTCTGATTTGGATCGTAACCGTATGGCAAATAGACGTATGCAGGCTTATGCGTAGTCTGCATGGAGCCTGTGTAGTCTTTAGACTCATATTCCACCAACTCTATCTTTCCTTGCTGATTTGCAGCACGTAAGAAAGCCGATGGTACATCTGTAGTATATTGGATGCTGAATCTAGGAGTAGGCTCCGTAGTGGTATTCTGCTCCACTGGAGTACCCTCTATTTCTGTCATGGCACTCACTTTCTCAGAGCAAGCTGTACATCCTATGGCTGCTAATGCCAAGGCTGTCAAAGTCTTTACTTTTGTTTTCATAACTTTATCAATTTACAAATTATGTTCCTTCAGCCATGCTTCTACCACATCAGCGATTTCTGCATTATTCATTTCTTGGAACATAAAGTGACTGTTACCAGTGATACCCATATCTGGCAAATGAATCACGGTGGCATCGCCACCGTCCTGATTGTAATGGTCGGCAAAGTCACGGCACTGCTGCAGCACTCCTTGCCAGAAGCCAGTGGACATGATGTTTTCGGGGCCATTGAAGATGTAGTCGCCAAAGAGGAACAGCATAGGTATCTTGGCGTTAAGGAATTTCTGATAGGTCTCTGAGCCTACCTGTGGGGCACCGCCTGGCTCCACAGCTACGATTGCAGCGATATTTGTGGCATCAGTCTGCCATCCCACACGTCCGCCTTGAGAGTGGGTTACATATACACTCTTTTGGCCTGTCATCTGCTTCACGTCTGCCAATACGGCACTGAGCGCTTCGCCGAACAATGGCTCGTTATAACTGCCAGTATTTACCGTCATCTGACTGAAGAACTGGTTCTGAGCCTCATTTCCTGCAGGAAACTGAGATTCTTCATAACGGTCTGGAGCCACCAAGCCAATGCGGAAGTGGGTGTACCATGCTTGCTCTCCTGGCTTATATCGCATTCCGTCTGCATCAAGTGCATCCGTAGTCATCTCCTCTGTGGAGCCTGCAGCACCTCTACGAGGCTGGTCAACCATGAATGCAGAGTATCCTTTTTTCAGGAAGATGTCGCTCCAGCCCTCACGACCATCTGGCGTGGCTTGCCAACCTGTACGTGACTGTCCATAGCCATGCAGGAACACCATAGGAATCCCGTTGCCACCTGCTGGAATCTGGTAGAAAGTGTTGGCATGATCCACATGTGAGGTTGTACCCTTGCGAGTCATGTCCATCCAACTGATGCTGGGGTCGTATTCTCCCTCAACAGGTTCTGTGACACGTCCACCAGAGGAGAATACGCCTTGTTTCTCTATAACTAAGCCTTGGGGCTTCTTTTCTGCTTGATTGCAAGCACTGAAGGCAATGGCTGCTATGGCCAATGTACTAAATATGTATAATCTTTTCATCTCTTATGTATTATTATCTATTGAAATCATTATCTCTGCTGAATAATTCTACCAGAAGCCCAAGCCTGACCAACACTGTCTGTCACCATGCGATAGATATTGGCAGAAGAATCATAGACCACTGGCTTCAGTTTCTCCAAATCTACACGACCATTCTCACCCAGAATGCTTTCGTCAGCACTCATGTTCACCACTTCACCCACGATGGTAGCCCCACCGTCGCCAGTCTCAGTGAAAGAGTAGAGACGGCACTCTAATGTCAGTGGATATTGGTCTATGATAGGAGCATCTACATTCGGGCTTGGGGTTGCTGTGAATCCTGCACGAGCCACTTTATCAGGAACATTGTTTCCGCTTACCAATCCGAAGTAGTCGCTTTCATTCAATGTCTTCACGGTAGCGAAGCTGATAGTAAATGCCTGCTTCAGTCGGATGTTATCTGTGGTCTTGTGGGCTGAAAGATTGAGCACCACCTTATTATAATCACTTTGTACCGCCCAAGCAGCCATCATCACATCAGGGTTCTGATTGGCATCATAGGTAGCTATCATGACAGCTGGAAGTGGGGTGAACACCATACCTCGGCTGCCAAAATTCTTGCGTCCGACCACTTGCTCCGCTCTTGCCTGCTGATTGGTGGCAGGGGCAGCATTCTTTTCCTGACTACAAGCCATGAATGTCAGCAGCAAAGCAGCTGCTGACACCAGGCTCCATCTACATACCATTTCCTTAAAAACAATCTTTTTCATTTCTTAAAAACAACTAATTATTATTCCTGTTGCAAAGATAAGGCAAACAACTGAGGCGGGTCTTACCTTTTTTTCTTGGTTTTGTCACACTATTTCGGTAATTCATTGCTTTTCCCAGAATCGGATAGCATCATTGATCCATCCTTCTGCCCAGTGCCAGTGCCTAACCCGAAACCATGTCCCAATCCCGGATAAACGTGAAACTCCGTGGGAATGCCCAGCGCTGCCATACGGGCACCTGCAGAGCCACCCCAGAGGGAGTAACCATCAGTGTTGATGCCCCATTCCTCGGCATGGGCAAACGCGAAGTCGATGGCACGTGCCAAATCTTCACAAGCCGTCTGTGCCCCAGGGCGATAAATATTATCTTTTGACAGGGGGAAAGGTAAGGCATATTTTGAGAAGCATTGTTTTCATTTTTCCCGTGGATTTTCACCTTTTTCCCGTTTATCAGAAAACCATAAATCACTTACCGACTTTTCAGCCTTTTTCACGGAAAAAAACGTAACACTTGCTAAGCCAAGATGCTATACCTTTGCAGCAGGGAAATTAAACCAATAATTAATAATTAAATCAAGGTATAGTTATGAAAAGAAGAGATTTTATCAGGACATTGTCTATGGCATTGGCTGCCACGGCAACAGGCAGAATGAGTGCTCAAGTGTTGAACCTAAAGAATACAGCAGAGACAGGTGTGCCTATTGCTACGCTGAACAATGGAGTGACGATGCCACGTTTGGGTATCGGCACATTCCTTCAGCCTAACAATGATGTTTGTCGTGCGTCTGTATTGACAGCTTTGCAGAGTGGTTTCCGCCATATCGATACTGCACATGCTTATAACGATGAGGAAGGTTGTGGACTGGCAGTGAAGGATAGCGGACTGAAGCGTGAAGACATCTGGGTGACCAGCAAATTGTGGGTGAATGACTATGGTACTGATGTCACTCCACGCGCTATTGATGAAATGCTGGGCCGCTTGCAGGTAGAATATATCGATTTGCTCTATGTGCATCAGCCAGTGGGTAGGGTGGTAGAAGCCTATCGTGCCATGGAAGATGCCTATAAGGCTGGCAAGATCCGTGCCATTGGCATTAGTAATTTCGACTATCCAGATGAGCGCTGCGAAGCCATCTTCAATGAGATTATGACTACTTCTGAGATTAAGCCTCAGGTACTTCAAGTGGAGTGTCATCCATATGCTCAGCGCTTAGATGTAGTGGAGAAGAAGATCAAGCCTTACAATCTGCAACTGGAATGCTGGTATCCACTGGGAGGCCAATGGAGCAACGGTGCCCTGCTGAAAGATGAAACACTCATCCGTATCGGTCAGGCACATGGCAAGAGCGCTGCGCAGGTCATCCTCCGTTGGCACATGCAGGAGGGTCACTCCGCCATTCCTGGCTCTAAGAATCCTGATCACATCAAGGAGAACATCAACATCTTCGACTTCGAGCTTTCCGATCAAGAGATGGCTACCATCCGTGGCTTGAATAAGGAGGAGCGTTTCTATAACGCTACCTATGAACAGACGATGGGCTTTGCTAATGGAGGACCAAGACGATGAAAAAGATAGCGTTAGGAAATAGTGGATTGGAAGTCTCTGCCATAGGCTTGGGCTGCATGGGACTGAGCCATGCCTATGGCGAGGCTATGAACCTCAGAGAGATCAGGGAAGTGATCATGGCGGCTGTCGATTTGGGCTACACATTCTTCGACACAGCAGAGGTCTATGGTTCAGAACACGATCCTCACCATAATGAGCGCATGCTGGGGGAGATCTTTGGTCCTATACGTGACAAGATTGTATTGGCCACTAAGTTTGGCGTACATTTTGAGGACACGGATGATGGCAATGCCACCCATCCTCTTATCACTGACTCCAGTCCTGAGACCATCCGCCGTTCAGTAGAAGACTCGCTTCACCGCTTGCAGACAGACCGTATAGACCTTTACTATCAGCATCGCATCGACCCTAAAGTGGAGCCTGAAGTGGTGGCAGAGGTGATGGCGGAGCTTGTTCGTGAAGGCAAAATACTGCATTGGGGTATTTCAGAGGCCAATGAAGCCTATCTGCGACGTGCGCATGCCGTGTGTCCTGTGGCAGCCATCGAAAACCGTTACTCCATGATGGCACGTTGGCATGAAGCCTTGTTCCCTGTGCTTGAGGAGCTTGGAGTGGGTTTTGTCGCATTCTCACCTATGGCCAACGGACTCCTTACTGAATGCTACAACGCCCAGTCGCACTTCGATCGTAAGACCGACTTCCGCGCTGCCATGCCACAGTACAGTGAGGAGAGCTTTGCCAAGAATCAGGCCCTCTTCGATCTCATTAATGGTCTGGCAGAGAAGCATCAAGCCACTCCTGCACAGATCTCATTGGCATGGATGATCAATAAGGGCATTGTTCCTATTCCTGGCACCCGCAAGATCTCCCGACTGGAGGAGAACGCTGGCGCTGCGAAGATTGAGATGTCTGCCGAAGAACTGAAGCGCATAGACACAGCCCTTGATGGCATGGAGATGAGCGCCGTCTTCGGAGGCTCTAAAGTTTCTAAATGATTTAAAGTAAAACCAATTAAATTGTCAAGAGTATGAAAAAAAGATTATTCAAGTCGCTGCTCGTTGCAGCCGTTATGCTGGTAGCTATGGCTACCCCAAGTTTTGCTCAGTTCCAGAACTTTGAGAATAAGACCCACACTCCAGAGGCTCAGCCATTTGCTGACCTTAGCCAGAAGATTTGGGACTTGATGGCTCAGAAAGACGCCACCTCTCTGAAGGACATCTTCCATCCCAATGCCATGTTCGTACACATGGGTGGCTATTGGGGCACAGAACAGGAGCTTGCTACCATAGGTGGCGGTTTTATCTACTACAAACAGGCCGATGTCTATGGCGTGGATGTGAAGCAGATCAACGAAGACAACTGGGCTGTCTATAGCACTATTGTCCTCACTGCAGAGCTGGGTGGCAATGACGTGATCACACCGTTCTTTGTGACGCAGACCTTCACACGCGAGAATGGCAAGTGGCTGCTCACGGCCTTTGTATTCACCACTCGCATGGGTGGTCCTGGTGCCGACCGTGCCAATCATTAATATAAAGTTAGTGTAATGAAGAAGGGCTCTGCTGTGAAAGCGGAGCCCTTTATTTTTATCCCCCTTTTCCGCAGTGGGAAGAGGGGGATATCAAGTTGTATAAAACATTAACCACGCTGACGGTTGGATCTTACGATCTCTTGCAGCGAGATCTTCGGATGGCGATAGCGGGCATTCGGATTAGCCTCACGCACCAGCTTGATGGCCTTCTGCGGACAGTTGTTGGCACATGCCAGGCAGTAGGCACAGTCGCCAGTGTTGGTGATACCTCGGCTTCCGAAACTGTAGCACTTCTTAGGACACACATGCACACACGTTCCGCAGCCCACACAGAGGTTTCTGTCAACGCGCAGCAGTGCCTGACTGGTGATAGGATAGATCGGATTGCGTGATACCATGTTCATCAGCATCTCGCCACGCTGGTGCTCCTCAGGCGTAAACTCATAGATCCATTTACGCTGGCTGTTGATGTCTTCCACTCTGCGGATGATGTGAATTTCCTCATCTTTCTCTGCTGCCAAGGTGCGCTGCTGGTCTTGGTCGAACATGGTGAGATACACATCCTGCATCAGCACCACATTGATGTAGTCGAACTTAATGCCATACTGCGCAGCATACTGCTCCCAAAGCTCCGTCACCAGACAGTTGTCCATGCCATACGTGATGATGGTAAACATATAGTCGGCTTTCAGCTTCACCTTCTGCACAAACTCCTGCACGATGCTTGGAGCCCTGCCCTGATAGTCGGGGAACACGAAGCCTATCTCGTCGGCCTCAAATTCGAACTGGTCGCCCTGTAGCACCTGTGGGATGCTGAGCGGTTTCTCACTGAGGTGCTTGGCCACATAGAGGCTGTTGCCCGATCCCGTGAAATAAAAAACGATGCGCTTCTTGCCATTGTCGCTGGAGCATGAAGTCAGCACGTCACTGCTTCCCAGAAGGAAAGCCCCCGTTGCCAGTAAGCCCAGATTCTTCAAGGCTTCACGGCGCGTCATTCGCTTGATGGTAGTCATAATCTTAACGTTTATAGTTTGTTTTTTGCAAAGATACGCATAGGTAAGTGTTTAAACTTTATGAATAATTCTGCAAAAAACTTCATTTTTTCCTTTCATTCCGAAAAAATAATTATCTTCGCTACCAAAAGAAACGATTTATGGAATTTGATGCCACCAATGTCATTATAGAAAAAGGAGTCAGCAGATTAGCCTCAGACTCTATGATGGACTATGTAGCCCATGTGTATGTCTATCAAGGCTGTTGCCTGATGAAGTACCACGGAGAGTCACAGACGCTTGAGGCAGGCCAGTGCATGATTGTCCGAGTGCAGCGCCTCCTTAGCGATGTGCAGCCATCGGCAGATTTCGTTGGCATCACCATCTTCATCCGCCCCAGCTTCATAGAAATGTCCACTCCTCGAAACAACTATGGCATCCGTGGATCCCTGATGCTTTTCATCAATCCCGTGATGAAGCTCGATACACAAGAGCAGCAGCGCTGTCGTCGCAACTTTGAAGAAGTGGAAGAGCGCCTCACCAGCGATCATCCTTTCAAGCATGATGTGGTGAGTTGCTCCTGTCAGCTCATGTTCCTCGACTTTTTCCAGTTCCATAAGCGTCTCTATCCAGGCGATGATGTGCCTTTCCAGAGTGCCCAGCTCATGTCTGATTTTTTCCAGATGCTCTTCCGAGGTGACTACAAGCAGAGTAGGGAGGTGAGCTACTATGCCGATGTGCTTTGCGTCACACCTAAATATCTGTCTGAAGTGTGCAAGAAAGTGAGTGGGCATGGCGCCAACTATTGGATCAATCGCTTCACCATCATTGAGATTCAGCGTCTGCTGCGCAACCGCTCCGTCTCACTGGTGCAGATGGCCGATGACTTCAACTTTTCATCCCAAGCCTATTTCAGCCGCTTCGTGCAGAACTATCTTGGCACCAGCCCCAGTGCCTACAGAGATTAGTCCTCCAGCTTGCATTTTAGTCTTCACACTTCACACTCGTTATCGCTTGTATCATAGTGAGTTAAGTGCCCCTTGTGAAGTGTGAGGTCTAAAATCGAGAGCGGGGTCTTTTGCTGGTGTGCACAGAAAAAATTGTTCCTGTGCACACCAACAAATTTTCTCTAACACAGGAAATGTTTTTACCTAACTAGGGAAAAAGTTTTTCCTAACTGGCGCGTTCGTTTTTTCCAACTGGCGCACTCTTAATTTACAAGACTCTATCAGGGAAAAACCTGTCAAGGCGACAGACAATAATCTACTAAGGCATCAGACAAAAATGTAGTTCTGCTCTTCCTCCGTGGAACATTCGCTTTCTTCGTGAAACAAAAGCGGACTTACAACGGAGGAACATCGGAGGAACAACGGAGTCACTATAGCAAAAAGTTTTTTGCTATAATTTTGTCTGTTCTCAAAAATAGCATATCTTTGCAAAAAAACTAACGACGAACTATTATGCCAGAGATTTTTAGAGCCTACGGCTTTGTTTTTATGTTTTTTAGTTTGGAACATGAACCTGTTCACGTTCATGTCATAGGGAAGGGTGGTGATGCCAAATTTGTTTGGAGTGGTGCACGTTTCGACCTAATGGAATGCCATAGTATCAAAGCTGGGGATTTGAGGAATATTAAGAAGATGATAGATGATAATAGTGACATTATCTTAAGGAGTTGAAATCAATATTTTAAGGGAAATGATGACAATAAAGCAAATATGGTTTGACGGAGACTACATTTATGGCCTTGCAGACAATGGGGAGACCTATTGCCAATCATTGCTTTGGTATCCCCGCTTGAGAAGCGCTTCATCTGAAGAGAGAAGTCACTATACCTTTAGCACTATTGGCATTCATTGGAGACAGATAGATGAGGACATCAGCTTTGAAAGTTTTGGTTATAAAGAAACTTCACGTCCTCCACAAAACCAGTCTACGCAATTGCTATACCATAAGTCTGTTTGATAATAGCAGACATCCTGTTCTCAGCAGCTTTCGTGATAGTGGATAGGGGGACAGTGGACAGTCATTTTCTGTCCCCCCCCCTGATATATGTTTTTGTAAAAACGGAGAGTAAAGATATGGCTGAGGAATATGAGGAGTATGAAGCGTTGTATAAGAAGTCATTGGCTTTGATTCCTATTGTGGAGGATCTTTATAATAAATGGATTGTGTCTAGAACCGAAATCGCCCATACATTGGATTCAGAAAAAGCCAAAGCTTACGATGCAATTACTGAAAACGTAATAGACGGCTTGTGCAACTTGATTTTGGAAGAGGAATAAACTGCTGAGCTGACTATATACATCTGTTCCTCACATTAGTTGAATGGCATCCGTGATACGGGTGTTAAAGAACAAGAATGGGAACAATAAGCATAAAAGTTGATTTTGTTCTTAAATTATTTGCAAAAATCAACTTTTATGTTTATTTTTGTGGCAGTTAATAAGAGTTATGGAAAGGAATCTGCTTATAGAACTGTTGGAGGATGGCGAGAAGGTAAGCCTATATTCACCTCATTTTGAAGGTGAGGTGTATTCGGAATTTGAGAAGTTTCTGCTTGCATATAAGGATACTTATCCTAAAGATATTCAGCAAATAGTGTATCGTCTTGATATTATCAAGAGGGATGGGGCGTATGATAGGCATTTTCGCTATGAAGGAACTAGGAGGGATAGGGTAATGGCTTTGCCTTCTCATCTTGAAACGACTTCACTTCGCCTTTATCTGTTGAATATCGAAGCAAAGATTCTGATTCTTGGCAATGGTGGCTTGAAATCAACAGCGACTTACGAAGAGAATGAAATACTACATAAGGAAGTCAGGACTCTTCAAAAGATTGATATTCAGCTGAAACAAAGAGAAAAGGAAAAGGTGATAGTAGTGTCTGGTACTGAGTTGCTGGGTGAACTATCATTCACAATAAATGAGGAATAACTACAAGGGGATTGCGTATGAAGACAAATAGATTGATGGATGAAATTCGCAGTACTATCTCTCCTGAGATGAAAATGCAGATGGAGCTGTCTGTGGCTATTGCAAACCGCATCTACGAGATTCTGGAATCTAAGGGCATGTCGCAGAAAGATCTGGCAAGGCTGCTGGGCAAGACTGAGACAGAAGTCAGTAGGTGGTTGTCAGGCACTCACAATCTGACCTTAGCCACAATTTGCAAGATTTCAGCAGCCTTGGGGCAAGATGTAATCATGGTTGCTGGATATAAGAAGCACAAAGAGTATACGTATGAGTATAGGCCTATGGTAGTGGCAGAGCATCATACTTGAAGTCCCAGAAAAGAGAAAAGGGGGCACCTTGTGGGCGCCCCCATTCTTTTATTGTTGCAAACTTACCACCCCATAGTAGCAGTGAGGAAGGTGGCGTTTCCGAAGATGTAGAGGATGTTCTCACTGGCTGGCACCAGCAAGGTCTCTCCTTGGCGCACCTTGATACCGTTGATATTGGCCTCGCCCCAGAGGCAAACCACCACGACGAACGAGTCGGTATGCAGATCTACCTGCTGAGCTACCTGCACCACTACACGATTGACGTTGAAGTAAGGGCAGTTGATGAGCTGCGAGATAGGGCGGGTGGAGTCGTAGCTGGTGCGATACTCTGGCCACACCTGATAGTCGATGGCTTCCTTAGCCTCCTCGATGTGAAGCTCACGCGGATGTCCCTGTGCGTCCTTGCGACCATAGTCGTACACGCGATAGGTGATGTCGCTGGTCTGCTGAATCTCTGCCAGGAAGGTGCCTGCGCCAATGGCATGCAGACGACCTGCAGGCAGGAAGAAGAGGTCGCCTTGATGCGCCTCGTGGCAGGCAATCACGTCCATCATCTGCGAACGCCCGTTCACAGGCTCAGTGGTGGCCAGCTCTTCATATTGCTCTGGCGTGATGCTCTCCTTGAGACCAGAATAGATTTTGGAGCCTACATCGCTCTTGATGACATACCACATCTCCGTCTTTCCTGCACATCCGTGGCGCTTCATGGCCAACTCATCGTTGGGGTGTACCTGGATGGAGAGGTCCTGACGGGAGTCGATGAACTTCACCAGCAGAGGAAATTTGTTGCCAAACTTCTTATAGACTTTCTCGCCCACGAGCAGACCTTTGTACTTATCGATCAGCTCAGTAAGGTTCAGACCCAGATCGACGTCGTTGATGATGCCACGATCTATGGCTACGCTTTCATGACCAGGCACGCCACTGATTTCCCAGCTCTCGCCAATGTTGGGCTGTGCTGTGTAGATGCCTTTGAAGGGAGCTATCTGGTAGCCTCCCCAGATGGTGGTCTTAAGATATGGTGCAAACTTGTAGGGTTTCATGTCAATTATGAATTATAAATTATGAATTATAAATTATGCATTGTGAATTGTCAATTGTCAATTGTGAATTGTCAATTGATACATTTCGTCTGCAAAGATAATGATTTTCGGAATATGCTGTCATTTTTTGTGGAAAATCATTCACTGAGGGCTGCGATGCTCTGCGCCAACCATACATCCATAGAGGTGGTGCCACGATGATTCCAGGCGTAATAGGGAATCAAGGTAAGCTTGGTCTCTCCTGTGGTGAGCTTGCCTTCAGCATTCAGGCTGACTGTCTGAGCAACTGTGGTGAGCTTGGTGACGTGGAAAGTCTGCCCATCGCCCTCTGTGTTCTGGATAGGAGAGGCGGGCAACTCTTGGAACTGGATGTGGCGAGGCAGCAGCACAGAGCGGGTGCTGAGTCCCGCATTGTCTGTCGCCTCTGCACAATAGACCAACGGACCACGCTCCACAGCCACACGCCCACGATCATCCGTCACCTTCTGACTGGCTGTCACGGTGCGTGGTTTCATATCGAAGTGGATGCGTACCACATCGCCCTTCTTCCACTTACGAGAGATAGGAACATAGCCCTGGGCATTGATTGGTGTGGTGAGTGTCTCGCCATTCACGGAGATGGTGTAGGAGAGTTGTTCTGCATCGCTGTAGCTGTAGAGGTCGCTTGGCACTACGCTACCACGTACCCACCCAGGAATGCGCACCATCAGGGTGAAGTCGGATGCCCGATTCTGGGCGATGCGCAGACTGATGTCTCCATCCCAAGGATATTGGGTGGTCTCCTCCAGCGTGACATCACGCCCCTCTACTTGCAGGGTGGCTGTGTTGGCAGTGAAGAGGTTGACGTACAGATTCTTGTCCTTCACCGCATAGATATAGCCAGGCACGGAAGGGATGAAGCGACACAAGTTGCTGGGGCAGCAGGCGCAGCCAAACCAGTCTTGGCGGGTAGTGGTGCCCTCAGAGTTGAACTTATACACACCATCGGAGCAGAGTGGGTTGGGGTAGAAGAACTTTCCACCGTCTACGCTCATGCCACTGATTACACCATTATATAAGGTACGCTCCAGGCAGTCGATGTACTTGGCATCGCCATGCAGCAGGAACATGCGCTCATTGAGGTAAACCTGTGCAATAGCAGCACAAGTTTCATTATAGGCTGTGAGATTAGGTAATTCATAATCTGCCCCAAAAGCTTCACCAGCATGACGGGCTCCCACGCCTCCAGTAAGGTAGTACTTACGCTCCACGATGTTGTGCCAGATGGCATCTATAGCCTTGATGTAGCCCTCATCACCTGTCAGGGCAGCCACATCAGCCATGCCGGCATACATGTAGCCAGCTCGCACAGCATGTCCCCAAGCTTCAGTCTGCTCCACCACAGGCTGGTGGCTCTGGCTGTAGATATCGCTGATTTCTGTCTTGCCTCGATAGTCGAGGAAGAACTTCGCCTCGTCGAGGTATTTCTTCTCGCCTGTGAGCACATAGAGACGTGCCAACGCCATCTCTGCAATCTGATGGCCAGGCACGATGCATGCCTGTCCAGCACGAGGACCAACCTCACGCACCACACAGTCGGCATACTTCATGGCAATGTCAAGAAACTTCCGCGAACCTGTGGCTTGATAGTGTGCGCAGGCAGCATCCACCATGTGGCCTAAGTTGTAAAGTTCATGACTCAGTACCTCGTCCTTCTCCCAGCGATGGGTGCCCGACCACTCGTGAGGTTTCTGAGGATTGATGGTGCGTGCCGTATAAAGGTAGCCATCGGGCTCTTGGGCAGCAGCCACAATGTCAAGGATGCTGTCGATGTAGGCTTCCAACGTCTTGTCTGGATAGGTCTGCAGCACATAGCTGGCCCCTTCTATGGTCTTATAGACATCAGTATCATCGAATGAATATCCCATGAACTTGCTCACGTCCCATTCATCCGTCTGAAGGCCTGCATGTCCAGGATGCTGCAGCGTATAGGCCGCCATCTCGAAATTCCTGTAGCGCCCTTCGCTCTCGCACTTGCTGAAAGCCAGAGGGATGGTCACCTCGCGGGCCGCCTTGATGCGTTGTCCCCAGAACGACTCTGGCGCTACCTTCACGGCTGTAAAGGGAACCTGCGTATATGGATAGCCATTGCCTGTGGTCTGTGCGCAGAGGCAGAGGGCAAATGAGAAAGCCATGCATGTGACAAGAAATCTTTTCATAATGTATGTTTTTTAAGGTTGCAGAAGCAAAGATAATATAAGTTTGCCAATAATTCACTATCTTCGCACCCTGAAAAATGCAGAAATAAGATGCTGATAGTAATACATCATCTTTCACTTTTAATTTCGACAAAGATATGAGATTGTTTCAAATTATTCGTATATTCGCACCATAAATTCTGAAAGACTTATGATAATTTCACTGAAACTCACAGAAAATGCCTTTGGCGCCAAGACGCTGGAGGAGCTGAAAAACGAGATAGGAAAAGCTTTTGAAGAGTTGGCTTACAAGCCTGTGGTGAAGCTCACTGAGGACGGGGCTGAGCTGGAGATAGAGGATACACCTGCTGGCGTGACAGCACTGGTGCAGCTGGGTAATGTGTATCTGGCTGCAGGAAAGCCTGAGGAGGCAGAGGGTTACTATCGGAAGGCGATAGAGTATGACCCTCTGAACTTCATCGCTGTGACCAACGTGGGGGCTGCCTGCTTGGATCGCAAGGAGTTTGGAGAGGCCATCCGCCTGTTTGAGCAGGCGTTGGAGCGCAATCCTTACTATGTGAATGCGCACTATGGCAGGGCACTGGCTTACTTCCAGCAGGGTGATACAGAGCGGGCATTCCAGGTTTGTATGGATGGCACGCAGAAGACACTTCAGGCGGTGGACAATTCTGGCACGCGCGACAACCTGCTGCGACTGCTGGTTTCCCTGTCGGAAAAGTTGGTCAGCGAGAGAGACTTCAAGCCTGTGATCGATGGCCTGAAGGCGAAACTGGAACAGGCTGATGGCAAGCAAATCAACATCACTGCGGATGATAGCATCGTGCATTCTGCCATACTCCAAGTGGCCAAGGCTCAAGGTAATGAGCCCCATGAGATAAAGTATCAGTCCAACCTGCCATTTACAGTTTACTTAGTGATGCGAAAGCTCATTCGTCTGCAGATGGTGCAAGAAGCGCGTATGCGTGGAAAGAATAAGGTGGTGGAGTTTACCTCTACGAATCTGGCTAACTTCAACAGGCGTTTTGGCGTATTCTTCAGCAACTTTGCCTCAAAGATGCGTCCTGAGAGCTTAGAGGCCTTCAAGCGTGGCGTGGCAGATGGATTCAGTTACCAACTGATGAACTTCATTCACGACCTCATCGTGGAAGATCGCATCTACTTTGAATATCCTCAGCTGCGCCCCATGCAGTTGCTCTTCCTCACGCGTCAAGAGCAGGAGAGCCTCACGGCCATCCGTCCCAGCAAGGAGTTGGACCTGATGCCTCAGACAGTGGTGAATGCCAGTCGCCTGATGGTGCTTATCGCTTCGCTGTATTATGCCAACCTCTATGGCATCAATGTGGTGAGTGAGTACCACGGCAATGAGAAGGAGTATCAGAAGGTGGACCGCCTGTATGAGGAGTTCATCGACTATCTGGAGGATGATCCGCAGCCAGGTGATGAGTATGCCCTGCTGGAGGACTTTGCAGAAGAGATGGGCTTTGGGGACTTGATCACCGTTCATGGAGAGTCGGGCTTGATATTGTAAATGAAAAATAATCCCTCCCTTAGAAGACAAGGAACGATGTAGAAAGCAACACGTAATAAGAGAAATAGCGAGGCCGTCGACCTCGCTATTTCTCTTTCTTTAGGCAACCAGATAGTAAATGCCGTCTGTACCCTTTCGTTGCATCAGCTTTCCTTCTTGCAATAACTGACCAATGGCTAAGCAGAGGTCTGTGTCATTCAGTTGACTTTCTCCTTGAAGGTCGCTGAACGAATAGTGATACATTCTTTTCATGGTAGCATAGAGCTTCCGGCTGTTGTTGACGATACTGTCTTTGTTGAACATCATGGTTCTGAACCTCCTTTGTGTTGTTTGTTTTTTAACTTCGTCAAATGTACAAAAAATAATTTATATATCAAATACTTCTATGTTAAAAAGATGATACATTTTTTAATTTGGTTGAAATATTACTTTTTTTAGCGTTTCAGCCACTTTTTCGTACCCTTTGGCAGCTGGATGGAGGCCGTCTGTGCCATAGAGTGAGGGGTCTATTTGTCCATTAGGAAGCGTGAGCGCAGGCGTCAGGTCTATGAGGTCTGTGCACTCGTCTGTACGCAGCATCTGCGTCAGGAGTTGGTTTACTGCCTTCACATCGGCATTCATGTCCTTGCGAGGGAAGACTGTAAGCACGTGGAGGTGTGCCTGTGGCTGCTTTCTGCGTATCACCTCCGCCAGCTCCGTGATGCCTCTGGCTATCTTCTCTGGCTTCTCGCGGATGCTGATGTTATTGGTTCCAATCATCAGACATATGTGCTTGGGGCTTATACCATCGAGCTCACCATGCTGGATGCGCCAGAGCACATTCTCTATGCGATCCCATCCGAAGCCCATGTTGGTGACTTGCATGCCCTCGAAAAGGCGATTCCAAGCTTCCACATTGCGATGGATGCGATGCGAGGGCTCTCCTGCCCAGTAGTGCATGATGGAGTTGCCTATCATCAGCACATCGGGCTGGATGGTGCGATGGCGCTGCAGCACGGATTCATGGCGCTCGTTCCACTCGTAGGTGGCAGGCTCGCGACGTTGGCGCACGGCTGTGTAGTCTGTCAGTGGATGCAGATCCAGTACGTCTCTTATTTTCTCTTCATAGGCTGCTGCTAAGTGTTCCATGTCGCTGTCGTTCTGTGGCTGGTGAGTGTCCAGGATATACATGCGTGCATCTGTGGGGCGCAGGGTGTCTGTAGAGTCTATATAGAATACGGGTGCATCCAGCTGGCGCTGCAAGATGTTGGTCCACATCAGTGCTGGGCGTGAGGCTGTGGCTTTCTGGGCAATGGCGGTTCCATAGATTACGATGGGCTTCTCCGTGCTCATGGGACTGTATTTGAATAAGCTGCTCGCAGGGATGCCTATCTCCATCCACGTCACAGGGCTAAGTGGCAGGTAGAGGCGGTATTCACTGCCTAAGCGATGCTGGTTGTGGTAGCTCAGTCCCTGATAGTGAAAGGTGATGGTGTCTGCCTTAGAGGGGTTGAGGGGCTGGATGATTGGGCTGTCGCACCAGTGTGTCTTTCCGTCGCTGTCTGTGGCATAGAGGTCCACACCACTTGCTGCTGTGAGGGCAGAGAGGGCTTCCTTGCTGCTCAATGTGTAGCGCACGATGATTTCAGGAGCATTGGAGTAGAAGTCAATGTGCAGGGCAGCACCTTGTCCTTGCACTCTGGCCGTATCTCCACTCAGCGGGTTGTGCCACACCATCTGGGCCTGTAGCGCCAGTGTGCAGCATAGCATATATAATAAGGTGTACTTTCTCATGGCGATTTATTGTTTTGGTAAACAAATATAGTGAAAAAAGCACATATTGCCACGTTTATGCCAAAGATTATGTTTTTTTTCAAAAAATCTGAAGAATATTTGTTGCATTGAAATTTATGCTCTATCTTTGCATCGCCCCTTACTATGAATTAGTGCGTAGGCGGAAGCCCATTCGCGGGTTTGAGGGAGGGGCAAGACATTTTTGTGAAAGCGTTTACTTGGCGCTTGGTTTTAGACGAGCTGAAACTTCCCAAATTATCAGGTCAAAGGAGGGTCTCAGTTCGTGGGACGGGCAAAGAGCAAAAATTCCCACGCTTCTCTATTATTATAATCGCTTACATTGGGAATTGGTGAGTACGCATTAAATAACGTGTTGTCATGAAGTTAGTCTTCAGCAAGCCGATATTGCATATAGTGCCCTTAAAAGAGCCGACAGATGCAGCATCTCTGGCGCATCTGCCAACCGATGAGCTTTTGCGCATCTATCGGGAGAGCCGTGATGCAGAGGCCGACGTGGTGCTCCGATCTCATCCAGACATCATTGTGCGCGAGATAGGCGACGAGTGGATCTTGGTTCCCACGGGCGATTTGGCGCAGCATTTCAACGGCATGGTTTCTCTCAACGAGTTCGGCTATTTCATCTGGCAGCAGTTCCACCAACCCCGCAGCATTGGCGAGGTGCTACAAGCGGCTTCCCAAACCTATGGCAACAGCCTTGGCATGCAGGACATCGAGATCCGCTCTTTCATCCGCGAGTATGCACTTATGGGATTGTTTCAAGAAGTAAATAATAATCAAAAATAATAATTCAACAATTTATGGAAACAACAATGAGAAAAGAATGGGGGAGCCCCAAAGGAAATGTTCAGATGTTTACTCCGCAGGAGTTTGTGGCAGCGTGTATTCCTGTTTCGGAGCTGGGTGATGGCTCTTGGCATTTTGATATGTATACGATGGGTACCAAGGGTCGGTATGATGGCCAAAATAATGAAAGAATTAGTGGTGCATGGGGTCCTGCTGCATTGAAGAATCATGGTGGAGAAACATTTACTGTCGATGTTTACAGATATTGTACAGTAAATAAGCCTGTTATACAGGCAGGAGACTCATATCCAGGCTCGTATACCCCAAATCATAATCATCGTTGGGCATCTGATGGACCTAATGGAGGTGGTTATGCTTGGACATATTATGATGGATATACATCCTCAGGTTGGAACTACTCTGCAGGTCACTTTGTCAAAGTAGCCGAAGGAGCAACATTAAAGATGAGTGCAAGTGGTCAGCAGGCAACACTTTATGCTGATTTATCAGGTGTCGGCTTCAGTGGTGGAACCAGTGCCTCATAACGGCGAACAATGAAACTCAATAACCCTATACCCCTACACCTACTTCGCAGGCTGATATTCAGTGAGATGCGTCCAAAAGGTGTAGGGTTGTAGGGTAAAACGAAGTATGACATATTTGCCAGAAACGGCTCAACTGAATGATCCTGATGCCCAAGGGCGTGAGCATCGGGATTTATTAACTTAGATAAAAAGTAACTATATATTGACATAAGAAATGAATACAGGAAAGAAAGAATGGGATGGTATCGTTTCAAAGGTCCAGACTTTTGTGCCGCAGGAGTACGTGGCTAGTTGTTGGATCAGCATAACTAATTTAGGTAGCTATAATTATTTTTATATTGATAAAAATAAAGATAATACATATCAATCATCTGAAAGATATTATAGTGGCTATAATACTAGCGGTAGAAATAAATTATATGAAGGTGTGAGTATTTATAGATCCTATCAAAGTGATAAACCAGCTACCGAATCAACTCATAAACCATCTGATAATACATCTTATAATGGAACTTATACTTATTCAAATGTTACTTACAAATTTGCATTGGTCACAACTTGTGACGTGAAAACAGATAGTGGTGGTAATGCTTACTATCTTCCGTCAGGAACTACTGCCTCATAAAACCTATATCCTCGAAAAGACATCAAATACACGAAAGTTTTTATAATGCGTTTGCAAGTGGTAGCTGTGAAGCCGTACACTTGCTTTTATAAGGAAGATATTTAGAATAAAATACTTGGCTGCGATTATGCTAGATTCCAGTTCAAGAGCGAGGGGTATGTGGGAGCGCCTGCATGCCCCTCCATTTATATTTTCTTTTTGTTTTATGCTTTATATTAGAGATAAATGTATTATATTTGCCATGATAAATCAACAAACATATGGAACAGACCGTTTTTAACAAAGCTCAACTAGAGCTACTGAACATGATGTCATTCGTTAACAGTCCACAGGCTCTTAGCGAACTTAAACACGCCATGTCTCAATATTTTGCATCCAGAGCCCAGGATATGATGAATGAAATGTGGGATTCTGGCGAAATGAACGATAAGATATTTGAAAGTTTCCGTAATCTACACGAACGCACACCCTATACACGATTGAATCATGCAAAACATAGTTCTTGACACCAATTGCCTCATTATGGCCATTTCTGCCAGAAATGAGTATTACAAGATTTGGCAGAGTTTCCTTGACGGGCAATACAACCTCTGTATTTCGAATGACATTATAGAAGAATATCTTGAGGTAATTTCCAAGAATATCCGTCCAGATTTTGCTGAGATGATAGTTTATGCAATTCTTTCTAGCGAAAATATTATCAAAGTAGATCCGAGATTTGCTTTCATGCTTATAACGGCAGATCCAGATGATAATAAGTTTGTGGATTGTGCTATAGCGGCGAATGCTCATTATATTGTTTCAGAGGACAAACATTTTAATGTACTCGAAAAAGTATCATTCCCTAAAGTGTCCGTTATAGGAATTGATGATTTCTTAAAGCAGCTCTGATATTTCATTAATAATAAGTTAGTAATGACACTATGAAACATTTCTATCTGTTAGCAGCCATCGCTGCACTGCTTATAGCCAGCGGTTTGCAGGCGCAGACCAGTAATGAACCTTTCACTACGGGAAAGCGCTACAGCTTGATAATAGACAATGACTTTATGGGCGATCCTGATGGGTTGTTCCAGTTGGCTCACCACATTCTTTCGCCTTCTTGCGACATCAAGGGCATCATAGGTGCTCATCTGAATGGCAGCAAGCGGGGATTCTTCAGCAACTTGCAGGGGAATGATGAAGCAGAGATGTCTGTGAATAAGGTCAACGAACTGCTCGATGTGATGGGCGTGAAGGGCGAGTATAAGGTGGTGCCTGGTGCTACCGAGAAGATGACAGACCCCACGAAGCCAGTGGAGTCGGAGGGCGCTCGCCTCATAGTGGAAGAGGCACTGAAAGCTACGCCACAGCGTCCGCTCTATGTCTGCGTGGGCGGTCCGCTCACGGACATCGCTTCGGCTTGGCTGATGAATCCTGAGATTGGCAAGAACATCATCCTAATCTGGATAGGCGGACAGGAATATAAGGAAACAGGTGCCATAGTGCCTCCAGGATATTCGATGCCAGAATACAACCTGAACCTGAGCATCGCTGCAGCACGTACGGTGTTCAATCAGAGCGATTTGCGCATCTGGCAGATTCCTCGTGATGTGTATCGTCAATGTATGTACAGCATGACGGAACTCGACATGCATGTGCGTCCTCTGGGCAAGCTTGGGGCTTATCTGTACGACTCATTGGCAGGTATCATGGTGGGACGAAACGGCCGCTCTATGGGTGAAACCTACATCTTGGGCGATAGTCCGCTGGTGCTGATGACGGCCCTTCAGAGCAACTTCGAGACAGATCCTGCCTCCTCACACTACCACTATGTGACCATCCCTACCATCGCTGAAGACGGTACCTATCGATACACCCATGAGGGGCGTCAGATCCGTGTCTATGATCGCATCGATACCCGCCTGATGTTCAGCGATATGGAAGCTAAACTGGAATTATTCGCTAAAAACCATCGATAATATGAAACATAATCTTTGCATCATTGCGTTTTTGCATCTTTGCATTTTGTTGATAGGCTGTACTCAAACAGCAGATCAGCAAGTGCCTAAGCCTCGCATCATAGTGACCTGTGATCCTGAGCTTGACGACAACAACTCCTTGATTCGCTACATCCTCTACACGTCTGATTTTCAGACAGAAGGAATCATCTATACCAGCAGTAAGTTCCACTGGAAGGGCGACGGTAAGGGCACTACCCAATTCAAGGAAGGCAGCGAGTATGCCAATATAGGACTTGGTCCTCAGACCTCTTGGCGCTGGACCCCCGATGAGCGTTTTATTGATGATGTAGTAGATGCCTATGCGGAAGCCTATCCCAACCTGAAGGTGCACTGTGCTGACTATCCTACGCCTGAGTATCTGCGCAGCATCGTGAAGTGGGGCAACGTGGAATTTGAGTGCGACTACTCCTATGATACAGAAGGTTCTAACCTCATCAAGCAAGTGCTGCTCGACGAGAAGCCTGGGCCTGTGTTCTTGCAGACTTGGGGAGGTGCCAGCTCTGTGGCTGCTGCCCTGCGTAGCATTGAAGATGAATATAAGCATACAGACCAGTGGAAGGACATATATGATAAGGTATGTGCCAAGGCTGTGCTCTGCATGTCGGGCGACCAGGATGGCACCTATCCTACATACATCGCCAAGGCTTGGCCTGATGTTCAGACACAGAGCTTGCGAGGTGGCACGGCTCCGCTTTCATACATGGCATTCCGCTCCGTGAAGCCAGAATATAAATATTACCTCTCTCCAGAATGGATGCAGGAGCATGTGCGCAGCAAAGGCAAGCTTGGCGATCTCTATCGCGTATGGGGCGATGGCAAGCAGATGGTGAAAGGCGATGTGTATGATTACTTTGGCGAAAGCGGAAAGACAGCAGAAGAACTGGAGGCAGAGGGCTATAAGCTCTGGCTGCGTGACATCCAGCCCAAAGGGTCTTTCTTGGGTGAGGGCGACACGTTCTGCTACCTGCAGATGATTGACAATGGCTTGCGTGGTTGGCAAGACCAGACATGGGGCGGCTGGAGTGGACGCAAGCGTGAAGTGAAAGTAGATCCGAACGCCACACTGGCTGAGCAATATGCAGCGATGAGTCGTACAGACGAGGCGATGCCATACTTCTTCCCAGAAGTGATGGATGGCTTGGCAGCACGCTTCATCTGGGCTACTACCCCTAACTATGCAGAAGCCAACCACTATCCTGTGGTGACAGGTCCGCTTAGCATTGAGGCTGCACCAGGTGAAAAGGTTACGCTTAATGCCAAGGCTTCAGATCCTGATGGTGATGAACTGACGTTGAAATGGTGGCAATTCCGTGTGGGAACGTATGAGGGTGAGGTAACTGTAGACAGTCCTGCAACTGCAAAAACCACGTTCACAGTGCCAGCAGATGCAAAGCCTGGTCAGACCATCCACCTGATTCTGGAAGCGCAAGACAATGGTACGCCTACCTTGAAACGCTACCTACGTACGGTGGTGACGGTGAAGTGACGCTTCTCAAAGAGCTTTCAGGAGGTATGATATGAGGGCTGATCAGAGCCTGCGGCTGAAATAGAAATCATCTTGGAAAGCTCGCTTTTCTGGTACAGCTTGACTTGCCTCGAACAATCCGAAGACAGAGGAACCAGAGCCCGACATGGCCGCAAAGACGGCTCCAGCCTTATAGAGCTGTTCCTTGATCTCTGCGATGCGTGGATGGGTGGGAAGGATGCTGTCTTCAAAGTCATTCAGCATGGTCTGCCTCCACGTGCCGACTGGCTGTTTCACAATATCAAGAAGCGACATGGTAGGCTTTTGAGGAGTAATGCCCCTGAAGGCCTCTGGTGTAGAAACAAATATGTCAGGCTTTACGATGACAATCTGCCAGCCTTTCAAATCCAAATCGATGGGAGTGAAGATGTTTCCAATGCCTGTAGCGAATGTAGGACGCCCATGTACAAAGAAGGCACAGTCGGCCCCCAGACGTGAGGCATAGTCTATCAGTTTTTCTTCTGATAGCTGCAGGTTGAACAGCGTATTGAGTAGGCAGAGCATGTAGGCTGCATCTGCAGAGCCACCACCCAGTCCGGCTCCTGAAGGTATATGTTTATAGAGGTGCATGTCTACAGGCGGAAGGTCATAGTCTGCTTTCAGCATCAGGTATGCTTTCACTACCAGGTTCTTCTCCACAGGCCCATCAATGACTGTGCCATACTGAGTCAGTCGATATGGTATGTCTGTATCTTTCTTCAAAGGCACCACTTCCAGGGCATCTGCCAGTGGGATGGGGTAGAAGATGGTCTCCAAATTATGGTATCCGTCAGGTCTGCGTTCTGTGACATTCAGCCCCAAGTTTATTTTGCAGCAAGGAAAAACAATCATAGTCAGCAAAGATATTAACAGGTTGTTGATACAAAGTTAAAAACTTATTTGCTAAGGACAAGGCATAATCCCTTTTTTTATTTTACCTTTGCTCCGCTAAACAAGAAAAGATATGCCAGAAGTTAGAAGAACCAGAACGCCAAAGAGCAGTAATACCCCCACAGTGTCGGACTATGGGCGCATCCCACCACAGGCTCCAGAGCTGGAGAAAGCGGTGTTGGCAGCGTTGATGATAGAGAGTGATGCCTACTCGCAAGTGAGCGAATTGCTGAAACCTGAATCGTTTTATGAGCATCGACATCAGCTGATATACTCTGCCATTACTGACTTAGCCATGTCGCAGCGACCAGTGGACTTGCTGACGGTGAAAGATCAGCTGTCAAAGCGTGGTGAATTGGAGGAGGTGGGAGGACCGTTCTACCTTACCCAACTCACTGGTATGGTGGCCTCTGCTGCCCATGTGGAGTTTCATGCCCGCATTATTGCCCAGAAGGCACTGGCGCGCGAACTGATCACCTTCTCGAACAATGTGCAGTCGAAGGCCTTTGATGAAACGGTAGATGTGGATGACTTGATGCAGGAGACAGAAGGTAAACTTTTTGAGATTTCGCAGCAGAACGTCAAGAAAGACTATGTGCAGATCAATCCGGTGATTGCAGAAGCCTATAAGAACATCCAAGCTGCAGCTGGTAGGCCTGATGGCCTGAGCGGCTTGCAGAGCGGATTCCCAGAACTGGATAAGATCACAGCTGGTTGGCAAAACAGCGACTTGATCATCATTGCAGCGCGTCCAGCCATGGGTAAGACGGCCTTCATGCTTTCTATGGCCAAAAATATGGCTGTGAATCTGCATTATCCGGTGGCTTTCTTCTCTCTGGAAATGAGCAACCTCCAGTTGGTGAATCGTCTGATAGCCAACACGTGTGAGATTCCTAACAACAAGATACGTACAGGCCAATTGGCTGATTATGAATGGCAGCAGCTCGACTATAAGTTGAAAGACTTGCTGGATGCGCCTCTCTATGTGGATGACACCCCCTCACTCTCTGTATTTGAGCTGCGTACTAAGGCACGTAGATTGGTTCGTGAGCATGGGGTGAAGATCATCATCATAGACTACCTGCAGTTGATGAATGCCAGCGGTATGACCTTCTACAACCGTCAGGAAGAGGTGAGTACCATCTCTCGTTCACTGAAGGGACTGGCCAAGGAACTGAATATCCCAATCATCGCTTTGTCACAGCTTAATCGTAGTGTGGAAAACAGGGGCGATAAGGCTGCCAATGGTGCTGACAGTCGTCGCCCACAGCTTTCAGATCTTCGTGAATCTGGTGCCATCGAGCAGGATGCCGATATGGTGTGCTTCATCCATCGTCCTGAATATTATAAGATCTATACCGATGAACAGGGTAATGACCTTCGTGGCATAGCTCAGATCATCATTGCCAAGCATCGTAACGGTGCTATTGCCGATGTGAATTTGCGATTCATTGGTGAGTACACCCGCTTCCAGAATTTGGATGATGACCAGATACCAGAGTCCATCCCTTCACGCATGAATGGTCCATCACCTATTGGAAGTACAGCAGTACCTCCCCCTCCATCTCCTGACTATTTTCCTGAACAAGATGGCGGACTTGGCGGTGTGCCATTCTGATAAACTTTTATTCCCACTCAATGGTACCTGTTGGTTTCGGAGTGAGGTCGTAAAGCACACGGTTTACGCCTGGCACTTCTGTGATGATGCGCTGGGTGATGTGGTGCAGCAATGCGTAAGGAATCTCTTCGATGGTAGCTGTCATGGCATCGCGTGTATTCACGGCACGAATGATAACAGGCCAGTCCCAACTGCGCTTGTCGTTCTTCACGCCTGTGGATTTGTAATCAGGCACGATGGTGAAGTACTGCCAAACCTTGCCCTCCAGACCATTCTTTGCAAATTCTTCACGCAGGATGGCATCACTTTCACGTAGAGCCTCCAAGCGATCGCGAGTGATAGCGCCTGTGCAACGAACACCAAGACCTGGACCTGGGAATGGCTGACGGAATACCATGTTGTCTGGCAATCCTAACTCCTTACCAACTACGCGAACTTCATCCTTGAAGAGCAACTTGATAGGCTCTACCAACTCGAACTGCAGATCATCTGGCAGACCACCTACGTTATGATGTGACTTCACTGGGCCAGATTCTACGATGTCTGGATAAATGGTGCCCTGTGCCAAGAAACTAATACCCTCTTGTTTGCGAGCTTCCTCTTCGAAGACGCGGATGAACTCAGCACCGATAATCTTACGCTTCTGCTCAGGATCTGCTACGCCAGCCAACTTGTTGAGGAAACGATCTGTAGCATCAACATACACCAAATTGGCATCAAGCTCATCACGGAACACACGAACAACCTGTTCAGGTTCACCCTTGCGAAGCAAACCGTGATTAACATGCACTGATACTAGCTGCTTTCCCACAGCCTTGATGAGCAAAGCTGCTACGACTGATGAATCTACACCTCCAGAAAGGGCCAACAGCACTTTCTTGTCACCTATCTGAGCACGCAGCTCTTTTACTTGTTCTTCAATGAATTTCTGAGCCAATGCGGGCGTCGTAATGCGCTCCATATCAGCTGGACGAACGTTTCCTGTAGTCATATTCTATACTTTTTAATGATGTTAGTTTATTATTGAATGTGTAAAAATACGAAATAGTGACGTATTTTCCACCCCCATATTCTATTTTTAACAATAATTGCATCTTTAGGTTAATAGGCGGACTAATAATATCCGCTTTGTTTGCTCTGTGACGCGGTAACGATGGTCGATGCGCTGACCTATCAGCCACACGATGGTATCACCATCGCAGAGTACCCATTGGTTTTGCTTCTGTACCAATGAGCACTTGCGGTCTGTGAGAAAATCGCTCACCAACTTTCGTCCCCTCATGCCAAGCGGAACGAAGCTGTCGCCTTGCTGTACTTTTCGTAAAGCAAGGGAAACGTGTATCTTATCGGCATCGAGGCAGGCGATGTCTGATTGCTTCGGAATCACAAAATCACTCGTATGCTCAAATTCTTCGTAAGTAAGCTTTGGCTCTTGTGGAGCTTTGATCTCACTGATAATCAAAAGCTCACGATCTTTCACCAACTGGTGCGTTGGGGAGCGGAATACTTTTCCTGATTGGGCATTGAGGGATTGCAGGATTTCAGCCCCTTGAACTGAATTGAAACCCAGTGGTGAGAGGATTTCATGCAATAGGCTTAGTGGGGCAGGTTCTTTCTTTAATGCCTCAATCCGAATGCCTTCTGGGGAAAGTACGTGCCTCTTACCTTCGTGGATAGCACTATTATATAAGGTGTAAGCGTTGTCCAAATGCTGGGCAGTATGGATGATGTGCTCTCTCACGTTAGACTGGAGGCTTTCCATCAAGGGGAGCAGCTCTAAACGTACTTTATTGCGCATATAGTGGGTTTCCAGATTAGTGCTATCCGTGACGAAGGGTTGTGATAACGTTTCCAGATACGTCAAGATTTCCTCTCTGGTGACAGCCAGCAGCGGACGCACGATTTTTCCGTTTACGACGGGTATGCCACGGAGTCCTTGAAGTCCTGCTCCGCGTAGAAGGTTTAGCATGAAAGTCTCTACGCTGTCATCTTGATGATGCGCCACACAAATATGGGTGGCACCAACCTCAGCGATCAGCTTTTCAAACCACTGGTAGCGCAATTGTCGGGCTGCCATTTCTATGGAGATATGATTCACGTTAGCGAATTGTTCGGTCTCGAAATGAATGAGATGCAGAGGAATGTGTAAGCCATTGCACAAGTCGGTAACAAAGCGTTCATCACGATTGGATTCTGCGCCACGGAGATGAAAATTGCAATGGGCAGCTTCACAGGAATAACCAAGTTCCAACAGAACACGGAGCAGTGCCACAGAGTCAGCACCTCCGCTTAGTGCAACGAGCAACTTCTCATTTTTTTGGAAGAGTCGCTTTTCCTCGATGAACTGTGAAACTTTCTGTCTGAACATATAGGTTATCATTTAAAATGCTAAATTAGTGATTTTATCTAGAACTGCCAATCTTGTAGTAAGAAACAGCGAAATAAGGCAGTTTATTTAAAATCATTCTAAGTAAAATTGCAAGATTGAAAAGAATGCACTATATTTGCCACATTAAAATATGAGATTATGCGGTTATCAGAGTTGAAGAAAGGAGAAAAGGGCGTGGTAGTCAAGGTGTTAGGACACGGAGGCTTCCGTAAGCGTATCGTGGAGATGGGATTCATCAAAGGAAAAATGGTGGAAGTATTGCTGAGTGCTCCACTCCGTGATCCTGTGAAATACCGCATCATGGGATATGAAATTTCCTTGAGACGTGAAGAAGCTTCGATGATAGAGATCATCAGTACAGAGGAGGCGAAGCACCTCAAATCTCTGCAGCACGATGATGTAACATTGCCTAATAATCATGGACTTATTGGCGAGGATGTAGAGCTTTCAGAAGAACAGATGAAACGCCTGGCCTTGCGTAAACGTCGTACCATCAACGTGGCATTGGTGGGTAATCCGAACTGCGGAAAAACCTCACTCTTCAACATTGCTTCTGGAGCTCATGAGCATGTGGGCAATTATAGTGGCGTGACGGTAGATGCCAAAGAGGGGCATTTTGAGTTTGAGGGGTATACCTTCAATATTGTGGATCTTCCTGGCACTTATTCTCTGTCATGCTATAGTCCTGAGGAGCTTTATGTACGCAAGCAAATCGTGGAGAAAACACCAGATATTGTGATCAATGTGGTGGATGCCTCCAATCTGGAGCGCAATCTTTACCTTACTACGCAACTGATAGACATGAACTTGCGTACGGTGGTGGCACTGAATATGTACGACGAACTTGAGGGTAGCGGAAATAAGTTGGACGATCGACTGCTGGCGCAGTTGTTTGGCGTGCCAATGATCCCTACCGTTTGCCGCTCTGGTCGTGGTATAGACCTGCTATTCCACGTTATCATCAACATGTACGAAGGTGTGGATTTCATCGGAAAAGACGGAACTATTAATAAGGAGGTTTTCGAAGAACTTCGTGATTGGCATAAGCAGTACCATAAGTCGGATGCCAAGGAAGAGGAGCATGAGGAAGACTTTACCTCTGAAATGACTCCACGAAACAATGTCTTCCATCATATCCATATCAATCACGGACATGATATTGAGGAAGGTATTGAAGCTATCAAGTTGGGACTGGCGAAGAATGAGAACCTACGTTCGCATTACTCCTTGCGCTATCTCTCCATCAAACTGCTTGAGAAAGATAAGGATTTCGATAAGATGGTGTCTGCTTTGCCCAATGGAAAGGAAATCTTGGAGACCAGAGACCAAGAGGCTAAACGCATTCAGGAGGTGCTGCATGAAGACAGTGAAACTGCTGTAATGAATGCTAAATATGGCTTCATCTCTGGTGCGCTGAAGGAGACATTTACGAATGCCCCACAAAAGGATGTACGCCAAATCACCAAGTGGATAGACTCTATTGTGACAAATCGGTACTTGGGATTCCCTATTTTCTTCATCGTGATGGGCTTGATGTTTGAGGTTACTTTCGTACTTGGACAGTACCCCATGGACTGGATAGATGCTGGAGTAGGGGCACTGATTGATTTTCTCAAAAGCCACATGAGCCAAGGCCCGCTGCGTGATATGCTCACAGATGGCGTTTTAGGCGGCGTAGGATCTGTCATTGTCTTCCTCCCTCAGATACTGATTCTGTATTTCTTCATCTCTCTGATGGAGGAATCTGGATATATGGCAAGGGCAGCCTTTATTATGGATAAGGTGATGCATGGTATGGGATTGCATGGCAAGTCGTTCATCCCACTGATTATGGGTTTCGGGTGCAATGTGCCTGCAGAGATGGCAACGCGTACCATAGAAAGTCCAAAGAGTCGTTTGGTCACTATGCTTATCCTGCCATTGATGAGTTGCAGTGCCCGGTTGCCTATCTATCTGATCATCACAGGTGTGTTCTTTGCAAAATATCAAGCACTGATTATCTTGACACTCTACGCCATAGGCATTTTCTTGGCAGTGATAATGGCACGTGTGTTCAGTGCTTTTTTGGTCAAAGGTGACAATACTCCTTTCGTGATGGAGCTTCCACCTTACCGTTATCCCACAGCAAAAGCTATTTTCCGTCATACGTGGGAGAAAGGACGCCAGTATCTCTATAAGATGGGACATATCATTTTGGTAGCCAGCATCATTGTGTGGTTCTTAGGCTATTACCCCAATCATTACGGCTATGCCACAGAAGCCGAACAGCAAGAAAACTCTTATTTAGGTAGGGTGGGAAAGGCTATCTCTCCTGTTCTTGAACCTTGTGGGTTTGATTGGAAAATGGATGTAGGCTTATTGGCAGGTGCTGGAGCCAAGGAGTTGGTTGCCAGTACGATGGGTGTGCTTTATAGCAACAATGCCGATGCCGAGAGTTCCGACCTTTCAGACAATATCCGTGCAGAAGGCATCACCCCGCTGAGTTCATTTGCTTACCTGCTCTTTGTACTAATCTATTTCCCTTGCATTGCCACTATTACGGCTATTAAAAATGAGACAGGAACGTGGAAGTGGGCTCTCTTTACCGCTGTTTATACTACAGCTTTGGCTTGGTTGGTGGCAACTATAGTTTATCAAGTTGGAGGACTGCTGTTATGACGTTCGATAATTGGCAAGACTGGGTTGTAGCATTAGTAGTGGTACTCTGCGTCGTAAAGGTAGCGATGAGTATTTTCCAGACCTACAAAAGAGGGGCAGAAGGAAACAGTCCTTGTGCGGGATGTGCCAGTCCTTGTGACATTAAGCGGCTTTATGATAAGAAGCGGCAAAGTTGTCAAGCAAATGTAAAAAAATCGAATAAATCTTGTTGTGAATAGTTGGAAATACAAAAAATAGTCTTACCTTTGCATTCGCAAATAAGGAAATGGTACCTTGGATGAGTGGTTGAGTCACCAGTCTGCAAAACTGTGTACGGCGGTTCGAATCCGCCAGGTACCTCCGAGTAAGCTCAATGAGCAGCAAAAGGACAAGCGGTCAAACCGCCTGTCCTTTTGTCATTTATATGGTTTTCAAAGACTTTCTACCTTTTCTTTCCCAGAGAGGAAAGTGCAGAATATAACGAATAGGACAGCCACATGTAGACTGGTTAATGATTTTTTGAATAGGTTTTAGACTTTTAAAAAATGAATATATGCCGAAAATAAACGTCCAACTAAGAAAATACACCACCGACCCACAGGGGGTCGTTTGGGTTCAGTTTTACCTGAATCGCGAGAAAGTGCAGATATCCACAAAAGTTCACGTAGCTACACGTGATTGGGATTCGCGCAAACTCCATGTCAGGGACTCTGACACCTATGCTTCAGACAAAAATCTTATAATTGGCAACATCCTGGCACGCATCAACGACGTGCTGGTGAAAGCCAGACTGCGCAACAAGACGCTTTCTAGGCAATCATTCCTGAAGGCTTATAACAGGCCATCTGACTATGATACCTTCTTCCAGTTCTATGATGCCAAGATGCGTATCATGAGCAGAGTGATGGAAGAAGGCACATACAGAGTCCACGAGTCAGTCATGAATAAGATCCGGCTACAATGGCCCAAGCTACATTTTGACGATATCGATAGGGATTTCCTGGCTGAATACTACACCTACCTCCGAAAAGACCTGGACAACAACGACAATACCGCACAGAAAAACTTGAAGGTATTCAAAAAATACGTGAGACTTGCCTACAAGGATGGCTACATGGACAGCAATCCTTTCGACGATTGGCACATCAGGAAGACAACGGCATCGTGTGTCTATCTTACAGAAGAGGAGCTTTCTACACTTATCGCCATCTATAGGCGTGGTGTTCTGGACTATCCACTTCATATCACCCTGCAGTTCTTCCTCTTCCTGTGCTTCTCTTCATTACATGTTGGTGATGCCAGGTGTCTGAGGCTGGAGCAGTTCGGAGAGGATAGTTTTACTTACTTTCGCAAGAAGCTTCGCAATAGCAAACCAGAACCCATCGTGGTGCCATACAGCGAGCCACTTCGCACCTTATTATATAATATAGTAGGCACAAGACGCAGAGGCCCGTTGTTCACCGATCTGCAGACTGACCAGGCTATGAACCGGAACCTAAAGGTGATAGCATCCATGGCTGGCATCGAAAAGCCTATAACTCACAAGGTCGGCAGACACACGTTTGCCACAATCTTCCTTCGCAAAACAAAGGATATCGCTGCACTCAAAGAGATACTTGGCCATTCAGATATATCTGAAACACTTGTTTACGCACACGTTATGGATGATGCCAAGCAGGAGGGGATACAATGCTTCAACTCGTTCGAGTTGACCTAGCATCCTGTTGAAATGCCGTGCTGGAGTGCAGGAGTGCAGGTGTGCACTGCAGCAGTTTTGTCGTGTTTAATAATTTACCAAATACAGATTATAATACTTCAAGAGCTTGAATTTTCGCTATGAGGATTCTATTACTCTTTGTTATAGATAATCTGGTTTATATTGATACGGCCCAGCTGTATCCATATTCATTGGAGAGGTAGGAACTGGTATCAGGCACGGCCACACTGTCATGGTAGGGAACCAGCTCCACCTGCATGATGGTGTCATGCACACTGACGGAGTCCAGCTTCTCATGCACCACAGGCACATAGACGTGCCTGGTGCATCCCCATACAAACAGGACCATTATAGCTGCCATTATAGCCATAATGATAATACCTAAACATCCACTCCTGTAAAAATCTGTATTATCGTTATAATCGCTGCTCAATTTCATGTCACTGGCCGTAGGTAATGGTAAGCGTTGCTCCATATAACCTGAAATCAGATGAAGATGTATCGTCCTTGTTAGCTCTGACAGCATACAATCTCAGTTTAACCCCACCCATCAACTGCGCGGCAGTCCAAGTACCGCCGGATATGTCAAATGCAGTATTGGAGCTCGCCACGGTAGATGCAGTGCCCATAGCAGTAGTACCACTATATAGCTGTGCCTCGCTTGTGACAACTTGGCTCAAGCCTTTGTTGAAGTAACACTTGCAGGAACAGCTTACAGATATAGTGGTGGCCTCGCTTGGAACATTAAGGCTTCCAAAGTTGTAGAATATCTCCGTGACTGCATTAGCACCCCTTGTAAGGTATATTCTCGCATAGGAGGTATTATCGGCACCTGCCAGAGCGTTATCTAAATTCGAAACACTATACGCAGAGTAACCGCTATCGTAACTTGTCAAAATAGCCACCTCATACTCATACTCCACGGTTAATGTGGCACCATAAAAATAAATTAATACACGAGTACTAGATCCTGATATATTCTTGGCGTAAAGTCTGAGGCAAGCATCCTGAAGCTCCGCCCGTGTCCACGTGCCAGTATCAAGGTCGTGAAGTGATGAATCAGTAGTAATCCCAGAGGCGCTGCCCTTGGCTGTAGAGCCAGCAAAGAGCTGAATTTTTTGGGCAAGTGTTGAGGAATCAGATGTGCTGTTTGCGAAGCATTTGGCAATACAGCTGACCGATTTGATCGTGGCATTGGCAGGGATGCTGCTGCAGTCAAAATACAGATACACATAATTCTCCGCTCCACTACTTAAAGTACTATCGAACGATGCTCTGTCGGTAGAATTGGACGACGCCATGGCGTTAGCAGTTGGCGCAAAAGTACCAGTAGGTGGCCGCGAGCAAGAAACGGGATATCCTGCAAACGAACCCTGCACAGCTATCGCCCGTTGTGTGACGGTCACTTGCCTCGTGATGGTGCCAGCCTTGACAGATATCACTTGGCTACGGCTTGTATACAGGTTGTTGGCATCTGACGTGACGGTGACAGTACCACTCCCACTACCAGTGTAGTCGAGAGTGATACTGCCCGTACCGTCAGCCCATGGAATGACCGTTGTCGCCATTACTCCAGCGTCCAGTTGGTGTTAGATGACACGGTAAACGATACGCTTGAAGAAGCATCCCAAGGGATGTCACCACTCGCCTGTGACACCGTCAGGTAAGCATCACCAGCAGCCAGCGTAAGCGTGCAGGTATAGTCGTTGCCCGCGTTGTCCGTAACGATGATCTGACGTGATTGTGACGTGATCTCCGTATTGGCAGGTACGGTGAAGGCAATCGAGAAGGTATACTCCTGAGTCGCGCCAGGGTCACCAGTGATAGCAACACCGTTGTCTGTCGCTAGGCCCGCAGCCGTATAGCTTGATGGCAATGTAAGAGACAGCGTACCCGTGCCGAGAGAGAATGTCAGCTTGCTGGAGTTGGAAGTACCCGTGATGGTAACGGTGCCTCCGTTTTTACCAGCAGAAGCGCTAGATTGAATCGATGATGTCTCGGGTTTGCCCTGCTGCAGGACTGTCCTTAGCACATCATCACAGTTAGCCGCCTTGAATGTGACGGTTGTACTACGGGAGTTTCTACCCGTGTTGCTCGACGTTGCGGACACGTTAACGGTATCGTTGCCGCTGCCGCTCGCCTTCGATGGTTGTAACCAATTTGAATAAGCCATTTTCTTTTTTTTTAGTTAAACATTAATTTACAATCCAATCGGTGTTAGACCTGACCCTATAGCTTAGATCCTCTCCCACCACAATCCACATGGGCATCTCCGGAGTGACCATCAGGTACTCCTGTCTGCCTATATCACAAACTAGATATACACTCATCTGCAGACCGCCGACACGCTCGGCACTCAGACTGCAGTCACCGCCGACACGCTCGGCACTCAGACGGCAGTCACCGCCGACACGCTCAATATGCATCGACAGGCAACCCACTACATCACCTCCAGATTAGTCAGTTTCACTTTGCAAACCTCTCTGCGTGAGCCGCTGGCAAAATCTTGGTCTGGTACACTGACAAAACCAACGAGATAAAGCTCGCCAGAACCGAGCGGAGCCAACATCTGTACTGTCAAGCAGACGAACACATCGTTGTCTCGAACTACGACAGCCTCTTGGGGTACACGCACTCTCTTGGCACCGCAATGTAGCTCAAAGCCGTAATCGTCGGTCTCTATGTCAAAGCCAGTAGCCGCCAGCTCCACCTTATATTTCAGGTCACCCCTGTTAAATGCGACATCTCCAATCATAGCCATTACTAAATTATCTGAATATAAACCTTACCACCCGTCTTCAGCTCGCTGTCAATATCAGCAATGATCTTTTTGACATACGCCGTGGAGTTGAGAACCTTGCCGACCTCACTGTTCTCACCTGGCAGGATGCACCCAGCTGTATGTTTGACCTCATTGCCCGCATGGATGCGTATGCCACTGAAACCCTTGACCCCCTGCAGCTCAGGTAGGGTACGACCAAACTTGTAGCTGTAGGTCAGCTTCAGCTCATAGATGCCTGTCGGTATGGCCGTGTGCCCCGTGACTTTGATTCTACGGATCTGCGCAAGCGTCATGTCGCTTCGCAGCCCACGGTCAGTTGGTTCCAGCGTGTTGCACAGCAGCGTGCCGTTTCGGTACAATCTGCCGATGGTATAATTCGTTTTCTTATACGGGCGCTCCAGTGTGTACATCAGCATCGTCGTCAACCTCCTTTATATCTCTATCAAGCTTACTTCGTATTTCTGTCTTGAAATCCTCGACATCCGCCTTGAAATAGCTGGTAATGCCAAATAGTGTCAGCGCTGCTCCGAAAGACTCTCCAGTATAAGCAAGCACTCCATTACTCACTGTCAGCGTCAGGAAGAAGCAGACAAACACCAGAATGATACCTGATGCTATCATTGCCATGGCCGAACCATACTTGATCCAATCTTTAGTATTTGCTTTCATCACTCATCTAATTATAATGCAAATATAGTCTGTTCAACTCTCTACAAAAAAGACAATTCAGACCACCTCTAAACCGAGCCGACATCTTCAGGGGCGTACACTGAACCGATGTGCGCCCATATATCTCAATCCGCGATATTCACCATCAATTCGAGCATCTGCCCCGCCGTCCAGTCGTTGCTGTCGCATAGCGAGGTGAACTCCTCTCCAGTGAGCTTCTTAAACTCCAGCTCATGCTCCT
>ERZ842401.426-NODE-426-length-60954-cov-6.661916_pt1 | contig 60954 bp, 43 predicted proteins | sample MGYA00521270_ERZ842401 | MGnify/ENA primary metagenome ERZ842401 (study PRJEB31892, sample SAMEA3878208) | bioreactor metagenome | biome: Moose rumen | place: Sweden | collected 2011-10 | study: EMG produced TPA metagenomics assembly of the PRJEB12797 data set...
TAGGAGGCGGGCCCTTCACACAGCTTCATACGACCTATATCTGCGAACTGCCGCGACTGGCGAAAAAAGCACTCAAGGACATGAATCCTGTTGAAAGCTGGTTTTATATTCTTAGAAATTGTCGTAACTTTGCCCATAAGCCGGAAGGGATGGATCCTCGTTATGACCACATAATCGAAGCGGCCATGACGAATCTTGTTCCGGACAAGGAAAGAATTCAATACTTAAGAGCCATGTTATCCGATTACGACAAAAAAGACATCGCCGACGCCTACTTTGAGGATGGCTATGAGAAGGGCATCGAGAAGGGCATCAAGGCGAACCGGATCGAAACGGCGATGTTGATGCTGAAAAAGGGGTTGGATATGCAACTAATCTCTGAGTGCACAGGCCTTTCTCTTGAGCAAATCGAGACACTGAAAGCTTAGACTTCAAGATTGCTTCATTTCAAAGTCTTTTTAAATTACAGAAGGACCAGGGGCAGCCCCCTGGCCCTTTTTTGTTTGCGAATCGTAAGGCGGCATAGAGGACTCTCGTATATTCGATAAAAAACCATTCTCTATTAGGTGTTTTTTGAGAGATGGTTGTATAATATAAAGTATGGATAATATTCTGTTAATCATTTCCCGCTATCTGCGCGGGGCTTCCAGTGATGAGGAAGTCAAGGCCCTGTACTCCTGGCTCAGCGAGTCAGAGGAGAACAGGCAGTTTTTGGCTGGTCTTTCAGCCAATATGTCACTACATAGAAATGCGACTGATTCAGATATTGATGTCCGGAAGGAAAAGATGCTTTCAAGGCTCAATGCCCGGATAGATGCGAGTGAGGATAAAAAGAAGAAAGCAAGTGTTTTCGTCTGGGCGGCAGGTCTTGCAGCTGCGGCGGCCGTCGTTGTAGGGCTCTTTATTACAAAACCCTGGCAGGAGACGGTACCCCAAGAAACTATTCTTAGCAACAATACCGAGGCGACTCATCTATATAATCTTCCCGATGGATCTAAGGTGTGCCTCATGCCGGGGACGACAATCTCATATAATGTGTCCGGAGCCTCCGAGCGCCATATTCGTTTTGATGGAAACGGCTTTTTCGATATTGCAAAAGACTCGTTGAGGCCGATGACCGTCATGACCAAAGATGTCAACCTCCGTGTCCTAGGCACCTCATTTACCGTCAAGTCAAAGGAGGGCTATCAAGATACCGAGATTGTCCTTGAGACGGGTTCCGTTCGCCTGACAACACCTTCCGGAGTGCCTCTGGTGTGCCTTTCCCCCGATCAGAAAGCTGTTTTCAGAAGCGCGACCTCGGACATAACTATTGAATCAATAGCTGCGACACCGTACGTAGTGAGTAATTATAGCATTGTCTCTTTAACGAATTCTACTGTCAAAGAAATCATAAAGGCCATCGAAACAACATTCAAGGTCAAGGTGTCCATATCGGGCGGCCCCGACCTAAAACGATACAACTTTAACTTTTTGAAGAGCGACAGCCCTGCCGATGTAGTAAGAGTTCTTCAGCTTCTTACCGGGCGTGACTGTTCTCTTGTCAGCGGAGATAATTAATCTATCATTTTTAACTAACTACAATTTTATGAACCCTAAAAACTTTATCCGTATTTGCCTTGCAGCAGTAATTCTTCTTCTCGGTGTCGGCGCCGCGGCGAAGGATAATACTTTGCTGCAAAGGACTTACTCGGTGAACATGTCCTCGCCCCAAGCGACGGTCAAATCGTTCACCAACAGTTTTACGGAGCAAACGGGCGTTGTTTTTTCTTACGAGTCATCCCTTGCGGACAAGTCGCTCGGGGCTGTCTCGCTAAATGAGAAGAACGCTGCTCTGGAAACTATTCTTGCAAAGGCATTTGCAGGAAAGGGTGTCGACTATAAAGTGGTCGGCAGCACAGTAGTCCTAAGCGAGTCGGCATCTTCGGTAGCACAGTCTCGTCCGCAAGGAGGAGTAACCGTCTCAGGTAAGGTGGTCGACGCTTCCGGAGAACCTCTTGCGGGAGCCGGCGTCATGGTCAAGGGTAAGCCCACAAAGGGCACCGTGACAGACATAAACGGCAACTACTCACTCTCGGTAGATCCTTCAGAAACGCTTGTATTCTCATATATAGGATACAAGGACGCAGAGGCCAGAATCGGAAACCGTGGCGTAATCAATGTCGCCCTCGACGTTGACCAGAACATACTCGATGATGTGGTCGTCATTGGTTACGGTACACAGTCCCGAAAGACCCTTTCGACATCGATATCCAAAGTGGATGGAGACAAGTTGATGGATGCCCCTGTATCTTCGATTGGAGATGCTTTGAAGGGGAAAGTCCCTGGCATGAGAATAGCAACCAGCAACTCTCTTTCCGGAGAGTCTCCGCGATTCATGATTCGAGGAGGATCTTCCATCAATATGGGCAATGACCCGATTTACATAGTTGATGGAGCGCTCCGAGATGATATTTCATCTATCAACACGAATGATATCGAATCTATCGAAGTCCTCAAGGATGCTGCTTCTGCGGCCATTTACGGAGCCCGGGCATCAAACGGTGTAATTTTGGTAACTACCAAAAAGGGTAATATTTCCAAAGGCCCTCAGATCGTTTTTGATATGCAGGTCGGTATGTCCCAGCCGGAAAGGAAGTGGGATCTTCTGAGCGCAAGGGAGCAGATAGCCCTTGTCCGTCCTGCAATTGCGAGCATTTATGCCAACTCTGTCGGAACTCTTGCGGCAAGCGCCTGGCTCTATGGTGCCAATGTTGCGGTTGGTACAGGCAATACGTCTGACAAGAACTACTTCACGACGCGTTATCTCGATTATGGCGGAACTGTTCCGGATGGTTATCAGTGGATGAGGGATCCTCTTGACAATAACAAGGTCATCATCTTTACCGATACCGATTTCCAGAGCCAGTGGATGCACAATGCCCTTTGGCAGAAAGAGTATGTGGGAGTCAACGGCGGCAACCAGAATGTGAAGTATGCCGCTTCTATCAGCTACCTTGGCGATGAAGGCGTCTTCGCCATGAACGGATATGACCTCTATACCGGACATGTAAACGTAACTTTCAAGGTTACCGATAACCTCGAGGCGACGACTGCCATCGACTTGTCAAGTCAGAAAAAGGAAGCCTTTACGGACAATTACTTCAATGCATTCGGCCGAGGAATCATGTTTGCTCCGACCGCTCGCGGCTATGACGACAACGGGGGCTGGGTCGGTGGAAATGCCAATGCCAATGCCAACAGTGCATCTTTCTACGAGGCTTTCTATGATCGTGAGAATGTTACCAACAGGGCAATCGGGACTTTCGGTCTCCGTTGGAAGATATTCGATGGCCTTACGGCCAATGCCCAGTATACATGGTATGACAATAATTACCGTGGAAGCTACTACGCAAGAGGTGAGGTCAACGGAGTCTCTAATCGTATTTCGAGTACTCGCTCTACCACAGAGACCCGTACACAGACCACACGTCAGACAGCGACGGCAAACCTTGCTTTCGATAAGACCTTTGCTTCTGTCCACCACTTCTCCGCCATGACTGGTTTCGAGTATATGCATAATCGCTACTGGTACCTGACAGCCAATTCGACCGGTTCCACTTCGGATGATGTACCAATCATTGACTCCGGCCTTAATTTCACCGCTTCCAATAAGGATGAGATCCAGGCTCTGATGTCCTATTACGGACGTGTCCAGTATGATTTTGCCCATCGTTATATCCTTCAGGGCACGTTCAGGTATGACGGATCTTCCAAATTCGCAAAGGGCAACCAGTGGGGCTTCTTCCCGGCAGCCAGTGCAGCATGGGTCGTGAGCGAAGAGCCATTCTTCACCCCCGTCAAGGGTGTCATGAACAACTTGAAGTTCCGTGTATCTTATGGTCAGACCGGAAACAATGGTATTGGCCTGTATGACACCTATGGTGCATTTGCTATCTCCCAGTATAACGGCAACCAGGTAATTCTACCTTCCGCTATGCAGAATCAGGGAATGCAATGGGAGACAACCACCCAGCTGGACCTTGGTCTTGACATGGGCTTCGCCAATGACCGCCTGCGCTTCATTATCGATGGCTACAACAAGGTGACGGACAATATGATATTCTCAATCACTCTGCCGGATACCAGTCCTTATTCAAGCGTTAAGGCGAATGTCGGTAGTGCCCGTTTCTATGGCTTTGAGACCGAATTTGATGCAGAAATTATCCAAAAGAAAGATTTCTCGTGGTCTCTTGGGATCACCTATTCCTTCAACAGGAACAAGGTGCTCTCTCTCCCTGATGAATATGCCTATGACGAAGTTGATGAATATGGCAACCCTACAGGCAATACGGCTTGGCGTATCGGTGGATACAAGATGAGCGAGAGTGGTTATCGTTTCGGTGGAACTGCCGTAGGAGAACCTCTTGGTCGTATTTATGGTTATGTAAGGGACCATATCATTCAGACTGAAGCAGAAGCCGATGCCGCCCTTTATGATGCCAAGTCCAAAGGACACAGAGTAAGCGACGGCCTTCAGATTGTCGGCCGTAAAGATGCCGGCGACTATGAATGGGTCAACCGCCTCGGCTCCGCCAAGGACGATAAAGGAAATGAGATAATCAATGATGAAGATGTCTTCTATCTTGGAAATGTCATGCCTCACTCAACAGGTGGTATCAATAATACCTTCAGATATAAGAGGTTGACTTTCAACGTGTACTTCGACTATGCCATAGGTCACTCGATCTACAACTACATGAAGACACGTATGCTCCAGAACACTATTGCGACAAGTAACTCTGCAATAGCGACTTATGTCTCTGAGTGCTGGAAATATCCGGGAGATGCCGAGGCGAAGATCGCAAGATATTTCCCCAATGATGCGGACTATGGCAACTGCAACTGGGGGAGGTGCTGCGACTGGAATGTCGAAAGAGCAGATTACCTGTGCCTCCGGGATCTTTCCCTCTATTACGACCTTCCGGACAACTGGTCCAGAAAGGTCTCTGCAAAGAAGATTTCAGTGGGTCTAACCGGCAATACGCTGATGTACTTTACCGGTGTTACCGGAGCCATCAACCCGGAGACAGGTATCGGGTCGCAGTCAGATGCCAATATGTATACGGTGGTCAAGACGGACAATAGCTCCACTTCCTCTCGGCCGAATATTTTCCCCGCAGTCAGGAAGATGCTCTTCAATCTGAAAGTCACGTTCTAAAAAGGAGGAAGTATTATGAAAAATAGAATAATCATATCCATCCTCGCATCTGCGGCGCTTCTTTGCATTTCCTGCGAAGGGGCTTTGGATATTATGCAGGATAATAAGTTGTCTGTCAGTAATATGTGGAAAACTTCGAATCATGTCGAGAGTTCCACTTATGGTATTTATTCGGAGCTGCGTTCCAATTTTGTCCAGGATCAGATCAATGTATTTTTCTGGGGAGAGCTCCGTGTAGGTGAATATATGTGGGGTCCTTCCCCGCTGTTCAACGTATGGGTTGGTCGTGATGTGATTCAAAATACCATGTCGGCGACGAGTACTTCTGCCAGTTGGTCAAAATTGTATTCGGCCATCGACCAGGCAAATGCGGTAATCAAGTATGCCCCTGACGAGTCCATCCCGATGACGGATGCCAAGAGGGAATGGGCTCTTGGCCAGGCTTATTTCGCAAGGGCGTACTGCTATTTCTGGGCTGCTAGGCTTTGGGGAGATGTCCCCCTGAATCTTAAACCGATAGAGTCCATAACTCAGGAGGAAACATACCCTGTACGCGCTCCGAAGGCTGATGTTTATGCACGGATTGGACTCGATATCAACGAGGCTCTTGACCGTGCCGCTTCTTTAGGTACCGACAAGTATCTTGCTACAAAGACGGCAGTTCTGATGTTGCAGGCTGAATACGCCCTTTGGATGTATACAACCCAGGGAGGAGATAAGAATACATATCTCACTATGGCAGAAAGTGCACTGAATTCAATAGGGATTTCTTCCTCTCTCCTCTGCGACAAATATGAAGATGTTTTTGACAGAATGGCAAAAAATGCCACCCCGTCCAAAAACAGCAAGGAGGTTGTATTTGCTCTATACAATCACCAGTCCGAGGGCAAGACAGGCGGCTACAGCCGTTATTTCACCCTTCCTGATGCTTCTGTCGCAACGGCTTATCAGGAGAACCCTGTTCCTATTATGGAGACACAGTGGCTCATGTATGGAGAGCCTTTCCTCAAGGTACTCCGAGACAGCCGCGACAATAACGGTGACACCCGCGTCAAGAGCAACCTCGGCGAAGGCAAATATGCAGCTGATGGTGGTCTGATTTCATGGCCGAATAAATTCATCGGCGATATGAGCGGAGCAAAGATGGTTCGCGACTGCGACCTTATTTATTACCGTGCCGCCCTTGCCGTTATGATGGATGCGGAATTGAAATATTATAAAGGGGACTACTCTGGTGCACTCAAGTCTTTGAACATCATTGCAAAGCGCGCTTATGGAGTTTCAGACTACTACATGGACGCCTCGGCCTCAGCTGTTTTGGATGCTCTTGTTCATGAATATTTCCTCGAGTTCCCTGCAGAAGGAGTGATATGGTGGGCGCTTATCCGTTTGGACAAGATATGGGATTACAATACCAATCTTGACAAAAACAGGACGAATATGCTTCTGTGGCCTATCACAAAGTCGGCCCGTGACCGCAACACCTCCCTCACGCAGACAGAAGGTTGGAATTAATAAATACTTTCGGATATGAAAACATTGAAATATATTGCTTCAGCTGCGCTGCTCCTCGTCTTCGCATCTTCATGTTATGAAGACAGGACAGACTACATAGATGAAGCTACCAGAATTGTAATGACACCGGAGAGTGTCGTGTTCAATGCCGACGGGACCACAGCTGATGGCGATGAATCTTTTATTGCCATAGTCAAAGTCCGCGAGGGAGGAGCCGTCTCTTCTCTCACATGGGACCCGTCCATTACCGGAGCGGAATGGGCTCATGTGGGAAAGACGCTAGTTGCTTCCCAGTTCATAGAGGCCGGTTCGGGGACCATCCATGATGTTTCCGAAGAGGGCATCGAAGTCAAGGCGGATGTCAATACTGGCTACAGGAGGACCTTCTCCGTGGATATAACCGCCTCTGACGGTACAGTGAAGTCTTATGCTTTCACCCAGCTTGGCGCCAGGGCGGATGCCGCGGTATCTTCCGACACCAAGGAACTTCTCTTCATGGCTACCGGCGGTACCGAGACCGTGACGTATGCTACTAATATGGGTACGGAGTATAGTTATGACATCAAATATGAAGGTGCTTCACAGGGTTGGCTCACGATAAAAGACAACGGAGTCGGGAACTTTGATGTTACTGCTTCCGAATGGACTGATAAGGAGAACGCCAGAAAGGCCATCATTACCATTAACGTCGGCTCGTCTTCTACCAGCGAAGCCTCTCTTCAGATACCGGTCACCCAGAACGCAGCATACACCTTCTATTACATGTATGGAGCATCTGCCAATGGCCTTTCTATCGATCAGGCTATCGAAATGAGCCGTTTGAGTCTTGGCGTTTACAGGGCCTCGACCTACTTTATGAACGCAAATAGCGGAAAGAATCCTGTCCTGTTCAATATGAATGGACGTGCTGTGTCTTATCCTTGCTATGCCCTCGCAAAAGACGGGACGGTCAAAGAAATTGCTTCTGCGTCTGCAACCATTCCCGATGGCCCGGCTATCGATATCGACGGCATGAGGACAGTTACGGTCAATTTCGATTCCATGACATGGGAGTGGCAGCGTATAACCAGCACCAACTGTCTCCCGGACAGCGAAGTGTCCAAGTATGCAACCGTCACCTACACTGCCAATGGCCGTACCAAGACATGGATGAGAACCTGTCTCAATTGGAACGGAGGTGAGAACATTGGATCTATCAAGCTTGGAAGCCGTATGGTTACCCCTGCCAACAATATTGGCGGCTATACTCACAACCAGAGCTCCTACGACAGTGTCCGTGTTCCGGATTATGATGAGGTTGAAAGCGGAGGAAAGGCCCAAGGTGAAGTCGAAGCAACAGAGAAGTATGGTCGAATCTATACTCTCCGTGAGTTCCTTTCCGGCTCTCCTACAGGAGCCCTCGACATTGAACGACTTCTTGCCGACTGGCCGGAGCCGTATCACCCGGGCTCTACTTTCACTGATGCCGTTGGCAATGAGATTACAATGAAGAACTATACTGCAATAACCAATGTCGATGAACCGTCTTTGACAATGCAGATTCAGGGTATCTGCCCTTATGGATGGCATGCTGCAAACGTTCAGGATTTCTACGATATGCTGACCGCGGCTTGCGAAGCCAAGGGCGTTGCCAAAGTGTCGGCCGACAAGATGATCGGAAGCAACTGGCAGTGCGCGGATGTACTCCGTGCTGCGGAAGGTTGGTCTACAACACCTGACCGCATAGCCCTTGCTGACACCTTCGGGTTCGATTTGTATCCTCAGGGAAGACGTCTTTTCAATGCCGGATTCCAAAATTACGGCGTCTATGGTGAGATGTTTATCATCTGCCCCGGCGGCGTTGGCTCACAGGGAGCATACCAGAGCTGGCGTATCCAGACGCTAAAGGCAACAGGAACAGCAGTTCAAGTCTCTACGACCTATAATATCGGCGACTGCGCCGCATCCTTCAGATGTGTAAAGAATTATAAATAAAGATGACAAATGAATAGATTATTGTCAATTCCCACCATGGTTGCGGCAATGGCCCTTCTCTTATCCTGCAACGAGGAGGAGAAGTGGCCGGCCCAGCCGGACTGGAGCGAATTCACCGACCCTAATGTGGTCGTTGATGACGGACTGAAAAAACCGGAGCCGTGCAAGGCGAACATCGTTGCCCATCGTGGCGGATCTTCCGAGTGCGGCAAGCCGGACAACTCCATAGCATCTCTCGAGTATGCAATGAGCCTTGGGTGTTATGCTTCAGAGTGCGATATTTATTGGACGAAGGATAACGATGTTATCGTTTGTCATGCCAATAGCGCAACCAAGATTAACGGTCTTTATCCTTGGGAGGCAACCGTAGCTGAGATTCGCGCAGCAGGCAAGCTCTCCAATGGAGAGGAAGTTCCAACCCTTGAGGATTTCATAAAGAAGGTCATGTCTGAAGGCAGCTGCACCAAGCTATGGCTCGATATCAAGAATATCACATCTCCCTCTACTCTGACTGAGTATCCCATTGCTGCAACGAAGCGAGCCTGTGAAATCGTTACGGAAATGGGGGCAAAGCATTTCGTGGAGTTCATATGTACCGGTAATGCTACAGTAATGAAGTCCTCTTATGCTTATGCAAAAGCTGCTGACATTCCTATCGGCTGGATGTCTGACAAGAGTGCGGCTGTATACGCAGGCACATACGGTTACGAATGGGCAAACCTCAATGCCGCCAATGCAATGTGCGCAGATGCCGGAGGAAAGGGAGAAAGGACGATTGATGAGTTTGTAAAAGAAGGTGTCCAGCTCAGCGTCTTCAACGTAGACAAGCAGTCCGGCGACGGCAACGCTGTCTATACCGAGAAGGCATGGGACTATTACTGCAAGAATTACAATAAGTTCAAGGCCCTTTGCACCAACTATCCTTCCTGGCTTATGGAAAGAGTTATCGAAGAGAACACCGTATATGACGGAATCAGTAATGCAGAAGAGCTTGCCGCTTTCGTAAAGACTTTAGCATCTGATCCTACGGCGAAGAAGTTCCAAAACAGTGAAGGTGAGGTTGTCCTGAAAAACGACATTTCAGTATCATCCTGGACTCCTATTTCAGACTTTACCGGTATTCTTGATGGTAACGGGAAGACCATAACCCTTAATTGCACCAGCGATGCTGAGAGCGTCGGTCTCTTCTCAAAGCTCTCCGGAACGGTCAAGAACCTGACAATTGCCGGAAGTATCACGGCTACAGCTGCTAAAGCATCCGTTGGAGCCATTGCCGGAACCCTTGCGGAAAATGCATCCATTTTCGGGTGTACCAATAATGCATATATTACTGTCAATAATACCGGTGAGGGCCAGTATACGGTCGGTGGTATCTTCGGTACCGGCGCTTCGGGGAACAGGATTACCAACAACAAGAACAACGGCGATATCTCAGTGACAGTTGCGAAGCCATCTGCAAGTTGTGTGGTTGCGGGTGTAGCCGGATTTGCCTACAGCGATGTGTCGAAATGCTCCAATACGGGGAAGGTTACATATATCGACAATGAGTCCAATGCAAAGGCCTTCTATATCGGTGGAGTAATCGGAAGGGTTGTTGTTTCAAAGAAACTCACCATTGAAGACTGTACCAATGAAGGTCCTGTGACCGCCAAGTCTTATCAGGTGGCCAACAGCTATGCGGGCGGAGTAGTTGGATATGGAAACGCCGAATCCGTAGATAATGCCAACACCTTCAAGACCCTTATAAACAAGGGAGATGTCCTCTCTGATGCTCCTATATCTACAGTAGCCAACACGGGTAAAACCAGAATGGGCGGTATCAGCGGCGGCTCCGGTCTCATGGAGGGATGTATCAATTACGGAACAGTCCAGGCCAATAACGGAGGTGCAGGAGCTTCCGAGTTCGCTATTGGCGGTCTTACCGGTATGGCTGCCCATAATGCGAAGGATTGCCACAACTTCGGCAATGTCATAAACAACACGACTGTCAAGAATATTCTTGCTCATACCGGAGGTCTCTTCGGGTGGGTGACCCTATCTCTGACAATCGAAGATTGCTCTGTGGATGCCGATATCGTCTCTACAACCCTTTACAACTACGACGCAGACAAGAATACAGCTTCCGATCTTACCCATGAGAACAGTAGCTGCGCCGGAATTCTTATCGGTCGTCTGAAATCCAGTTGCGTTGCAACGATCAATTCTGCCACAATTTATGGCACATTGACACGTACGATCAATGTCAACGAGGAGAAGAAGGTGATTGACTTCAAGACAACTGTCCCGGGAGACAACTGCCTTTATGGAGCAGTCCAGAACGCGGCGGCTGGCTTGTCTTATCAAAGTGGGGCCATTAAATGCGGCTCAACTAAGAAATGATGAATTCTCTTCATTTTGGTGCCGGAAAGATCGGGCGCGGCTTCATAGGGGCCGCGCTCGTTTCCGCCGGCTATAAAGTCACATTTGCAGATGTGGACTCGAAGATGGTCTCCTTTCTGAATGAGGAGGGTGGCTATACGGTCCATATCATGGATAAGGATAGCAGGGACATTCGCGTTGAGGGTGTCTCTGCCGTCCTTTCTTCATCAGAAGATGCTATTCGCTCCTTTGTGGAAGCCGACCTTGTGACAACGGCAGTGAGCGTGAAGGTCCTTCCGTTGGTGGCTCCGGTTATCGCCGCCGGGATCAAGGCCAGACAGTCGGCGGGTGTTGAGGCTCCGCTGAATGTCATCGCTTGCGAGAACGGCGTCAGGGCGACCTCGATGCTGAAAGGCTTTGTCTGTGAGATTCTTGGGGATACCGCTTGGGCTCAGGAGCACGTAGGATTCGTCGACTGTTCTGTCGACCGGATAGTTCCTCCTATTTCTTTTGAGAATCCCCTTGATGTTGCGGTCGAGGAGTTCTATGAATGGAATGTTGAAAGGAGTGCCCTGAAAGGCCTTCTGCCGGCCGTCCCGGGGATGAATCTTGTGGATGACCTTGAGGCCCATATCGAGCGTAAACTCTTCACGCTCAATACCGGACACTGCACAACCGCCTATCTTGGGAGCCTCAGAGGGTATACTTATATTTTCGAGGCCCTTGGGGATTCGGGAATTATTTCTCTCGTAAGGAGCGTCATGCGGCAGAGCGGTGATGCCCTTGTGAAAAAGCATGGTCTGGACCATGACCAGGAGTATGAATATATAGAATTGATACTCAATCGTTTCCGCAATCCTTATCTCAAAGATACCGTGGCTCGTGTAGGGCGCGATCCAATGAGAAAGCTTTCAGCTCCCCTTTATTTCTCCTATCCTCTTATGATGGCTCGTAGTCTGAATCTTCCCTTCGACCGGCTCTCCCTTGCTGCCGCCGCAGGATTCAGGTTCAACGATGCTTCGGATCCTCAGAGCGTAACGCTGCAAGGGATTATCAAGGAGAGAGGGATAGAGGCAGCTGTACGAGAGGTTACGCTCATAAAGGACGAGTCCGTCATTGCGGCCGTTGTCTCTTCGTATGAACAAATACCATCGATATTATGAAAAAATCCATACTGATTGTATCAGCAATCCTAGCGCTCCTTTCCTGTCGAAGGGAAAAGGCCGCCGATTATCCGCGCCCCGATGAATTTAACCGGGTGAATCTGGAGACATTCGAGGACCTCCAGGCCTATTTCCATTATTATCCCGACAGGGATATAATCATCAGCGCCCATCGCGGCGGTATGCAAGAAGGATTCCCCGAGAACTGCATTGCTTCCTGCGAGAAGACCATCTCGCAGCTGCCGACATTCTTTGAAATCGACTTTTCCCTGACAAAGGACAGCGTGATGGTGCTTATGCACGATATGACTATCGATCGCACTACGACCGGTAAGGGAAGAGTTGCTGACTATACCTACGAGGAACTTCAGCAGTTCAATCTTGTCGACAGGGACGGGAATGTTACGGAGTATAAGATCCCGACGCTTCTGGAAGTTCTCGAGTGGGGAAAGGGCAAGGTCGCCTTCAATTTCGATAACAAGTATATCAACACTAAGGGAATCCCGGAAGAAGAGAAAAAGATGGCCCTGGACTATTATATCCGCCAGCTTCGTCCCGGTGGGGATTGGGCGGATTATCATAATTTCTTTATCTGCGTCCGTTCCCTCGAAGAGGCCCTTTACTACTGGAATTCCGGAGTCCATGATATCATGATATGTGCTGAAATCAGTACCCCGGAGCACTTCAAAGCCTATGACGAGAGCGTCATTCCGTGGGATCACATAATCGCCGCCTCCCGTACGGCGATGAATCCTGAGATGCAGGAGATTTATGACAAGCTCCATGATCTTGGAGTAATGATAATAATTTCTGTGACCCAATCTTCTGACAAGATAAAGAATCCCAAGAACCGCCGCGTAGCATATATGAGGGACCTTCTTTCAGAGCCGGACCTTATCGAAACCGATTATCCTTCCGAGTGGGAAGGCCTTCCGGTTGACAGGAAGACTCTTCACGCTATGCAGGATGCGGCCATAAGAGGGTCGAGGAGATAATCACATGAAGACAAAGAAAAGTTTCAACTATTGGCAGTGGAGAATCATCATCTGCTCGATGATAGGGTACTCCATGTTCTATTTCGTCAGGAAGAATTTTTCCTTTGCGATGCCGGCTCTCAGCGCAGAGTACGGGATTACCAACACAAGTTTCGGTATTATCCTGTCCCTTGTCGGCATTATATACGGAGTCTCGAAATTCGTCAACGGAGTCATTGCCGACAGGGCCAATGCCAGATGGCACATGGCCATCGGCCTTGGCATCTGTGTAGTGCTTAATTTCATATTTGGATGGAGTGATAAACTGAGCACACTCATCACAGGGCAGACAGGAGGACCGGACTTTGTCAATACCATGGTCATAATAATGGCCATCCTGCTGGTGTTGAACAATGTTTTTCAAGGCTGCGGGGCTGCCCCATGCAACAGACTTCTGGTCTACTGGGTGCCACCTAAAGAGCTTGCAACGAAGACTACTATATGGAACACATCCCACTCTATAGGGGCGGGCATAGTTTCAGTACTCTGTGGATATATAATCGCCCGTACAGGTAACTGGAGACTGTGTTTTTTCATCCCTGCGGCTATAGCTGCAGTTGGTGTTGTTTTCATTATCCTGACGATCAGGGATACTCCAACTTCTGTAGGACTCCCTGAAATTGAGAATACAAAGACGGAGATTGATGACAATGACTCTCCTGAAGCCTTCAGGAAGTTCATCAGGAAGATGGTCTTTAAGAACCCCATAATCTGGGTGCTCGCCATCGCTGATCTCTTTGTTTATGTGGTCCGCTTTGCTGTGCTCGACTGGGGGCCGACTTTCCTACAGAACAGAGCAAATCCTCTTTCTCCTGAACTAGCCGGATGGACAATAGCTATTTTTGAGATTGCGGGCTGCGTTGGGATGCTATGCGCCGGATGGATTTCAGACCATGTGTTCGGAGGTAAAGCCCATCGTGTTTGCGCCATTGAAATGGCCCTTGTAGCCATCTGCATGGTTGTTTTGCATTTCCTTCCAGAAACTGCAAGCCCGGTTCTGGTGCTTCTGGTCCTTTCTGCTGCCGGTTTCTTCCTTTATGGACCACAGGCCCTTCTTGGAGTGACCGCGTTCAAACAGGCTACAAAAAAAGCATCAGCTACGGCAGTCGGTTTCATCGGCCTTATGAGCTATGCGAGCGTACTTGTGACCGGCGTCGGTCTGGGGTGGTTCTCGGACCATTACGGATGGGACAACCTCTACATCCTGATGGCAGGTTTTGCGGTGATAGGATTCCTTCTCATTATCTCTCTATGGAATATCCGCGATGATGCGTATGTCCATAATAAAGAGAGCGCCGGCCAAAGTTAGTCTTATTCTCCCGGGAACCTGCGTTTTTTGTCGTGATTGGCGCAGGTGCCATGTCTTTTGGAGCAGGTGCGAAAAGAAGGTAGAGACCTGCGCCATCGCAAAAAAACAAATAGCTGATTATCAGTTACTTCTTACAAAATAGTGGCGCAGGTCCCCCACAAGAAAACGCACCTGCGCCATGTCGTCCAACCTGACGGCGGTAGGCAGGGAGGACCTATGACAATCTGACTTTTTAGTTACCCTCTTTCTGTCGGCAGTCCGGGGGATGAATCTTGTGGATAACATCGAGGCGCCAGATGACGAATAACCATAACGAGGATTGATTCCTTTGCTTTATCCATGGAATTTGTTATATTTGTAAACTTGGAATAAACATACAAAAACATATAACCATGGATTCAAAAGAGAGAATCGCCGCCGCTCTGAAGGTGGCAACCGACACTAAGGTATTTGAGATGGCACAGGGGATCCTCCCCATTGTTCCTGACGTTTTCAAGAAATTGTTCCCTGGCCGTAAGGCTGTTGTCGTCGCCGACATCAATACATGGCCGGCAGCGGGAGAGGCTGTCTACGGTTATCTGACCGCAGCAGGGATTCCTACTGCAAAGTACATTATCGACAAGGAAGAGTTCCATGCCGAGTGGCGCTACATTGAGATGACGGACGCCATCCTCGATGGAGACCTCGCTAAGGCCAATTTCATCGAGAACGATCCCTGCTATACCGAGACCGAAGCCTCCAAGACCTTCCGTCTAGCAGGCGAGGACTATTACGTTGCCGTTTCAGTGGGTGCAGGCGTCATCAACGACTGCTGCAAGCTCGCTTCCCACCATCATGGCCAGGGATACATCTGTGTCGCCACCGCCGCTTCCGTCGACGGATTCTCCTCTTTCGGAGCTTCGATTACCTATCAGAATGCAAAGCAGACCTTCGAGTGCCCCGCTCCGACGGCTATCATCGCAGATGTCGATGTGCTCGTTAACGCTCCTCGCTGGATGGTAGCTTCCGGTTATGCCGACCTCGCGGCCAAGGTTCCGGCAGGTGCAGAATGGATGATTGCCGACCTTATGGGCACCGAGCCGATTATTCCCGATGCCTGGAATGTCCTCTATCCCAATCTTCATGCTTACTTGAACAATCCCGAAGGCATCGCAGCACTTGATCCTCAGGCAGTTGCGGATATTTTCGAGGGCCTTACCATGAGCGGATTCGCTATGCAGGCCGCCCGCTCCAGCCGCCCGGCTTCCTGCTGCGAGCACCTCTTCAGCCACATTCTCGACATGACCCATCACCGCTTCCACGGCAAGCTCCAGTCCCATGGAATTCAGGTTGCAGTAGGAACTCTTACCATGTGCGCGATCTTCGACGAGATGTTCAAGTTCGACCTCACAAAACTCGATGTCGACGCTTGCGTCAAGGCTTGGCCTACAATCGACGAGGAGCAGATGAGAGCTATTGAGATTTTCCGTAATTTCCCTGCTCCAAAGCTTGGATATACCGAGATTACGAAGAAGTACAATGACCACGCTACGGTCCGCGAGCAGCTGACCAAGGTGAAGGAATGCTGGCCCGAGTTCAAGAAGAAACTTCAGGCCCAGGTTTGGAGCTACGACAAGATGAAGAAGAATTTCGCCATCGTTGGTGCTCCTACCGATCCTTCTGATATTGGTGTAACGCGTCATCAGCTTCATGACATGTTCCCGAAGGTCCAGCTCATGCGCTGGCGCTTCAATTCTCTCGACCTTGCTAAGAGAGGTATGTACTATGACGAACTCGTCAATTCTATTTTCCTCCCTGGACACGCATGGGATATCAATGAAGAGCAGCCGTTTAAGTAATGGAAGAAGTAACGCCTAAAGTCAAACCGTTTTTCCGCTTGAAGACGGGCGGGAAGACGGACTGGTTCAAATCCTGGCAGTGGCAAGTCATCATCTGTTCGATGATCGGCTATGCAATGTTTTATTTCGTAAGGAAGAATTTCTCCTTTGCGATACCTATGCTTCAAGAGGCATATCCAGGATTGACCAAGGCTCATTTCGGAGCTATCATGTCGGCAGGAGGTATCATCTACGGCATATCCAAGCTCATAAATGGAGTTATAGGAGACCGCACCAATGCCCGCTGGCACCTTATCCTCGGACTAGGAGTCTGCGTCGCCGTCAACTTTATTTTCGGATGGTCCGCAAAGCTCACGACCCTCATGACCGGAGAGACCGGCGGCCCTGATTTCATCGGTGGCATGGTAGCGATCATGTCGGTTCTTTATATTATCAACCAGATCTTCCAAGGTTGTGGATTCGCTCCGTGCAACCACCTGATGGTCAACTGGGTTCCTCCGCACGAGCTGGCAACGAAGATGAGCATTTGGAACACCTCCCACTCTATCGGAGCCTTTATCGCATCCATTATCTGCGGGTATTTGACTTCATGGCAGCTCTGTTTCTGGGTGCCCGCGACGATATCTCTTGTCGGTGTTTTCTTCATCTTCGCGACCCTTCGCGACACCCCGAAATCGGTCGGCCTCCCGGAGCTTCCCAAGGTTGAAGGAGAACTCGATGATGAGAAGAGCAAGGATAAGAAAGAGTGGCGGAAGTTCCTGGTCAACAATGTGTTCAAGAATCCTGTAGTGTGGATTCTGGCGCTGACTGACCTCTTTGTCTACGTCGTTCGCTTTGCGATTTTGGACTGGGGTCCTTCGATGCTTCAGGATATGGGACTTAGCCAGGCCCTTTCCGGATGGACGGTCGGTATTTTCGAAGTTGCCGGCTGCCTCGGCATGATATTCGCCGGCTATGTGTCCGACAAGTTCTTCAAGAGCCGCAGCCAGAGGGTTTGCGCAATTGAGATGGTGCTCGTAGCCCTCTGCCTTGTGGCCCTTCATTTCATTCAGGACATGCATTCGCCGGTCCTCTTCCTCGTCGTTCTCGCCCTTGCAGGATTCTTCCTCTATGGTCCTCAGGCGCTTCTCGGCGTTATCGCTTCCAATGAGGTCTCCAAGAAGGCGGCCTCTTCGGCAGTCGGTATCATCGGCTTTATGAGCTACCTCTCGACCCTTATTACAGGACTTCCTCTAGGTCTTTTCGCTGACAAGTTTGGATGGCACCCGATATTTATCCTTATGGCTGGAGTATCCATAATCGGATTCATTCTTATCCTTACTCTGTGGAATCTCCGCGATAGGGCCCATAATACAACAGAATAATGAAGAGAATATTATTATCTACGGCTTTAATTCTTGCCGCTGCTATTACAGTGTCGGCCCAGCAGCAGGTCGTTCGCGCATTCTCCCACAGAGGAGGGCGCATGGAATATGACGAGAATACCCTCTCCGCTTTCGAGGCAAGCCGCGACATGGGATATACCGGTTATGAGACCGATATCCGCATGACAAAGGACGGTGTCCTCATTATCACCCATGACAACACCCTGGACCGCACAACTAACGGTCACGGCAGGGTGGAGGAAAAGACCTGGGAAGAGATTCGCCAGCTCGAGACTAAAGGAGGACATAAGATTCTTACCCTCGATGAGTTTATGGTGTTCCTGAAAGGACAGAAAGGCCTTTATGTAGAGTTTGAGATGAAAACAAAGCCGGAGGCGGACTATCCCGAGGAGGACGGGACCCTCTATCGCTACTGCGACAAGCTCTATGAGACAGTCATGAAAAATAAGCCTGCTGACGCCCAGTATCTATTTACTTCATCTGACGGCCGTCCGCTCCGCTATCTCCAGCAGAAGCATCCCGGGATAGACCTGCTTCTCATTGTCTCCAAGCCCGTCAATACAGAGACCATTTATCTTTGCAAGACAATGGGTATTCCACGTATCGGGGCAAAGACGGAAGGTACATCCCGCGAGGCCGTCAAGGCAGCTCATGATGCCGGCCTTATCGTCAGCCTCTGGCCTACCCATAAAATAGAAGATTTCATCCTCGGATGCTATCTTGGCGCCGATTTCCTTTGCACCGATATCCCCAGCGAGACAATGAAATTCATGGGCGAGAAGATGCCCTGGATCAATGTAGTCTATTAATTATTATGGCAGCAAAGGACGCGGTACAACGCTTTGGAAGGAGCCTCAGCGCGATGGTGATGCCGAATATCGGCGCATTCATCGCGTGGGGCCTTATAACAGCTATTTTCATCCAAAACGGATGGTGGCCGAACGAGAACATCGCAAAGATGATCTCTCCAATGCTGAAGTACCTATTGCCTACGCTCATTGCCTATACCGCCGGCAAAAATGTCTGCGGCGTCAGGGGAGGAGTCGCGGGCGCAGTAGCCGCGATGGGAGTCATTATTGGGACGGATACTCCGATGTTCCTCGGAGCAATGATTATGGGACCGATTGCCGGATGGTGCATCAAAAAATTTGATTCTCTAGTGAGGGGCAAGGTTGGTGCTGGGTTCGAGATGCTCGTCGATAACTTCTCCCTTGGAATCATTGCGATGATTCTTGCAATCGCCGGTTATCTTGTGATAGGGAACGTGGTTACATGGATTACGGACGGACTCAGCGCAGGTGTCAACTGGATGCTTCGACACAACCTCAATCCGCTTCTTGCCGTCCTTGTGGACCCCGCCAAGGTGCTCTTCCTCAATAACGCTGTCAATCACGGAATCATGACCCCTCTCGGTATCCAGCAGGCTGCGGAGATGGGCCAGTCCATGCTTTTCCTCATCGACCCCAATCCCGGTCCCGGTCTTGGAATCCTTCTTTCGTGCTGGGTGTTTGGTAAGGGAATGACAAAGCAATCTGCCCCCGGAGCAGCTGTAATCCAGCTTTTCGGTGGCATCCATGAGATTTATTTCCCTTATGTGCTCGCTCGTCCGATTCTGCTTCTCGCGGTGATGGTCGGAAATATCTGCGCCCTTTCCTTCTACACCCTGACAGGCTTTGGCCTTGTGGCTCCCGCATCGCCCGGAAGCCTCATCTCGATTATCCTTATGTCGCCTCGCGGCCGGACCTTTATCGGTATTTTAGGAGTCTTGATAGGAACGCTGGTTTCATTCCTTATCTCCATTCCGATGGTAAAGTCCCGCCCCGATTTCCAGGGAGAAAGCGAAGGGGCAGGAGAGTCCGAGGGAGCGGCTCCTATTGTGTCCTCTGAGACTGTTCCCGATGCCTCTTTTAGCAGCGGAACGCTTCAGTCAAGGATCCGGAAGATAGTTTTCTCCTGCGACGCCGGCATGGGCTCCAGCGCCCTTGGTGCTACGCGCTTCAAGGCCCGTCTTATGAGAGCAGGGCTTTCGGGCATCCAGTGCACCAATTCCCCTGTTAATGAGGTTCCGGACGATGCAGATATCGTCGTTTGCCAGCATAGCCTTGCGGATAGGGCTATGTTCTCAAGCGGACATCCCGTCGACAAGACGCGCGTGGTCTCTCTTACCAACTTCCTTTCCGATCCTGCTCTGGACAAACTTCTCTCATCGCTTCAGAGGCCCACTCCCGATACTTCTTCTTTGCGCTCGGAGAACAGTTCGAAAGAAGATGGAAGCCATCCCTCAGAGCTACTGATGAAATCCAACATCTTGATAGGCCTTTCTCCGGAATCCAAAGAAGAGGCCATTCTAAGAGCCGGGGGGCTTTTGGAAAAGTCCGGATATGTAGCTTCCGGATATTCAGAGGCTATGATTGAAAGGGAAAGGAGCCTTACAACCTATATGGGGATGGGAATCGCGATTCCCCATGGCACCGCGGTGGCCAAAGAGAAAGTCCTTCGAAGTGGCATCGTAGTTCTTCAATATCCCGAAGGAGTAGTCTTTGGCGACGAGAAGGCCCATCTTGTAATCGGCATCGCCGGAGTCGGCGATGAGCACCTCGAAATTCTCGCTCATATTTCGGAAGCTCTTGAAGATGAGGAGGTTCTGCAAAAACTCTATACGACCGAAAACCCCGCAGACATCTATTCGATTCTTTCGTAAGAAACTGTTTTGAAATAATTCCTATTGTTTCTTATGTGGCCTTTCCGGCCATTTTCACCTTTGTCATCAGTTACGTAGCCCCCGCTACGCTCCTTCTTCCAAAGTCGAAACTGTCTCGAAAATTCCATATAATTAACTTCTGGAACCATTTCAAAACAGCTTCTAAGTCGTTTCGTAAATTGTTTCCTATACAACTCCTTGCCAACTAACACGTGAGTGGTAAATGCTTGATAATGAGCCGAATGAAGAAACTAACATAGTTAAAGATTGAGAGATTAAATTGAGGAAATCTCTGAAAATCAGCGAGTTGGAACTCACGGCCCCTGCTCTCTCCTTTACGTTTTCTTAATTCCTAAACTTTATTTTACGACAAAATCAGCGTATACCGGATTATGGTCCGAGAGATACATGACTCCGTATTTACCGAAATCATCCACAACCTCGAATTTTTTCGCGGTGGCATTGCGATAGAAGATGTGGTCGAGATATGCGTCATGCCTTCCCCAGCCATTGAATGTAGGAGCGGTGTCTTTCTTTTTTGCATCGTCGTTGGCATGGCCCATAACTGCTTTGATTGGAGCCATCCTTTCATTTTCGAAGGGCATATTGAAATCTCCGCAGAGGAAAACCACAGGATTGCCCTCGAGGGAACTAATCTTGTCTGCGACCATTATCGCGCTTTGTTTACGTGCTTCCCAGCCCTTGTGGTCAAAATGGGTATTGAAGGCGCTGAATAGCTTTCCTGTCTTGCGGCTTTTAAGTATTGCCCAGGTGCATGCTCTCCAATTGGCGGCATCCCAGCCCTTTCCGAACACTTCCGGGTCCTCTTTCAGCCACATGTGTCCCCAGTCTACAAAGTCGAATTTGTCGAGCCGGTAGAGAACGCACTGACGGGTGCCTTTTGACTCTTGAGTTGCGCCCAGAATCCACTCAACATGACCATATCCCGGAAGATGGGAGAGTATATATTCATACTGCTCCTTATGAGCTTCCTGAAGGGTGATAATATCGGGATGGAGATCTTCGAACATCTTGATAATGCTTTCTTTACGGCAATCCCAGTGGAGAACTCCGGTATCGACAGCCTCGCCGATATGGCGGACATTGAAGGACATAACCCTTACGTTCTCCCTCTTTCCGAAACAAGGGGTGAGAAGGAGCAACATCATAGCTGCAAGAAAGAATTTTTTCATTTGGAAAAATATATTAATTTTACAATCGACAATAAACCTTGTAAATATAAGAATAATAATGGAATTCTCATCAATTGAAAAACAAGCTGTCATCAGCCTGATGATTGGAATTATTGAGGCTGACGGTTGGATCGATGACGCAGAGATCGAGTTTGCAGAGGATGTCCTCGATGCAATCGAGTGCTCCGAAGAGGACTTCGAGCTCGGGCAGGACATGCCGATTCTTCCGGCTCTCATTACAATCAAGCACATGACCGACGAGCAGAAAGAGGTCGTGGCTGAGGTTATCAGCGCAGTAATTGTTTCTGACCGGTTCATAACCTCAGAGGAGGCAGTAATCTTTGATTACGTATCCGAGCTTACGGGCATCGACGACATTCTTGATGCCGAGGAGAAGGAGGCGCTTGAAGATCTGGCGACAAAAGCGGACTGATCCCAAAACAAGAGCCTATTAACCTCGAGAGGCCTCCGCAGAGCTCAGGCCTCTCTGCCAATATGGATTTTTCCCCCAAGACGGACAAGGGAATCCCACGTTTTAGAGGGAAGTAGCCAATGGAAAAATAGTAGTGTCCTTGCGCCTGTCCCGACGATGTATCTTGCTCTCGGATGCTTCCTGTCCACCGCCTTTCGGATGGCCCTCGCGACGACTTTTGGACTTTCGAGCCATTTGGATGAATATGCATATTTCAGCATTCCGGCTTCGTTGAAAGCGGGAGTTTCGTAGGGTGTGCCTTTGGCAGAGGACTCAAGGTGCTCTGCGGCAATACTTCCCCAATTGGTGCGTATACCTCCTGGCTCTATCATGACCACATGGATTCCAAAGGGCTTGAGTTCTGTCCTGAGAGCATCGCTAAAGGCTTCTACAGCATACTTCGATACATGGTACCATCCACCGAGGTATAGGGTAACCCGTCCGGCTATGGATGAGAGGTTGATAATCCTCCCACCGCTCTCCCTCATATGGGGAATGACTTCTTTTGTCAGCCTTGCAAGGCCGAATAGGTTGACTTCCAATTGGTTCCTGGCATCTTCAAGCGGGACGGTCTCTATGGGGCCGAAGTATCCATATCCGGCATTGTTTATCAAAACATCTATTCGTCCTTCTTTTTCGAGGATGGTATCAATACATTTTTTTGAGGAGTATTCGTCGGTGACATCCAGATGCATAGGGATAACTCCAGGAATCTCGGCAATCTTTTCCACCCTTCTGGCCGCGCCATATACTGTATGCCCTTCGGCAGCGAGTATCTCAGAGGCATCCCTTCCGATGCCGCTCGACGCTCCAGTGACCAGAATTACCTTTCGTTTCATATTGACTTACGTTGGGTTTTCTGCAAAATTACCAACTTTTTATCTATATTTGTATCGTTACACCACAAGTTAATATGAGATATGAAAAAGATTCTGACCCTTATTACCGGAGCGATGCTGCTCTCCTCGTGTGCCGTCCTCCAGAATCTGGATTCGACAAGAGTCCTTTCTTCTCTTGTCACAGCAACTCAGGCAGTTACCCTTACTGATGCGGATGTCCAAGGGTATGTCGGACAATATATCCAGCAGCTGGACGCCAAGAGTGAGGTCTGTTCTTCTACGAGCCAGTATACCACGAGGCTTATGAAGCTTGTCAAAGGTCTTGACAGCGTAGACGGCACCCCGCTCAATTTCAAGGTCTATAAGAATAACGAGGTCAATGCATTCGCCTGCGCAGACGGCAGCGTGAGGGTCTATACCGGCATCATGGATGCCATGTCCGATGACGAGCTCCTTGGGGTTATAGGTCATGAAATCGGTCATGTTGCCCTCAAGCACCACAAGAAAGAAATGAAGCAGGCGCTACTGACTGCTGCGGCAATGGAAGGAATAGCTTCGACCGGACAGGTGGCGGCCGTCCTTACCGATTCCCAGCTTGGCGCCCTTGGCCAGACGATTCTCAATGCTCAGTACTCAAAAAAGCAGGAAAGTCAGGCGGACGACTATGGCTATGAGTTCCTCAAGGCCGCAGGAAAGAACCCTTGGGCCATGGCAATGTCATTTGAAAAGCTCCAGGCCCTGTCAGAAGGTACTTCAGCCCAGAGCACGGCCGTCACAAAGCTCTTCTCCTCACACCCTGATACGGCTACTCGAATAAAGAGGATGACAGAAAAAGCAACTGCCGAAGGCTATAAAAGACCAACGAAATGACGGAAGAAACAATTGTCGTAGAAGCCCCCAATGGTCTTCATGCAAGACCCGTGACTGAGCTTGTGAAACTTGTCAAGTCTTTCGATGGGACAGAGGTGACGATTGCCACCGCTGCGAAAAAGGTCAAGGCTACCAGCATGCTTTCAATACTCTCTCTTGGCCTTAAAAAGGGGACGGAGATAGTAATAGCGGCAGAAGGAGGAGACGAAAAATCAGCAGTTGAGGCTGTCCGAGACCTTATTCTCAGTGTCAAAGACTGATGAAGACTCTCAGTACAAATTCATCAACTGACGGCCTTGCCCGCGGCAAGGCTTTCATTGTTCGCAGGGGCCGAAGCTCCGGAAATGTCCATGTTGGGACGATTGATGAAGAGCTGAAAAAGTTCAGCTCCGCAGTCCTTTCGGTTAGGGATGATCTCAGCCGTCTCGAAGGGGACATTTTCGCAGCTCATCTTGAGATGCTCGAGGATCCCCTTCTTGCCGAACAGGTCGAAAACCATATCCGTTTCGATGGAATGGGCGCGGTAGAGGCTTCGCATGTGGCCTGCGAAGAGCTTGTGGCGATGTTTGGAGAGATTGACGATGAGTATCTTCGGGAGAGGGCGGACGATGTCAAGGATGTTTTCGGCCGTATAATAGCTTCATTGACAGGTGGTTCCGTCAATCCTTTTGAGGATATCCCCGTGGGCTCTGTTATTGTCGCGAAGGAGCTTCTCCCTTCCGATACAGCCTCGATGGATTTTAGTAAAATCAGGGCCTTTGTGACAGAAAAAGGAAGCAAAACGAGCCATGTCTCAATAATTGCAAGAAGTCATGGCATTCCGGCTCTGGTAGGGCTAAAAGGCTGCCTTGAAGAGATAAAAGACGGAGATGTTCTTCTCGTCAACGGAGATATCGGTACTCTCGTTGTCAACCCGGACGACGAGACAGCCGTGCAATTTGACGCCCTAATGGCAATAGGTGAAGAGACTTCTGAAATGATTGCTGCCGCAGCTTTTTCAAGAGCTGTATCTCCAAACGGGAAAGCTGTTTTAGTCTATGGCAATGCCGGAAATCTCGATGAAGTACGTTCTGCTATCGAAAGGGGAGCCGACGGCATCGGCCTTTTCAGGAGCGAGTTTCTTTACATGCAGGAAGGGTCACTTCCGCCAGAGGAGAGACAGTTCGAGGCATATCGGGAAGCTGCGATTATCTGTAGTGGCAAACCATTGACCATAAGGACATTGGATATTGGCGGGGATAAGGCCCTCCCTTATATGAACCTTCCAAAAGAAGACAATCCCTTCCTTGGATTTCGGGCAATAAGAGTCTCTCTTAAGCGACCGGATATTTTCAAGACTCAGGTCCGCGCTATACTTAGGGCTTCGGCCTATGGTAAGGTGAGAATCATGCTTCCAATGATAACTGCTCTCGAGGAAGTTCAAAGGGCTAAGGAGCTGATTGTCGATTGTATGGGAGAACTTGATGATGAGGACCTTCCATATAATGAAAATATAGAGGTCGGGATCATGATAGAGACCCCTTCCGCTGCAATCATCTCCGACATTCTCGCCCAGGAGGTTGATTTCTTTTCAATTGGGACAAACGACCTTACCCAGTACATTATGGCCGCCGACCGCGGCAACAGCGATGTTGCCGAGCTGTATGACCCCAAAAGCACGGCTGTTCTTCGCGCGATAGGGATGACGACCAATGCCGCTTCGAAGGCCGGCATTCCAGTTGGAGTCTGCGGAGAAATGGCCTCCGATCTCTCTGCAACACGTATTCTTCTTGGACTTGGAATAAATTCGCTGAGCGTCTCCGCTCCGCTTATCGCAAAAACGAAATATAACATAAACACACTGCATAATGAGTAAATATGTAATAGGAATTGACTACGGTACCGATTCTGCAAGAGCAATCCTTGTGGATGCCCTCTCCGGAGAGATTCTCTCAGGAAAGACTGCAGCCTACCCTCGCTGGGGGAAGGGCCTTTATAGTGATGCCGGAGAGTCTCGCTTCCGTCAGCACCCCCTTGATTATCTGGAGGTTCTGGAGACGGTACTGAAGGGGGTTATTTGCGACTGTCCGTCCAAGGAGGATATTCTGGCAATCTCGATAGATACCACCGCCAGCACTCCATGCTTCTGCGATGAAACTCTTACTCCTCTCTCTTTGAAAGAAGAGTTCAAGGAAGACCCGGATGCGATGTTTATTATCTGGAAGGACCATACCGGGATGGAGGAGAGTAGGGAAATCAACGCCCTCTGCCATGAAAAAGGCTATCCTTATGTCTGCCACTGCGGGAATGTTTATTCCGCAGAGAATTACTGGTCCAAGGTGCTTCATGTGGTACGCACCAATGAAAAAGTGGCAGCCGGGGCTTTCGCGGCAATTGAGTGCTGCGACTGGCTTACATCCGTTTTGACCGGATGCCGGGACATGACTTCACTCCGCCCAGGTCATTGCTGTCTTGGGACTAAGTGGATGTGGGCAGAAGAGTGGGGAGGTTTCCCTCCGAAGAGTTTTTTCGAAGAGCTTGATCCGAGACTCTGCCGTATAGCCCTTCCAGAGGATAATTTCGGTTGCGACAAGGCGGCCGGGAGTCTCTGCACAGAGTGGGCTTCTAGGCTCGGCCTTTCCGAAAATATACTTGTCGGAGTAGGTAACATAGACAGCTACTCAGGCGCTGTCGGAGGAGGAGTCCGTTATGGGACCATGATTCTCAATCTCGGCACATCCTCATGCTATATGTCGGTCATGCCGAAAGAAATATATGGCACAAAAGTTCTGGATGGAGTTTTCGCCCAGGTCGACGGAGCTATCCTTCCAGACCAAATTGGTTTCGAGGCAGGCCTCTCCGCATTCGGAGATGCCTATGCGTGGGTCAAAAAACTTATCTCGTGGCCTCTGCAAAAGGTGAAAGAAAAGGATCCATCTCTTGCGGAAGCAATTGAATCAGATATGATTGCGTCCCTTACAGAAGCTGCTTCGCTTCTCCCCGAGAGAGAAGATGCCCCTCTTGCAACCGACTATCTCAACGGTCGCCGTTGTCCTTTTGGAGACAATTCCCTGACAGGGACAATACAGGGACTTCGACTCTCGACAACCGCTCCGGAGCTTTTCCGCGCCTTTGTTGAAGCGACATGTTTCGCTACGCGGGCAATTGTGGACCACCTGACAAAGGGTGGAGTGGAAATCAATCGCCTTGTCGCGGTCGGTGGTGTCGCCCAGAAGTCGCCGTTTGTGATGCAGATGCTTTCCGATGCCCTTGATCGCCCGGTTGAGGTCTCATCGGCGAAGGATTCGTGCGCTCTAGGAGCCGCTATACATGCCGCCGTAATAGCCGGCCTTTATCCTTCTGTCGAAGCTGCGGAAGATGCCCTTTGTCCTCCGGCCTCTTCTCGTTACGAGCCTCACGCAAGCGAAATTCTCAAGAAACGCTATGGAAAGTATCTTGAAATGGCAAATCTCTCATTATGAATAAATTATTGAAACCATCCTCACGAAAATGGGTGATAGTTGCGATGATGTTTCTCGCAATTATCTGTAATTATCTTGATCGTCAGCTACTATCCATATTGAAGCCCGAGATACTTGAGCATTTCGGAATAGGGGATTTCGAATATGCATGGATAGTCAATGTGTTCCTTCTCTGCTATGCCATCATGTATCCGATATCAGGAATGCTGGTGGATAAATTTGGTCCAAAGAGAGTTATTCTTGGAGGATTGACCGTATGGTCCCTGGCTTGTGTAGGGGGAGGACTTGCACCAAATGTCTGGGTATTTGCCGCGTGCCGAGGATTTCTCGGACTTGCAGAACCGACAATTTTCGCCGGACAGCTTGTTGCTGTGACGTTGTGGTTCGAAAAAAAGCAGAGGGCTACCGCAAATAGCCTTTGCACGGTAGGCGGCTCCCTCGGGGCGGTAATAGCTCCTATCGTAATTGCCTGGCTCATGGGCCTTCTGGGCTATTGGCAGCACGTGTTTGTAATATCCGGCGTTGTCGGCCTCCTCATTGCCATTCTCTGGATTTTTATATACCAGACTCCTCCTCAGGAGGTTCTCGACGTTACTATTGGTTCGGAGACTAAGACTTCGGAAGGCGAGCAGAAGTCTTTCACTATGAAGAGCCTTCTGAAGACCCGCAGTCTCTGGGGAGGGGTGCTTATCCGTCTTGTCAGCGACCCTGTATGGTATTTCTGCTGCTTCTGGCTGCCGGGATTTCTCCGCTCAATGGGTGCCCATCAGGGACTTTCCAATGAGCAGACTCTCAATATGATTCAGTGGATTGGCGGAATTCCGTTCCTGGTGGGGGCAATCGGAGGTATCCTAACTTCAGTCTGGTCGGATAGTATGATTAAAAAGGGGATGAGCGCAATTGCGGCGAGGAAAAAGATGATGAATACTATGGTCATAATCGCTCCTCTTTGCATGCTGGTTCCATTTATCAACGGAGCTACGAATATGGCCTTCTCTCTCAAAATAGGCCTTATTATCGCTATTTTCAGCCTTGTCGCCGTAATGTGCCTCAGCTGGCTCTATACTTTCCCGGTTGTGCTTGCCGAATCCTTCCCAATCCGTAATGTTGCGACGGTAATGGGTATTTCTTGCGGAGCCGGAGCTCTTGGGAGCATGGTATTCAACCAGTTCGTCGGTTCAATCCCTGAAAGTGCATGGAAGATTCTCTTCATAGTCATGGGGACCCTCCATCTATTCGCGGCCATAATACTTACCAAGATGGTCAGAAAAGAAACACCTTCCGAAGAATAAATATTTGATTATGAGAAGATTAATAAAGATTTTTGTCGCCATCGCCGCGATTTGTTCAGCAGCTATTCCTTCATCCGCCAAAAAGCAGGCTACTCATAAAGTCATCACCGCCAATGTCCGTATCACCGGCCTCGAGGCGGACGAAGTGCCCGGGCTTCGCTGGGATGACAGAAAAGAGACATGCAAGAAGGTGATTCTTGCAGGGAAACCTGATATTATCTGCCTTCAGGAGGTTATTTACGACTCCTGGGAGTATTTCAAGAAGGAGTTCAAGGGCTATCAGGGCTTCGGTTTCGAGGGCCCGGAGATGGATCCTTGGACCGAAGGGTACCATTTCATCGGGAAGAACTGCATCTTCTACAAGAAATCCCGTTATGAGTTTATCAGCGCCGGGAGCTACTGGCTTTCTGAGGATCCAGTGATTGGAGGATCGAATTCTTGGAATTCGGCCCGTGCCCGCCATTGCAACTGGCTTCGTCTAAAGGATAAGAAGACAGGAGAGGAATTCCGTGTAATCTCTATCCATCTCGACCATATCTCCGACGAGGCCCGTCAAGAGCAGACAAAGTTCTTCATTAGGGAAGCAGCTCAGTATCAGGAAGATTTCCCCCAGATTCTCTGCGGTGATTTCAACTCCGGAAGGAAGAATCTCCCTTATCATGATCTTCGCGAAGCCGGTTGGGTTGAGACATGGGAGCAGATTCACGGCGATGTCGAATATGGTTTCACCGCCCATGGATTCAAGCCGGAAGCCAGAACTAACAAGGGCCGCAGAATCGATTTTATCTTTACCAAAGGCCCCGTTGAAACACTTGCTTCAGAGATTATTACCGATCATCCGAAAGGTATCTATCCTTCTGACCACTACTTCCTTATATCGGAAGTGAAGTTTACGAATTAGTTATAATTTGATTGGAAAAAATAAAAATTAATTTACCTTTGTAATCTGAAATAATGTCCCTTGGTTGGGATATTTAAAAGTGAGAGATTTAAAATAAGTTATTAACTCAAATTAATCATCTATGAATGTCAAAAAAATTCTAGCGGCATTCGCATTTGGAGCTGCCCTTTTCGGCGGCATCAGTGCTTATGCGGCTACAGCTTCATCTGATGAAGCAGCTCTTCAGCAGCAGCAGATCCGCGCAAGCGGTGTCGTTGTTGACGCTCAAGGGCAGGCCATTCCGGGTGCAAGCGTCATTGTTAAAGGCACGCTCAACGGTACTATGACCGATACGAGGGGAAGATTCGCGATTACAACGAATCCCGGAGCCACTCTTGAAATCTCATGTATCGGTTACGCTACCCAGACGGTCGTCGCCAACGAAAATCTCAAGATTGTCCTTCGTGATGACGCGGAGTTCCTCGATGAAGTGGTCGTTGTAGGTTATGGCACTCAGAAGAAAGCCAACCTCACCGGAGCAGTCTCTACTGTCGATGTCGAAAAGACCCTCGAGTCAAAGTCCACCACGAGCCTCGGAAAGGCCCTCCAGGGTGCTGTCCCGGGCCTTACCATCCTCAATGTCAACGGTGATATCAATGCCGAGCCGTCGATTGTCATACGTGGTATCGGTACCCTCTCCAACAAAGGTACCTCAACTCCTCTTTATGTGGTAGACGGTGTCCCTATGGACAACCTCTCGTACCTCAATCCTCAGGACATCGCTACCGTTTCCGTCCTGAAGGATGCAGCTTCTTCATCCATTTACGGTACCCGTGCCGCCTTCGGTGTCGTCCTCATCACGACCAAGAGCGCCCAGACCGTTGATAAGGCAAAGGTTACTTACTCCAGCAACTTCGGTTGGAGCCAGGCTACCACTCTCCCGAGCTATCCTACGGTCCTCGAGCAGACCCAGGCCATGAAAGAGGCCAATGACCGTATCGGCGCGGAATGCGAGCTTTTCGGAATATATTTCGACAGCGCCGACTTCATCAAAAAGGCTACTGCATGGCAGGAGGCTCACGGCGGGCCTTCAGGCTACCGCAAGATGGTCTTCGGCGATGACTATGACGCAGTAGGTTACTATGCAGACTGGGATGTCGCCGGCATCATGTTCAACAAGGCGGCTCCTTCCCAGAACCACACGGTTTCCGTGCAGGGTACGTCCGGCAAGACCAATTACTACATGTCTGTCGGTTATGACAAGGAGCAGAGTATCATTAACTTCAATCCGGACAAAGTCAAGAAGTACAACGCCACCGTCAATGTCACGAGTCAGGTCAAGGATTGGCTTCAGGTCGGCGCCAGGGTAAATTACTCCGACAAGACTTATACTTATCCTTACATGAGGGGCGGTACCTACCAGTATCTCTGGAGATGGGGCTCCTTCTTCGGCCCTTACGGTTGGTTCGAAGGTGAAGACGGCGGGCACTATGAAGGCCGTACCATGATAGGCTACCGTATGACCGGCGGCGATTCTTACGACAAGACAGACAACCTCCGTCTCGGCGGCTTTATGAAGGTCGATATCCTTCCGGGTCTCACTTTCAATGCTGACTATACATTTACGAACAAGACCACCCGCTATAAAGGAGTCGGTCTCCCTGCCAAGATCTACAACACATGGTCAGTGAACCCTCAACTCACAGATCTCTCCACGACTACATTTATCGAGACGAGCCGTTCGTTCTATTACAACCATGTGGCCAACGCATATTTCAACTATGCGCTGAATCTCTCCGAGAAGAATCACCTTAACTTCATGGTCGGCGCCAACTTGGACCGCAGCGAATACGAGTATCTCTACTATGAGCGCCACGACATTGCTGACCTCCACATGATTGAACTCGCGCTGACCAACTCGGACTACAGCTACACCCACAGCCACACACAGCAGGGCTCCCTCGGCTTCTTCGGCCGCGTCAACTATGACTATGCCGGCAAGTACCTCGCCGAGTTCAATGTCCGTCGCGACGGTTCTTCCAAGTTCCCTATGAAAGACCAGTGGGCAACGTTCCTTTCCGGATCCGTCGGTTGGCGTATTTCCGACGAGGCTTTCTTCGCGCCCCTCAAGCCGTATATCAACAATGCCAAGTTCCGCGCCTCTTACGGTGAGGTCGGTAACCAGGAAGTCGGCTCCAATATGTTCCTCGAGACCATGAGCAAGCAGACCAATGAGGTCAACTGGCTTGGCACCGGCAGCAGCAAGTATGATTACTTCTCCCTCCCTAAGATGGTCTCTGAGTCCCTTACCTGGGAGACCATCGCTACCACCAATATCGGTCTTGACCTCGGTTTCCTCAAGGGTGACCTCGCCGTGACCGCCGACTGGTTCCAGCGTGACACAAAGGACATGCTTGCCCCGGGCAAGGCTCTCCCGAGCGTCCTCGGTACATCCGCAGCCTATACCAACGCAGGATCCCTCCGTACCCGCGGCTGGGAAATCAATGTCGATTGGCATCATGACTTCGGCCTCTTCGGCCTCTATGCTATCGCCAATCTCTCCGATTACAAGACAAAGGTTCTTGAGTGGGACAGCAACAACCTGATCAACGATTACTATACCGGCAAGGAGTATGGCGAGATCTGGGGCTTCGAGACCGACAGGTACTTCGAGTCTTATGAAGATGTGGCCAATTCTGCCAGCCAGGTCCTCCTCGAATCGGGCAAGTTTAAATTCGGACCCGGCGACATCAAGTTCGTCGACCAGGATGGCAACAATTCCATTGACTGGGGTAAAGGAACTTACGATCCCGAGACCGGCGAATATGACACCGGTGACCTCATCAAGATAGGAAACACTACTCCGCGTTACCAGTATTCCCTCCGTCTTGGCGGTGACTGGAAAGGGTTCGACATCGACCTCTATTTCCAGGGAATCGGCAAACGAGACATGTGGACCCAGTCCGCATTCGTCATGCCGTTCATGCGTGGAGTCGACGCCATCTATTCCAACCAGACCAGCTATGTTACCGCGGAGCAGGTGGCCAATCAGACTATCGACCAGAGCGCTGCGTTCCCTGCAGTGTTCGGTGGCGGTGCCGGTCAAGGCAACATCTCATCCAGTATCGTGGACGGCGGCCGTTACAACTTCTATCCTCAGACCAAGTACCTTGTCAACATGGCATACCTCCGTCTGAAGAACGTCACGGTCGGATACACGATTCCTGCCAACATAACCAGGAAGGTCAATGTCGACAAGGTCCGCGTCTATTTCACCGGCACAAACCTTTTCGACATTATCAACCACAACAACGGAACCGGTCTCGATCCCGAAATCAATACCGGTGTCGGTCTTTATGCCAACGGTGTCTGGGGTCGTACTGAGCCTGTCTACCGTACATATTCCTGCGGTCTCCAGCTCAATTTCTAACTTTTAGAAGGATATGATTATGAAAAAATATATTATTTTCCTTGCCGCAGCAATCCTGAGCCTCAGCATCTCTTCTTGTACCAAGTTCACCGAAGAAATCCTTGACGGCAATCCGCTGACTTCATTCACGAAGTCCAACTATTTTACGAGCGAATCCAATGTCGAGATGTTCGCCAACTATTTCTATTCCGAATGGACCGGTTACGGAACTGGCGGTTCCTGCAACTTCTATTTCCCTACGCTCAATGACAACCAGTCGGTCATCGGTTACACTGAATGGAACTATACATCCGTTCCGGCATCCAATGGTACATGGAACAGCTGCTATACCGAGATCCGTCGCGCCAATATCATGCTGGAAGCTATTCCCAATATAGAGTCGATGAGCGAGACCGCCAAGAAGAACTGGATGGGTGTCGCCCGTCTGTATCGTGCCTGGCAGCACTATTGCATAGTCCGTAGCCTTGGCGACTGCTACTATGTGGACAAGGTGCTTGATGTCAACGACGAGAACATCCTCTTCGGCGCCCGCCAGGATCGCGACGTAGTCATGGACAAAGTTCTCGAAGATCTCAATTATGCTGTTGAGAACATCACATATAACGCTTCGTCACGTACAGCATTCAACAACGCTGTCGCCCAAGCCATGAAGTCCGAAATCTGCCTCTATGAAGGGACGTTCTGCAAATATCGTTCTGCCGCCGACGGTCAGAAGGCGGCAGATGCGACCCGCGCAGATAAGTATCTTGGCGAGTGCAAGACTGCTTCCAAGGCTATCATGGACAAAACCTCCATGTATTTCCTTAGCCCCAGCTACAGGGCAGTCTATAACTCTCTCGATCTGGGTAAATCCGATGCGACCAGTGAGATGATTCTTTACAAGCATTATGTCTACGGCATCATGTCCCATGGCGTTATCGACTACACTTGCGGTTCTACCATGACCAACGGTATGAACAAAGACGCCTTTGACTCTTATCTGTTCACAGATGGAGAGTGCCTCGCTAATACTACATTGAACAAGAGCGACCATGGAAAGGTTGTCTCCGTCACTCCCGGAACGATTGCCGATGAGCGTACATGGATCATTGACATTTCCGATGTCCTAAAGAATCGCGACCCTCGTCTTTCCGAGACTATCGACCCGTATCTCTTCTTCCCCGGATGTGGTTACAGAAGGTACAGCCTCGGTGCAGAGGCCACGTCTTCGACCGGTTACGGCGTCATGAAGTTCGATACCCCGCTCTTCACGGATGCGGCAAGGAGGAATGCGACCAACGGCGCCGAAACCGACGCTCCTATATTCTGGCTTGCCAACGTAATCCTCAACTATGCTGAGGCTTGCGTTGAGACCAACGACAACAAAGAAGCCATTGACGCGGTCAATATGCTCCGCAAGCGCGCCGGAATGCCCAATCTCTCCACTTCTCCCAAGGCTGACCCAGCCAACAACATGGGTGTAAGCAACCTTATCTGGGAAGTCCGCCGCGAGCGTCGTGTCGAGCTTATGTTCGACAACAACGACCGCTACTGGAGCCTTGTCCGCTGGCATCAACTCGAGCTGCTCGACCACTCCAAGCACCCGCTTCTTGGAAAGGGCGCATATGTGGGTTCGATGAATCCCTCGAGCAACGACAAGATAGATGTCGATGCTGACGGCTACATCAACACCATGAACGGCAAGACCGGTCGTGTCTACAATGCGAAGCATTATCTCGCTCCGATTCCTTCGGGCCAGATTTCACTCAACCCCGAACTTGGCCAGAACTACGGCTGGTAGCAGGTTGTGCTATGATAAAACGAGGTCGACTTAAAGGTCGGCCTCGTTTTTTTAATGGCTGGGTGGAAAAGGATAATAGGAATAATTTATCTGTACTCCTCGTACTCGGGCATGGCAATGTCTGAAATGAAGTTCTTGAAGGAGCGGTTATTCCTTGGGCAAATCAGGAGGACATCGTTAGTGTCGATTATTATCGAATCGCGGACGCCGCTTATGGCAACCAGCTTGTCCGGATCGTGGGCGATAATAAGATTGCCTTTTGATTCATCGGTGAGAAGTTTCCCGACCCTGATTGCGTTCTCCCGTCGGTCTTTTCTGGCATAGTCGTAGAGCGAGTCCCAGCTGCCGATATCCCACCAGCCGAAATCTGCAGGGAAAAGCCACGCATCTTCGGTCTTTTCCATTACTGCATGATCGAGAGAAATCTTTGGACAGTCTGCATAGGCCCTCTCAATAAAGGCTTTTTCTCCGCTCGTTCCAAGGTTCTCTTCCCATCCCACAAACAGGTTGGTCACCTCTGGGCAAAGGCGCTCCATTTCTTCCTTTATAGTTTTAGCGGACCAGATGTAAATACCTGAGTTCCAATAGAATTCTCCTGTGCGGATAAAGATGCGCGCCAGTTCTTCGCTCGGCTTTTCGGTGAAGGTCTTGACTTGCAGCGGTGTCTCGGTGACAGCATGACGCCCGCCTGTGACCTGTATATATCCATAGTCATCGGAAGGGGAGCGGGGGACTATCCCCAAAGTCATCAGAACGGGGTTCTTCTGAGCGCATTCGAGGGCACTGAGGATGACCTTGTTGAAACGTTCTTCATCTTCGATGATGTGGTCGGACGGGGAGGCGACGATGACTGCGTCCGGGTTCCTCTGCAATATGGTATAAGCCGCATAGGCCATGCAGGGGCAGGTGTGCCTTCCATAGGGCTCGACGAGGAGATTTTCTTCGGAGAGATCCGGCAGAATTTCCTTCGCCCCATCTTTGTACTTGTCCAGGGTGATGACAAGGATATTCTCTTTAGGGACAATCTTGCAGAAGCGGTCATAAGTTTCCCTCAGGAAGGGTTTTCCTGTGAGATTCAGGAATTCTTTAGGACGCTGCTCCCGCGATACGGGCCAGAACCAGTTGCCTGAGCTACCGGCCATGATTACACAGAAGTAATTGGTATTCATTTGGTTATTATGTCTATGTGTATAGTGGTATCCACGCCTGCGGGAAGTATGTGATATCGGTCTTGTCCCCGTTGAAGACGACTGCCACTATATCAAAAAACACTTCCTTGTCCCGGCCACCGACAGTATTGAGGTACTTAAGCGCGGCGGACGTTATCTTTCCCTGCTTCACTCGGTTTACGTTCTCCTGAGGCGCCGCCTCTATGGGGGCCGTACGGCTCTTTACTTCTACAAAATGCAGGCCGTCCCGGTCTTCCGAGACAATATCTATCTCCAGATGTCCGCTTCGCCAATTTCTCTGAAGAATAATATGCCCTCTGTTCTCAAGAAAGTCTGCTGCAATATCTTCTCCTCTTTTCCCGAGGGCGACATTCCCTTTCTCTATCATCTCTATCGGAATTTGACGACTGTGACTCCGCTCCCTCCGAACTGAATACTTTCGTCAGAGACGTTTATGACTCCGGGAACAGTCCTCGCGTACTTTTGAATCTCTTCTCTAAGAGCCCCCGTGCCCTTCCCATGAAGGATGCGTACAGAAGAGACATCCAGCATAATCGCATCGTCGATATAGTGCATTACCTGCTCTATCGCCTCATTGACCCTAAGACCCCGGACATCGAGTTCCGGCCGGAAATTCAACTTTCGGTCAGAAATGTTCATGTCAATGCGCGCCCTTGGCCTTTCGACATCTCTGATGGCGGCCTTATACTCATTGGAGGTGACTCTTTCCACCCTGTCCTTAGGTATATTGGTGGTAATGCTACCGATTATGACGGATACATTCTTTGAGGATATTTTGCTGACCTCGCCAACCATGCCGTTGTCCTTGATGCGGACCTTTTCTCCTACCTTGACTGCCCCTGAGCGGAATGCGGCGATTTGTTCTTCTTCAGTTTCTGTCACGGCCTTGTCGGCGGCCTTTCCTTCTCTCCGGGCCTTCCGTTCGCTTTCTTTGAGGCGTCTTTTCTGGAGAGTTTCCAGCTTTCTCGACAGGTACTCGTCCCTATTGCGCTTGTCTTCCAGTTTCTTGCTTTCAAGGGCCCCCATGAACTCCTGAAGGCCTTTTCTCGCCTCTTGGGTAGCCTCTTTCTCGGCCTGGGACTCCTTGATTGTGCGAATGGTGTTCTCCACCTGACGGTTGGCGCTTCTGACTATTTCTTCCGCTTCTTTTTTCGCCTCGTCAAGGATATTCTTTCGGAGCTGTTTTATGTCGGTAAGCTCCTTCTCGTATTTATCCGTGATGGATTCGAGGGTTTTGTCAGTGGCGCGGATCTTCTGAAGCTTTTCGTCGAGGACGCGGCGGTTATGGGCAATCTTTCGAAGGTTGCGCTCGATTCCGACGAATTCCTCCCCGGCCCTTGTCTGAGCATCTTTTACAATATCTTCCGGAAGTCCAATCTTTCTGGCAAGAGAAAAAGCAAAGGAGTTGCCCGGAAGGCCGATTTCCAGTTTGAAAAGGGGAGCGATATTCCTCTCATCGAACAGCATGGCCCCGTTGACAACGCCTGTGCCAGATCCGGAAGCATAGAGTTTCAGATTGGTATAGTGGGTGGTGATTACCCCATAGGTTCCTTTTGAATCGAGGGAGGCGAGTATTGCCTCCGCAATAGCTCCTCCTGCCGCAGGCTCGGTGCCCGAACCGAACTCGTCTATGAGGATGAGAGACTTATCGTCTGCTTTGGAAAGCATTTCCTTCATGTCACTGAGGAACGAGCTGTATGTGGAGAGATCGTTGTCGATTGACTGGTCATCTCCTATGGAGACCATAATCCTCTCGAATACAGGTAGTTCCGATGTCTCTGAGGTCGGTATGAGCATGCCCCACTGGAACATGTACTGGAGAAGGCCGGTTGTCTTGAGGCAGACGGACTTCCCTCCTGCATTGGGGCCGGATATGAGCAGAATATGCTTGTCCTTAGTGAGAGTCACCGTCAGAGGAACGATTTCTTTTTTCTCTTTTTTGAGGGCCTTCTCAAGGAGTGGGTGTCTTGCCTTCCTGAGATTCAAGGAACCATCCTCTGAAATAATCGGCATCCCGGCCCTCATTTCGAGAGCAACCTGGGCTTTGGCCATCAGGAAATCGGCTTCTCCGATGAATATGGCACCGGTCAGAAGATCCGGGATATATGGACGGAGAAACTCCGCAAAATTTTTCAAGATCCGTGCGATCTCCCTGGATTCGGCAAAATGGAGCTCGCTGATTTCATTTGTCATCTCGACGATTTCGGCAGGCTCGATAAATGTTGTCTTTCCTGATGCGGACTCATCATAGACGAATCCCTGCAGGGAGCGTTTCTTGGCGCTGGAGACTGGAATCAGCATCTTGCCGTCGCGTACGGATACCGCTGCGTCTGCGTCTACTATCCCGTCTTGCTGGGCCTTTTTGAGAATAGCATTGATCCTTCTGGAAATACTTGACTCCTTGTCTTTTATGCTTTTTCTGATGCTAAAGAGATCGTCAGATGCTGTGTCCTTGATTTCCCCGTAGCGGTCGAGGATATTGTCAATTCTCCGCTGAACTTCCGGGAAAGTGATGAGGGAGGAGGCGGCGCGTTTGAGGTGGGGATAGACCCCGTCCTTGACGCTTCTAAAAAAGAAGGAGATCTTCCTAATAGTCTCGAGCATGGTGCGGAGCTTCCCGAGGGATAGGAGGTCGATGGACGCGCTGTCGGCGATGGGCTCGAGAAAACCGATGCAGTCGATGTATCCGCTTGTCGGGAAGTTGTCCTCGAACATCAGGATGAGTCTCATCTCATCGGTCAGGGCAAGCCTTGACGCTATCTCTTTTTCATTGGTAGAAAACTCCTCATTCTCAACTTTTTCCGCAGCATAGTCCGTAGAGCACCGGTCTTGAATTGCGGTCCTTATACGGGAAAATCCCAGCTTCTCCTCTAGTCTTTTGTCAATCATTATGATAGCGAGGCCCCCAGGAGGAGCTTGAGTTCATTGATATTGTTGATGTGGGTGACTTTTCCTCCCTTTACAAAGGAGATGCTTCCAGTCTCTTCGGAGACCACAATCACATCGGCGTCGGTCTCTTCGGAAATACCTATAGCGGCCTTGTGGCGCATACCCATCTGAGGCGGGATGTCAGTCCTTTGGGTAATTGGGAGAGTGCACCTTGCGGCAATTATCCTGTTCCCTCCTATTATCATGGCTCCGTCATGAAGAGGGGAGTTCTTGAAGAAAAGGTTCATTATGAGCCGCCGGTTGATGTCTGCGTCGATACGGTCCCCGGTCTCGACAATGTAGTCAAGAGATGTTTTATGGGGGAAAACTATGAGCGCCCCTGTCAGCTGCTCTGCCATGCTACGGCAGGCTTCCGTAATCTCCTGGACCGCGGCATTGCCCATCTTCTCTTCCTTAATTCCGAAGAGGCGGTTGAATATGTCGCTTGTGCGTCTGGTGATGCCGGTCTGGCTGCCAAGTCTGTTGAGAAAATGCCTTATCTCAGGCTGGAAAATCACGATTATTGCAAGGACGCCGACATCGAGAAGCGTGTTCATTATCGAGCTCATCATCTTCATCCCGATTGCCGACACGACTGCTTGGACCAAAAGTAGAAAGATAAGCGCCAGGAAAATATTCATGGCGGAAGAATTCCTTATTAGCCGTATCAGGAAATAGATGATGAGGCCAACCATAAGGATGTCCAAAAAATCCACCAGCGACAGAGGCAGAAAGCCGAACAGGTTCACAAGCAGTCTCATACTTCTGCAAAGATAGTCACTTTCTCGGAAAGAAAGCTATTTTCTTCTCCCAATCTTCTCCTCGTTACTTTATTTCGTTCCAAGCACTTTTCTCCCTCTTTCCATAACTCCTCCCGTGCTACGAGGAGGGTGTTTCGCGGCACGGACCGGTACTTTTCAAGGTCTCCGTGCTACGGGAGAGGGGTTATCTTGCACGAGGGGATTGGAATTTGGTGGAAAGCGGGGAAAATGTTTGATTTAAATAGGGATGTTAGTATTTTTGCATGGACTAAACATCATTTCATCCATGAATTCAAGATATATTTTACTGCTCCTTGCCGGGGCACTTTGGGTTGGATGTAAGCCTGAGGAGAGTCAAACTATTGAGCCCGAGCCGGATCCGGCACCTTCTGAGGAAACGACTGATACATGGGGAGATCGGTCCCTCCCGAAAGCCACATTTATCGGAAACGGAGTCGTTCAGATAGGGGTCGACCTAACTCGCGGAGGCGGTATTTGCCATTTCTCGGAGGCCGTGACCAAGCGCAATCTTCTCAACCATTATGATACCGGCCGGTTTGTACAGCAGTCTTTCTATGGTGACGCGGACGGCAGTGACTGGAATGGCAACCCCTGGACTTATAATCCGGTTCAGGGCGGCGACTGGAAGGGGACAGCTTCAAAAATCATATCTTCGGAAATAACTGATACAAAGATAGTTGTCGAGACGGAGCCGAGAAATTGGGGAGGATGTACGGCTCTCTCGGAGTGCCTCATGAGAGAGGAAATCGAGCTTATCGACAATTATGCCAAGATTACATTTAAATTCACCTACTCCGGCGGCAAGACCCATAAGGCCCGTCATCAGGAGATGCCCGCCATGTTTGTTGACTGGACATTCAACCATCTTGTGTATTATGCAGGGACAAAACCGTGGACAGGGGATGCGGCCACGGATCTTATCGTCGAGGCCCAGGGAATGAGCGGAATCACGAACTCGTACATCGGCAATAAGACCGCCCTGAAGGAGCCCTGGTACGCATGGACTGATGACTCCGGCTGGGGAATAGGCATCTATACTCCAGGGACTACAATGTGTACATATTATCGCGTCGGGAGCGGCCCTGGCGGTGCCGGCGCAGCATCGTGCTCATACCTCGCTCCTATTCGCACCCTTGCCCTTCCTTCCAGCATTACCTACACCGTCTATCTCACAACAGGGACAGTCGATCAGATACGGGCGACAATCGATAAGATCAGAGGTAAATCCTGATGGGCCTCCTCGGCCTTGTGAAGGGTTATTTTTCCTTAGCAGGATTATGAGAAAATGACCTTCGGGGACCTTCGGCGGCCCTCCAATAGGTGGCATCGAACTCCGGATATACGAACGGCCCATCATGGTCGATTACAAAGGCCATGTAAGTTATAGGAATTCCCATTTTTAGGAACATCGACTCATAGAAAGTCTGCACCTGATACAGGGCTTCGATATCCCGAAGTGCTGAAGCAGGATGTCCCGCCTCGTCAGAACCGCAGCCACCGGCAGTCTTCCCTAAGTTCATAAGTTCCTCAGGGGAAGTCGCATAAAGATCCTTTGTCGAGGCCAGCAGGCGGAGAGAATTAGCGGAAACTACGGCCATCGAATACTCATGAAGAAATCGACTATCGGTCTTTAGGTGGACAATCCCACCAGGGACCATGATGGACCGATATCGCTCAAGAAAGAGCGGAGAGGTGAGACGGCTATTTTCGCTCTTCATCTGAGGATCAGAAAAGGTCAGCCATATCTGAGAAACCTCGTCGGTAGCAAAGAGAGCAGGCAAAAACTCAATCCTCGTTCGGAGAAAAGCGACATTGGGAAGCGAATTCAAAGTGGCATATTTTGCCCCCTTCCAGAGGCGGGCGCCCTTAATGTCCACACCGATATAGTTATTCTCCGGATGTCTCTCTGCAAGAGCGATTGTATACTCCCCCTTTCCGCAGCCGAGCTCGACGATGATTGGGTGGTCATTCCCAAACATCTCGGCCCCCCAATGACCTTTAATTGGATGGTCATTCAAGAGAAGCTCCCCCTTTTCACCGTGCGAGATGATCTCTCTCGAATCCGGCTGCAACAGGCAGCTGAAAGTCTCGTTCTCAGCAAACTTTCTCAGCTTATCGTGTCCCATTCTCCCTTGTCTTACCAGTTATAAGTCCGAGTCCTCTAAGACCTTTAACGGGCTCAGGAACAATTACTTCCATCTGCCATCTGCCCCATTCGACAGGGACGATTCCCCTTCGATACGGGGCAGTTATCTGTTTGGAATAGAAGGTCCCTGCTGAGTCAGCGAGAGGCATGAAAACGGTTTCGCCGAAGAGACTGTCCGAAGGGGATTTCCAAAGGACTGTCATTCGCATCTCCTCGGGAGTATCGATGCCGAAGAACCCGCCGTCAATCCTCGTATAGAAAGTAAAATCATAGACGCAAGTGCTGTCGGTCATATCTACTTCGAACCTATAGGGACCTTCTCCTTTCCGGAAAGTCTCTTTTGACATAGGCTCCCGGCAGGACATGGCCAAAAGCAGCAGGGCCGCAAGATATAGGAATCTTTTCATACAAAAGCAAATTTAGAGGTTTCGGCTGAAGAAAGCAAATTTCCCATTCTCGGCCATTTTGCTATCTTTGCACAAAATAGGGCCATATATTAGTCGGAAACACAGGCTTTTCATAGGAGTTGAACGGATATGATTAAGCTGATGCTTTTGCTCGACGTTGCGTCGGAATTTGACCGCCGGTTGATCCGGGGGCTTGTTCGCTATTCTCGTGAAAACGGAGACTGGCAGTTTTTCCGCGTCCCTCTACCTCTGCAGTACAAGAGCGTGGACGGTTCTGGAGCTCATATCGTCAATCTTGCCAGGAATTGGGGTGCTAATGCCATTGTTGGCCGCTGGCTTTGCAACGACACCTCTCTCCTTTCTTCCCTCGGCATTCCTGTTGTTATACAGAATTATCGAGAACGAAGTCGGGAATTCTCCAACTTGACGGGCGATTACGTAGGGACAGGTAAGATAGCTGCACAGTATTTCCAGAGTGCCGGTATGCCGCATTTCGCCTACTTCGGCGTGGGGGATGTAATATGGTCCGAGGAACGTAGGGAAGGCTTCGTTCGTGAACTCGCCGATGCGGGGCACGAGGTGGATTGCATGATGATTGAGCAGACAGTTTTACATGAGCGGGAACAGGTCGGCCGCTGGCTTAGGAATCTGCCAAAGCCGGTAGGCTTGTTCTGCTGTGATGATGCGCATGCCCTTTCCATTTCTGAGGTTTGCCGTGCGGAGGGCATATCCATACCAGGTGATATTTCTCTCCTAGGGGTCGACAATGACGAACTCTTATGCGGAATTTCAGATCCAGAAATATCTTCGATTAATCTGGACGTGGAGCATGCCGGGTATCTTCTCGGGAAGCGAATACATTCCCGCTTGCAGGAAAACTCCAGAGAACCTTTCAGTATCGTGGTCAAGCCGGGGGCGATAACCTTCCGGGCATCGACAGGTGTACGTTCAGTATCAGACCCCTATGTCCAGAAGGTAATTGAATTCATTTTAGTCCATTTCGCCGAGGATATCACATTGGAAGATGTTCTCTCACAGGTTCCATTATCGCGTAGGAGCATGGAACTCCGTTTTAAGAAAGAGATGGCTCCAATGACTCTGCACCGTTTTCTTCTCTATTGCCGTGTGGAGCACTTTGCACGCCTGCTGGCATCTTCGGATCGTCCAATACCGGAATTGGCCGTGCGCTCGGGACTTGCAGGGGATAGCAATCTATCGCGGACTTTCCGCCGCTTCATGAACTGCTCTCCGCAAGAGTACCGGCAACGCGTCAGAAATCGCTCTCAGGGCTCTTTCGCTATTTGAAGAATTATTTTCGTTTTTTTTGTTTTTTGAGTTAGCGAAAGGTCTATCTTTGCAAATATCGGAAGCATCGCAAAGGAGGAGTTTCGTCCTGAACGACAGCGGCGTAACTACGCAGATGTTGTCCTGAAATAACTTTTCGCGCCATGAACAGGAGAAATTACATCCGCTCACTGGCCCTACTTGGGGCTCTCTTCTTCATTTTCGGCCTTGTTTCTTGGGTCAATTCTATTTTGGTGCCTTATTTTAAGGTCGCCTGCGACCTTCAGAGTGAGGTACAGGGATACCTGGCACAATTTGCTTTCTACATCGCATATCTGGTAATGACAATCCCCGCGTCGGCACTACTGAGCCGCACAGGTTATAAAAAAGGTGCCCTCATAGGCTTATGGATTCTTGCCCTGGGAGCCTTTTTGTTCATTCCGGCCGCTTTGACGCGGGTCTATAATATGTTCCTTGTGGCCCTTTTCACCATGGGAACGGCCCTTGCGATTCTTCAGACTGTTGCCAATCCCTTCGTGACCATTATCGGACCCATCGAGAGTGCCGCCAGACGTATAAGTATTGTTGGTATTTGCAACAAGTTGGCAGGAATTCTTGCCCCTCTGGTATTCTCCGCCGTTGTTATAGCGCCGCAGAAGGAGCGAATGGCCGCCATCCAGTCCGGAGAACTTACCGGCATGGCTCGGGAAGAGGCCCTCTCTTCTCTTCTGCACGGAGTGATTGCCCCCTATGCTGTTCTGGGCGTGCTTTTGGTCATCTTCGGTATTGTATTCTATCGCTCCTCTATCCAAGATATCAATCCTGCAAAGACAGTCAGTTCTGAGGGTGGAGAAGGCCGTCCTTCTATTCTCTCATACCCCTATCTTGTTCTTGGAGTATTGGCACTATTCTGTCACCTCGGAACTCAAGCCCTCAGTGTCAATACTATCATTGGCTTCGCCGACGAGGCAGGCTTCGTCTCTACGGCATACTTCCCCTCATTGACACTCACCTGTACATTAGTAGGCTATTTTATAGGAGTGCTCCTTATTCCACGATACATCAGCCAGCGGGAAATGCTCAAAGTAGTGACTTCCATCATTCTGGTCCTCTCAGTGCTTATACTGATCCTTCCTCCGCGAGTAGCCATCTGGTGCCTCGTTCTTATGGGCATTCCAAACTCTGTGGTCTATGCGAGCATTTGGCCACTGGCTATCCATGACCTCGGAAAGTGGACCAACCTCGGTTCTGCCATTCTTGTCATGGCTCTCTGCGGCAGTGCTATTTTCCCCCTGGTGTATGCCGCTATTGCAGATGGGGGAGCAACCCTTCATGCAGCATATTGGATTCTGATTCCCGCATCATTATATATGGTATTCTACGCTTTTATTGGACATAAAATCAATCATTGGAGATGATGACTACATTGATTCAAAACGGTTTGCTGCTCCTTCCAGAGGGTATTCATCCCGGGTGGGTCCTACTTCGTGAGGGGCGGATTCTGGATATGGCCACAGGTTCTCCTGTTCCTCCAGTGGATGGGCTTGGTCTTGATCTGGAGGAGACAGAAGTCGTTGATGCCGAAGGGATGTACGTTGCCCCTGGCTTCATTGACCTTCACACGCATGGTGCCGGCGGAGCTGATTTTATGGATGGCACGGTCGAAGCTTATCTTACGGCCGCTCGCATGCATGCGCAGCATGGAACAACCCTGCTCTTTCCAACGACTCTGACAAGTACAAACGAGCTGCTTTTTGCTAGCTTCGATACTTATGCTCAGGCACTTCCGCTCTGTGGACAGGACGGCGCCGCATTTGGCGGCATGCATCTGGAAGGGCCTTATTTTGCTCCCAGCCAGGCCGGAGCACAGGACCCTCGTTATCTACGTGACCCTAAGCCGGAGGAGTACCTTGACATCATCTCACGTACTCCCAATATAGCTCGCTGGAGTTTCGCTCCTGAGCGGCCCGGTTCCCCAGCCTTCGCGTCTGAACTTCGCAAGAGGGGTATCGTGCCATCCATAGGACACACCAACGCAACCTTTGCTGATTGCGATGCTGCATACAAGGCCGGCTGCAGTCTGATGACCCATTTCTATTCCTGTATGAGCACAATTACACGCCGGAATGCATATCGGATTGCAGGAGTGGTCGAATATGGCTACTACCAAGACGGGATGGATATTGAAATTATCTGCGACGGCATCCATGTCCCGAGCGATTTGCTTAAGCTGGTAGTAAAGATCAAAGGACCGGAGCATATCGTCTTGGTTACTGATTCTATGCGGGCGGCAGGAATGCCTGAAGGACCGAGCCTTCTCGGCGGCCTCTCGGACGGCCAGGAAGTGATTGTAGAGGATGGCGTTGCCAAATTGCCTGATCGGTCTGCTTTCGCCGGCAGTGTTGCAACGGCGGATCGCCTTGTGCGGACAATGATCCGAGAAGGTGGCGTATCGCTCGAAACTGCGGTAGAAATGGTCACGGCGAATCCGGCTCGAATCATGGGCCTTGAAGGAAGAAAAGGTAAGTTACGTGTGGGTTTTGACTCAGACATAGTGATTATTGACAAAGATGTTCGGGTCTTCCGGACAATAGTAAACGGAAAAACTGTTTATTCATGCTAATAAAAGAATTTAAGGCGGATGCCTTGCAGGTCAAGGTATACGATACCAGAGGGAGCCTCGGTGATGCTGCTGCAGCAGAAGCGGCAGAGTACCTGCGGAAAATGTTGGATGAAAAAGAGGAAGTCTGCGCAGTTTTCGCTGCGGCTCCTTCGCAGAATGAATTTCTTGCCGCACTCTCGAAGGCTCCCCTCATTGACTGGAGTCGAGTCCATGCCTTGCACATGGACGAGTATGTGGGCCTTGCTGAGGATGCCCCGCAAAGCTTCGGAAACTTCTTGCGCCGTGCCATTTTCGACCGAGTCCCTTTCGGGCGAGTAGATTATATCGGGCCGGTAAGCGATCCCGAGGAGGCGATGGCACGTTATGACCAGATTCTTTCCGAGTATCCTGTGGACGTAGTTTTCATGGGTATTGGCGAGAACGGTCATATTGCTTTCAACGATCCTCATGTGGCTGATTTCAATGATCCGCTACGGATTAAGCGCGTGGACCTTGATCTGGTCTGCCGTACTCAGCAGGTTCATGACGGCTGCTTCCCTGCTCTGGAGGATGTTCCGGAGTATGCTCTTACACTTACTGTTCCTGCCCTGGCGAGAGCCAGACGGCTTTTCTGCATGGTTCCTGCCTCTACCAAGGCAGAGGCTGTGAAGGCAACAGTTCTCGGCCCGGTGACGGAGCGCGTGCCGGCGACAGTGATGCGCCGTCATGCTGCCGCGACTCTATATGTGGATACTGACAGTGGTAAATATCTGCTTTGAAGCCATGAAAAAGATTTTAATGATAATACTAGCGCTGCTGCTAACTTTAACTCTCAATGGAGCCTCCATGCTGCGGGGCCATGTCATGTGTGACGGTCATCCCGTCTCCGGGGTCAAGGTCTCGGATGGAAAGAAGATTGTATTGACCGGGACAGACGGCAGATATGAGTTTTCTTCTGATAAGACCTCTGGACTGGTGTTTATTACCCCGCCCTCAGGGTATGTTCCTGTAAGTTCTGACGGAGTCCGTCCGGATTTTTACGCCCATCTTTCCGGGCACGGAGACGAGGAACATGATTTCCAACTTCTCGCACAAGACCAGTCGACATATACCATTCTATTCGTTACGGATATCCACCTGACCTCAACACCTGAAAAACAGGATATCCGTCTCTTCCGTAAAAAAGCGATGCCTGCTTTCCGCCGGGTAGCCAATAAGTCCGCTAAAGAGGGACCTGTATTTACATTCAACCTCGGGGACCTTTCCCATGAACGCTATTGGTATCAGAACGACTATAATCTCGCAGATGCCTATGGGACACTTCATGATGCCGGTTTCCCTACCCTTATGTATAGCGTACCAGGTAATCATGATAACGACTGTGCCATCCTTACAGGTAACACTGATTGGGATGCCGGCCACTTATACAGGGAGGTTTTTGGACCGGAATATTATTCTGTGGATATCGGAGGCGACCACTGGCTGTTTATGGATGATATTATTTATGAAAATGATACTACTATCCACAAAAAAACATGGCCGAAGGGTTCGGTAGGCTCCATCAGCTATTCAAAAGGCTTCACCCGCACACAGATGGAGTGGATGGAACAGGACCTTGCGACCACTCCTTCAGATCGGCGCGTCATGATCTGCACTCACGCTCCTATCCTTTCTGACAATTCCCGCGAGACCAATTTCCGATCCTCTCAGATGGACAGTCTCTTGGCCATGTTATCCCGTTTCGGGGACGTGACGGTTTATGCCGGGCATATGCACCGGATGCAGTATCTGAAAGGCAGTAAATATCCCGGTTTCGACAATTGGATTGTATCGGCATTCTCCGGCGACATGTGGGAGTCCGCCCCTAATCGTCTACTTGGCATCGAGGGCGAGGACGGCGGCACTCTGCGAGTTCGAATCAGTCCGGAAGGACAGGAAACGGCCTGGCATTCTCATCGGGATGGCAAGAGTGTCCTACGTTGCTACGATCTCAATCGTGTGGGAAAGATCTATGCATCCAACCGTAATATTCGTTCGCAGATGGCAGCGTTTCCTAAGCGGGAAGATTATGCGGATGCGAAATACCGCAATATGGTGCTGGTCAACTACTGGATGTTCCGTCCCGGGGAGACTGTGTCAATATATGAAGACGGCAAGCCCCTTGAAGTGACGAAAGTAAAGTGGGAGGATCCACTTTTCAATGTAAGCTATTATCTCAAAAGCTATCTTAGCGATAATAAAATTGCGCCTTCACAGGAGCACATCGTCAATCGACATATGTTCGCAGCAAAGGCGTCCTCTCCGAGGTCCAGGCTGCGAATTGTTGTGACTGATGCTTCAGGGACCGTTCTCCACGAAGAAACGATGAAGCGTCCCAAGGCCTTTCGTCCACGAATGCATTAAACAATAATAACCAATCTTCTATTATATGAGACAACTACTTAAATATTTGACAGTTCTTGCGCTGGTTTTTATGACCATCGGCGCGGTCCATGCCCAGAACCGGACTGTAACAGGTACTGTTACGGATATTTCCGGTGAGGCTTTGCCCGGAGTCGCCGTAATAATGGAAGGTTCGTCCAAGGGCGTACTGACCGATAACGGTGGCCAGTTCTCTATAGTGGTACCTAGCGGAGAAGTCATCTTGCAGGTTTCCTTACTTGGTTATTCTACTGAGCATGTCCGAGTACCGGCCGGCAAGGACCGTGTGACTATCTCACTCAAGGAAGATGCTCTCTTCCTCAATGAGACAGTGGTGGTCGGCTATGGAGTTGCCAAGAAGGTGAATCTCACAGGAGCAATATCTACGGTTAGTTCTGGAGAACTTGAAAATCGTTCTGCGCACAACCTGTCCCAGATGCTTCAAGGCTCTGTCCCAGGTCTGAATATAACGTCTTCGACTGGTCATCCCGGAAGTGGACAGTCCATCAACGTCCGAGGTTTCACCTCCATCAATGGAGCGGAGCCGATGGTGCTTATTGACGGCTCGGTGGGAGACCTTGAGCGAATCAATCCGGACGATGTCGCCTCCATATCTGTCATCAAAGACGCTTCTGCTGCCGCCGTATATGGTGCTCGCGGAGCTTTTGGTGTCATTCTGGTAACTACTAAGGGCGGTAATGAAAAGGAAGGGAAGACGAAGGTCCGCTACAGTGGGCGCTGGGGATGGGAATCCCCGACAACATCGACTGATTATGAAACCACTGGTTATTGGTCGGTGTACGTCAACAACCTTTTCTGGAGGGCCTATGCTGTTAATACTGGCTATGTCCATTACAATGATGACGACATGAGGGAACTCCTTCTGCGAATCAACGACAAGACCGAAAATCCCGAACGCCCCTGGGTGACCATACAGAACCGAGACGGTCGCGACCAGTACGTCTATTATGCTAATTTCGACTGGTATCACTACCTATATCGCGACAACCATCCGTCGCAGCACCATAACATCTCTTTCAATGGAGGCAACGACCAAGTGAAATACTATCTGTCAGCCGCTTATGACCGTCAGGATGGAGTAATGAACATCCGTCATGATGTGTATCAGAAGTACAATCTGCGAGCAAAGATGGATTTCCGGATTAATAAGTGGGCTCGCCTGAGCAACAATGCCACTTTCTACGCTTCCAACTATGATTATCCCGGTATCTCCAGCGTTGAGGATTCCTTTGCTTCCGGAGGCCGTCACGCAATGGCTTGCTTTACCCCGCAGAACCCCGACGGATCCTGGGTTTACCTGACCAGTTGGACTGACTATCAGGTCAACAACGGCCGCCATATCATTATGAACGAAGGAAACAATGTCAATATTCAGCGGCGTTCAGACTTCTCAAACATGGCGGAACTCACGTTGACCCCAATCCGGAACCTTACGGTCAAGGCAAACTACACCTACAGAATCTACCAGAGTCGCAACACATACCGCCGTACTGGCTTTACCTATTCGCAGTATCCTGGAGAGTTGATCCAATTTACCAATACTGGTGCTTATGAAGACCGAATGAATGAAGCGGTCAATACTGTTAATTACCAGTCTGCCAATATTTACGGCACATATGACAATACCTTTGCAGATGCTCATCATGTCACAGTGACGGCTGGCTACAATTTCGAGACTCGTGCATCCAAGGATGTCTCTGCTATGGGCAAGAATTTGATTACTAGTAATTTGTCGGATCTGGATCTGGTAGGAGCTGATGCAGCTGGCGTCATAACTACCAGTGTCGGCGGAGGACAGAGCGAATATTTGCTCCAGGGCTTCTTTGGCCGTCTCAATTACGACTACAAGGGACGCTATCTTCTGGAGATTTCCGGACGTTTCGATGGGACTTCGCGTTTTGCCAAAGGGCATCGCTGGGGAGCTTTCCCTTCCGCCTCCATAGGCTGGCGTATTTCTGAAGAGCCCTTCTTCTCTTCTGTTAAGCCAGTTGTTAATAATCTTAAGTTCCGCTTGTCCTATGGGGCGCTTGGCAACCAAAACGTGGGTAATTATGCATACCTTCAGACCATTTCCATTAACAATCTAAGCTATCTCTTCCATGAGGGGACGACCAAGCCCAAATATGCGAGCCTTTCATCTCCGAATGCCGGCGACCTGACATGGGAGACGGCTCAGCAGATTGATGCCGGTTTCGATGCTACTCTACTTGACGGCCGTATCGATATGACCGGAGACTACTTTGTCCGTAATACTCTCGGTATGTTGACTGCCGGCGTAGCCCTCCCTGCTGCATATGGTGCCAGTTCCCCTAAAATGAACGCAGCTGACCTCAGTACGCGTGGTGTTGAGTTCAATCTAACGTGGAAAGACAGTTTCTTGCTGGGCGGGAAACCATTTTCCTATCGCATAGGCGGAAATATGGCAACCTCCAGGACTTTCATTACGAAATATGATAACCCTGAGCGATCCTTTGCCAAAAGTTACTACGAAGGCATGGAGGTAGGCGAAATATGGGGCTATACGGTCAACAATCTGTTTGCAACGGATGAAGAAGCGGCGGCATACACCTCCCAGGTCGACCAGTCTATCGTCAGTACTTACATTACGGGTGGATTCAAGGCGGGAGATCTAAAGTATGAGGATATCGACAACAATGGCAAGATTGACGTCGGAGCCAATACTGTCGACAATCCCGGCGACCGCAGCATCATCGGTAATTCACGAATACGACTCCGCTACGGCATCAACTTTGGCTTCGACTGGCTTGGTTTAGATGTCAGCACTTTCCTTGAGGGTACAGGCAATCATTACTGGTATCCAAGCGGTGAGAGTATGGTCTTCTGGGGTCCTTATTGTCGTCCATACGTGACATATCTTCCCAAGAATTTTATGCAGAATGTTTGGGCAGAAGATAATCCAGATGCCTATTTCCCGCGCCCTCGAGGTTATATAGCTCTAAAGTCAACGCGAATGCTCAGCACAGTTAACACCCGTTATCTCCAGAACCTTCGTTACCTCAGGCTCAAGAACCTATCAGTCGGATACACTATTCCGAAGAAGGCCAGTTCGCTAATCGGGATGGATAAGGCTCGGGTTTACTTTACGGGAGAAAATCTGGCCTATTGGTCACCTCTGAAGCGGATTACTCGTTATGTTGATCCGGAGGCAGCTGCCAATCTGGTCAATGGGGACGATGATCCTAACGGAAACTATCCCTGGTCTAAGACCTTTATGTTCGGTATAGATATCACCTTTTAATACGACTATATCATGAAAAAGATACTTTTCACCTTACTTTTCGTCGTGCTTTGTGTGACATCTTGTGACGATTGGATGAACTTGTCGCCGAAGGACAAGTTGACGCGCGACTCCTTCTTCAAGACAGAATCAGACTTGATTCTCTTCTCGAACTCTTTCTACGAAAGTGCCTTCTCAACGACATATTATCGTAATCAGAGCGACATTATTATTGAGAGCGGACTTAGTGACCTAATTCGTGGCGGGAACAGCCGCGAGGTCCCGAATTCTGGCGGCGGATGGTCCTTCACCTTCCTGAGAAAGATCAATAACCTGCTCGAGAATATGGACAACTGCCAAGACCCTGCATTGAGACAACAGTACACCGCCGTGGCCAAGTTCTTCAGGGCCTATTACTATTATACGAAACTAATTCGTTTCGGTGACTATCCATGGATTGACTGTGTGTTATCTTCGGATGACGAAGCGCTTTACGCTCCTCGTGATTCCCGAGAGGTCGTAATTACTCACATGATAGAAGACATAGACGAGGCAATTGCCGGCCTGTCGGAGACATCATCGCTCTACAGGATTAACCGATACACGGCTCTAGCCATTAAATCCCGTTTCTGTCTCTTTGAAGGTACTTATAGGAAGTATCACAAAATCACGGGCCTTGGTCATGAGGCTGATTACTATCTGGATCTGGCCGCTAAGGCGGCCGAGGAGATTATGTCCAGCGGTAGATATAGTATTTATTCCACCGGAAACCCGGCATCGGATTATGTAAATTACTTCAAGTCTACCGATGCTATAGCTGGGGAAACGATTCTGGCTGTGGATTACGACAATTCCATTGGTGTCTATCACAACGCTACATGGTATGGAATCAAGGCCTCCGCCGGACGTGCCGGTTTCACCAAGAAGTTTATAGATTCTTACCTTATGAAGGATGGGTCCCGCTTTACTGATAAGCCGGGATGGGAAACTCTTCCTTTTGTGGAGGAAGTGAAAGACCGTGATCCCAGGCTCTCCCAGACTGTCCGTACACCTGGATATCGGCGGGAAGGCAAGGGAACAGAGTTGCCCGATGGCCCTGAGTTTGAAAATTCAATCACGTTCTTCCAGACAATCAAATACGTGCAGCCTATGGGACTTGGAGCGGACGGTTATGACCATTCATTCAATGACATCGCCGTTATCCGCTACGCCGAAGTCCTGCTCAATTATGCCGAGGCTAAGGCTGAACTTGGGACTTTAACACAGGATGACCTGGACAAGTCAATAAAGCTGCTTCGCGACAGGGTGGGTATGCCCAACCTGGACCTATCTTCATCCAATGCTTTGCCTGACCCGTACCTTTCCTCTGAGGAATATGGCTACCATAACGTGTCCGGAGTCAATAAGGGCGTTATTCTTGAGATTCGTCGCGAGAGGTCTGTTGAGTTGGTTCAAGAGGGCAACATGCGTTATTATGACCTTATGCGTTGGAAAGAAGGACACTGCATGGAACAGAATCTTCATGGTATCTATATCCCAGGTCCCGGCGAGTATGACCTTGACGGGGACGGCGTTGCCGAGTATTGTATTTATGCCGGCTCCAAGCCAGAGACCTCTGCGAAGTATGCTATCCAAATCGCCCAGCCTAATGCATCCGGTAAGATTGTTGGTGATCTCTATCTGTCTGATGGGACCTATGGTTATGTCGACCCGGCAAGTGGTATCTCACACGTTTTCGATGAGAATCGAGACTATCTTTTCCCAGTACCTATCAATGAGCGTTCCCTCAATCCCAATCTTACTCAGAACCCGGGTTGGGACGATGGACTCGATTTCTAGTAATTTATAGTTATTCAATATATGAAAAGAACAAATATCATATTTTTGACTGTCTCTGCCTTTCTGAGTGTGCTGTTTGGCGCATCAGGATGCCAGGAGAAGGGCCCGGAAACCGCCTTGGCGACAATGCTCGAGTTTGCGGCCGTAGACTTCCCCGCCAAATCTGCTCCGGAGAAGGAGGTAAAGGTATATTCGGACGGAAACTGGACGGTCATTTCATGCCCTGAGTGGGCTACGGTATCCCCTACGAGCGGCTCTGGCCATGGTGTTGTGACTGTAAAAGTTTCCGATAATGTGACCGGCGGTGAGGTCGGCCTTCCAAGAACAGGCATCCTTACCATCGGAGGAAAGCAGTTAATTGGTCAGGCCAGTATGACTCTCAATCAGGGAGGCGACCGTTATGCAGGAATCGCTTCCAGTACCATCTCCCAGCTTCAGGGAGTCTCTGACGGAACGCTCGGCAGCGTCAAGGACGCCCAGGCGATAGCTGCTACGACCTCGCTCATCCTTATTGCCGACGGTACAGGCTTCGCCCTTACGGACGCACCCCTCGCCATCGGCCAGAAGGCTACAGTAAAAGGTGTCAAGGGATTTGACAAGGGCCTTGTGAGGATTACCAACGCGGACCTTCTTGACATCGTCTCGGGAGAGGCCCCGTCTCCTTCTGCAAGCCCTGTTGACAATATCGACGAATTTGCCGGGAATGGAGCGTTTATCACTCTGGACGCTATTGTCGGGACGGCAAACGGAGCTGGGGATGTGGGTGTTACGGTTCCCGATGCCACCAAAACCATAAACATCATCGATGCTCCCTCTTCCCTCGGACTTTCCGGAATAGCCCATCACCGCGCTAATATTACCGGTTACTGCTTTGTCGACGGTAACAACGTCTACATCGTTGCCGTCGATGTCGAGGATAGGGGTGTTGTCCTTTCAAACGATGTAGTGGCCCGCTGGCTCTTCAATGCGGATACAAAGGACAAGAACGGTCCCACCTTTACGGGGAAGGCCGAACCTACCGGCTCAGACGGCTCCTATACTTCTGACAATATAAAAACGGTAGGAGACAACGGTATGTATGTGGCTGCGGAAGAAGGGAATGCACGCTTGAGTTACGTAAGCATAGACAAGACGGAGACCGACACGAAAAACTATGCGTTGTATTTCATAGGAAAGACTGGGGAACCGTATATGGAAGGCACCCGTAAGGGTGACTACTGGCTCTTCACGGTCAATCTGTCAAAGACCTACAAGGCCGGTTCCACGGTTCATTTCTTCGGAATCACCAGGACAAGTAACGGAGCCCTCAAGTATTACACGATTGAGATATTCGAGGGTGGCAAGTGGATCCCCATCCTGGATCTTAAGGAGGCCGAGGTTGTGGTTGACGGCGACGGTAATAAGGAAACTATCAAATACAATGTCGAACATGTCGGTTCCGACTATATTGATGTTGATGCCAATTATGTATTGACAGCGGACCTCAAGAGCCCGCTTCTGATCAGGATGATCTGCATGGCGAACGTTACTGCAGGAACGGGAGCGTATAAGGCTGTAGCTGACGGAGGAACACTCCGCTGGGCCGGTAATACTCGCACAAGTCCGTATATTGATATAACTTATGAACCGTAAAGTATTATCAGCATTACTTCTTCTTGCAGCTACCCTTTCGGGGCTTTTCTCTTGCGGGAAAGCCCCTCAGGGCAGCGACGCAATTTCCTCTTACTGTAGGGTGAAAGATTCGTCCGGGAATACATTGACATCGATAGAGTCCACATATGAGGGCCTTACCGCCAAGATAAACGTAGAGTCCGACTTGATATGGTCAGTGTCGGCTTCGGACGATTGGATGGGGGTTGCTCCTTCCCTTGGGAACAAGTACGGAAGTTTTACCCTGACCGTTTTTTCTAACCGGACCAGTGAATCCAGGACGGGAACCGTCACGGTGTCCGCCAAGGGGGTTGACCCCGTGTTGATATCGGTTCGCCAGAGAGGAAAGGAAGGTGCCGTGGACGACAATTCCCTGGACATCCGCTTCATGTCCTTCAATATCCGGACTGGAGGTAAGTCCGACGGCTCCACCGACGAGCCAGGACACGAATGGGCGACAGTGCGTAAGCCGGCCGTTTTCAAGATGTTCGGGGAGATTGATCCTGACATAGCTGTCCTTCAGGAATGCCGTCAGGAGCAACTCAATGATTTTGAGGCTACCCTTACCGGATATTCCTATTTCAGGTATGCCTGCGACGGAGTCCTGAAATCAGGAGCTACGGAGTCGTGCACCACCAATATTTTCAAGAACAGCGGTGCCCGTAACGTCATCATGGTGAAAAAGAGCGCCTATGACATGGTAGAGTGGGGACGTTTCTGGCTTAGCGACACGCCCTCTGTGGTTTCTACATTCCCTGAAACGGAAAGCAAGAAAGTCACTCTCTGGGTCAAACTTAGGGAGCGCGCGACAAAGAAGGACATATATGTATTCAATATTCATTTCATAACCCCCGGAAAGGGTGACTGCCTTCTGAAGTGCGCCAACTGCACGGTCGAGCAGATGAAGTCCATCCTTGGAGACACCGCCCTCCCGGTATTCCTGGCCGGGGACTTCAATGCTGTGGACACCGATTCCCGCATTGCCCCCGTTCCCGCATATATGAATAACGCCCGCTTCGATGCGCCCGTAACCGATCCGTCGATGACGTACAACCATTTCTCCACCTCCAATTCGGATTGGAAACGGCTGGACCATATCTTCTACCTGAATGCCCAGCCGCAGCGCTTCAAGGTGGTGAACGAGACTACATACGGAACCGAACTGATTTCCGACCACTGGCCGGTTTTTTGTGATTTCAAGATCAAATGAGAAGGTTTTTTATAGTGGCTGCGGTCTTTGCCGCAGCCCTGTCCCTTAATTGTACGGACGCAGGAGCCTGGGGAAGGACCGGACACAAGGTTGTCGTAGCCATTGCCCAGAGGCACCTGTCGGAGCGGACTCGAAGGAACATCGATGCCCTGCTTGGCTATGATTTCAGGGAGGACGCCTCCTGGATGGACGACCACCGGAAAGACGAGGAGTATGCCTATACCGGGAACTATCACTGCATGGGGATGTCCAGAGATTATATTTACGATCCTACTGTCCGCATGCAGATGGGAGGGGACTGCGTGAGCGGCCTCCAGTTCGTGGATTACATGCTAACCCACACCGGGGAGCTGCACGCGGGGGATTCCGTCAGGATATTTCACCTTAGGATGCTGATCCATATCGTCGGGGACATGCATTCCCTGCCACATGCATATATGTATCCGGAAAGGAACCAGTGGCCGTGCCGCCTTGCGGGAGTGGAATACAAGTATCACGGCTTCCTGGACAGGATTCCGGACACCATCTGGGCGGGAAAGACGGTTGACGAGATCGCCCTCGATATAGATACCTTTTCCCGAAGGCAGATAAAAGCCTGTACCAAAGGGTCTTTCGTGGACTGGGCGCAGGACTGCTGCACCCGCGACAAGGTCATCTATGATGTCAATCCCTACGGAACCTATGATATGGATCCGGATACGATAGAGAAGATAACCCCCGCAGTAAGGGAGGCTCTCGCCTTTGCCGGTTACAGGCTCGCCTGTCTTCTGGAGAAGTATTTTTCGTATTAATGTCAGGATCACAGAGCATAAATATAGGCCGAAGGCGTTTTTTGCCGGTGGTGCTGGGGCTTCTGCTATATGTTTGCATGCAGGGGGCCACGGCCCGGGGGCCATGGGTCCTCCGCCACCTTGCCGCACTCGCCTCTGCTGACGGAAAGGTGCTTCCGGAAGCCATAGACACCCCTCCGGACGGGTTTGACGCGGCCCTTGACATGGCCGTCAGGAACCTCGCCCTTACCTATGTGGGAGAGAACTGGATGGGGCCGGAGCCTCCTGAGGTGAACCCTACCATCGGAGCATATACGGCGGCCTGCATTTGGTATGAGCTCATGTTCGGAGAGCCCCCTTCCGGTAAGGGATATATTCCCCTTCACATGGAGTATGACACCGCCCGGATGGAGATAGCGAGACTCTGTGCTCATGCTGCCTGCCTGAACCCCTTTGAGGTTACCGACGTCGGCTACCATAATATAAAGGTGAATTTCAATGAGGAGACTCTTCCTCCCTATAGCCTTCCGGATCCCCTTCGAACCCTTTCCGGCCGCCGGGTAAAAAATGCCAGGCTGTGGATGAAACGCCGCCGTGGAGAGCTTCTTTCCCTTTTTGAAAGGGAGATGTTCGGCAGGGCCCCGGAAAAGCCGCAGGATCTTCATTTTGAGACCATTTATACTGACCGCACCGCCCTCGAGGGCAAGGCGGTAAGAAAGGAGGTGAAGGTTCATTTTGACCGAAGCGGCGAGCATTATCTCCGCCTTATGGTTTACACCCCCTTCGATGCGGAGGGGGTAGTTCCAGTTTTTCTCGGAATAAATTTCAAGGGGAATTGGGCGGTTTCTCCGGAGGAGGGGATACTCCTTCCGACGGAAAGGGAGTTGAAGGCCTATGGTCGGGTTGAAACCCTTGAAAGGGGCGACGACAGAGAACGTTGGCCCCTGCAGGATATAATTGCCGCAGGCTATGGTGTAGCGACCTTCTATCGCGGTGACGTGGACCCGGATTATGACGATGTCTTTTCGAACGGGGTGCATCCCCTGTTCTACCGTTCCGGGCAGGATTACCCCGATCCGGACGAGTGGGGAACCATCGCGGCATGGGCCTGGGGTCTTCGACGCGCCCTGGATTACCTGGAGACCGACCCTGACGTGGATGCTTCCCGGGTGGCAGTAATTGGTCATTCACGTCTTGGGAAGACTGCCCTATGGGCTGGGGCGCAGGACGAGCGCTTCGCAATGGTCATCTCGAACTGCTCCGGAAACTGCGGAGCGGCCCTTTCGCGCCGCCGATACGGGGAGACCATTCGAAAGGTCAATGAATACCGCCCCCAGTGGTTCTGTGACAATTTTCTGAAATACAACGACAGGGAGGACGACCTTCCCTTCGACCAACATGAATTGATTGCTCTGTGCGCCCCGCGCCCGGTTTATGTCGCCAGTGCGACAGAGGACAGAAATGCAGATCCGAAAGGCGAATTCATGGCTCTTCAAGCGGCAGCTCCTGTGTACAGGTTGTTCTGTCCGACGCAAATGGATGATCGGCAAATGCCTCCTCCGGATACTCCTATCTCGGATGGTCCCCTTGGCTATCATATACATACAGGACGTCATGCCATCACACGGTATGACTGGCTTCAATATATCAGTTTTGCAGACAAATACTTAAAATATGAATAATCTATTTGACATAAGTGGCCGCGTAGCGGTCATGACGGGCGCCTGTGGGGTGCTGGGAGAAACTATAGTTAAGCATTTTGCCTCTCAGGGTTGCAAGGTTGTACTTCTGGACTTGCAGCGGGCTGCGGAAAAGGGAGAACGGATTGTCGCCGAGATCAAGGCAAAAGGCGGCGAGGCTATGTTCCTACCCACTGATGTGTTAGATGAGAAAGCACTGGAGGGTAACCTTGCGGAGATTCTAGCTGCGTATGGTGGAATCGACATTCTTTTGAACGCCGCGGGAGGCAACATGGGCCCGGCGAATGTGTCAGAGGATCAGACTCTGTTCGATCTGGATATAGATGCTACCAAGCGAGTCTGCGAGCTGAACATATTCGGCACCATCATTCCCACTAAAATCTTTGCCAAGGCTATGGTCGAAAAAGGGAAGGGCTCTATTATCAACTTCTGTTCGATGAGTTCGTTCCGTCCGTTGACCCGTGTGGCTGGCTATGGTGTAGCAAAGGCTGGAATGGCCAGTTGGACGCAATGGCTTGCAGGGGAACTGGCAATTAAATTCGGCGAAGGACTGCGTGTCAACGCGATTGCTCCCGGATTCCTGTTGACAGGCCAGAACCGGACTCTGCTGACCAATCCTGACGGCTCGTTGACCGACAGGTCCCACAAAATTCTTGCACACACACCTTATGGGCGCTTCCTGGAGCCGGATGAACTAGTGGGAACGCTGCAATATCTGGCCAGTGATGCCTCAAAAGGCGTTACAGGTACCCTTGCCGTGGTAGACGGCGGTTTTAATTGTTTTACGATATGATTTATACGATGCGTCAGAGCTGGCGGTGGTACGGCCCTAAAGATCCTGTTCCGCTCAGTTATATCCGCCAGGCAGGGGTAACGGACATTGTGACGGCCCTCCACCATATACCAAATGGAGAAGTTTGGACTGTAGAGGAAATCCGGAAGCGAAAGGATGAGTGTGCAGCGTACGGACTAGTCTGGAGCGTAGTGGAAAGCGTTCCTGTTCATGAGCATATCAAAACGCGGGAGGGAGACTTTCTTCGCTATGTCGATAATTACAAGCAGACCATACGTAATCTTGCTGCCTGCGATATCCACTGCATTACATACAATTTTATGCCAGTGCTGGACTGGACCAGGACCGATCTTTCATGGGAGATGCCGGACGGAAGCCGTGCTCTGCGTTTCGAGAGAGATGCCTTCCTCGCATTTGACCTCTTTATCTTGCGCCGCGAGGCGGCCTTTCAGGAGTACACGGAAGATGAGATTCGGCGTGCAGAAGCCCGTTTCAAAGCGATGACCTCTGAAGAGAAGGAATTGATTGTCAGGAATATGATTGCCGGACTTCCCGGTAGTGAAGAGAGTTTTACTCTCGAGCAGTTCCAATCTGCCCTAAACCGCTACAAAGGAGTTGATGCGGAAACCCTCCGTGCCAACCTCGTTTGGTTCCTGCAACAGACCTGCCCAGTCTGCGACGAGGTGGGTTCCAGGATGGTTATCCATCCGGATGATCCGCCTTATCCGATTCTGGGCCTTCCCCGTGTGTTGTCGACAGCAGAGGACTTCCGTAAATTGGTAAAGGATGTTCCGAATCCGTCCAACGGACTGAACCTTTGTACTGGTTCATTCGGCGTGCGCGAGGACAACGACCTCCCTGCAATGATGCGAGAGTTCGGTGACCGCATAGACTTCGTCCATATCCGTTCGACTAAGCGCAACGAACGTGGTGACTTCTATGAGGCAAATCTCCTTGAGGGAGATGTGCCGGTCTATGAAATGATGAAAGCCCTTCTGGAAGTAGAACAGCGCCGAGGTTTCCGCATCTTCCTTCGTCCTGACCACGGACATCAGATGTGCGATGATCTTGGCCGCCAATCCAATCCGGGCTATTCCTGCTATGGCCGCCTGCGCTCACTTGCCGAACTGCGTGGAATCGAATATGCCCTCGTCAGCCAGATGAGCTGATGGGGGTATGTTCCAAGTCGATTTAATCTCTCTCGAATCCTGCGGCAACAGGCAGCGGAAAGTCTCTTTTGACATAGGCTCCCGGCAGGACATGGCCAAAAGCAGCAGGG